>Ga0098052_1002227_pt1 | contig 11752 bp, 10 predicted proteins | sample 15_taG_FD_81591 | JGI IMG/M metagenome (GOLD analysis project Ga0098052, IMG submission 81591) | Marine viral communities from the Subarctic Pacific Ocean - 15_ETSP_OMZ_AT15312 metaG | ecosystem: Environmental > Aquatic > Marine > Oceanic | place: Pacific Ocean | collected 2015-01-18 | reverse complement strand
TTTCGGGGGCCTAGCGACTAAGAAGTAAAAAGGGAGGGGTAAACCTTGGATACCAACATCAAACATCTCATCGGTGGTGGCGTGCTCGCGCTGCTGCTGACCGCCTGCGGCGGCGGAAGCAGCGGGGGCGGTGACGTCTCCGGCAATTCGCCGACGCCCTCAACCCGTGACCTGCCGGAAGAAATGGCGGCGGTCGTGGACGAGTCCAACGCCTTTACCGAAGAATTCTGCCCGGAGACCTCGGAAGGGGCCGCCGGCACGCCGCTTGATCCGGTTCTTTGCGTCGAGGAAAGCGAAGAATCCGAAGGCGGCGCGCCGGATCCCACCGACGTGGTCGCTCAGTTCTGTCCCACCGCGGCGTCCTCGTTCGATCTGGAAGGCGCCTTCGACCCGGCGGCCTTCACCGAAGGGTTCGACGATCCGGCCGGCTTCCTGACCGACGGCCCGCTGTCGTTCCCGATCGCCTGTCTGCAGGAATCGGCCACCAACCTGGACGGCCTGCAGGAGCTGATCGGCGGCAGCAACCCGATCACCGAGCAGCTGTGCCCGGTGGCGGCCACCGAGCCGTCCTTTGACCCGGCCACCTGCTTCGCGGAAGTGACCGGCGGCGCCAACGGCGGTCTGCCCGGCCTGCCCGGTGGCGGTGACGGCGGCGGCAGCGTGCCCGGTGCCGACCAGTTCCTGAACCAGTTCTGCCCGGAAAGCGCCGGTGCCGGTGTCGGCCCGGAGACCCCGCTGAACTGTCTCAACGAAGCCAGCCGTGTCTACATCACCATTGTCGACATGATCACCAACCCGAACCCGCTCACCGACGCCGTTTGTCCGCTGGAAGCCGGCACCGGGCGCGTGGATCCGGTGGTGTGTTTCGACGAAGCCGTGAGCGGTGGCGGCATGCCCGGCCTGCCCGGTCTGGGTGATCTGCCCGGTCTGCCCGGCGGCGGTGACGGTGGCGACGGCGGTACGCCGGACGTTCCCGGTCTGGATCAGCTGACCGACGCGCTGTCCGGCATCTGCCCGGAGACCCTGGAAGCCGAAGTCGGCCCGACCACCCCGATCGACTGCCTGGCGGAAGCCGGCGGCAGCTTCGGCGGTTTCGAAGACCTGCTCGGCGGCCTCGGCGGCAGCAACCCGCTCACCGAAGCCCTGTGCCCGACCGCCGCCACGGCGGAAAGCTTTGACCCGGCGGCCTGCTTCACCGAAGCGGCCGGTCAGCTGCCCTCCGCACCGGGTGGTGGCTCCCCGCAGATTCCCGGCGCCGGCATGGCTCTGGAGCAAATCTGTCCGGTGGCCGCGGGCGAGGAAATCGGCCCCACCACGCCGTTCGACTGCCTGCTGGAACTGGGCGGCGGCTTCGGCGACCTGGAAGGTCTGCTCGGCGGTCTCGCCGACGGTGGTCTGGAAGGCGGCAACCCGCTGACCGACGCCCTGTGCCCGGTGACGTCCGAAGAAGGTCTGGATCCGGCGGCCTGCTTCATGGAAGCCCTGGAAGGTCTGCCCGGCGGCGTGCCGCTGCCCGGCGGTGACGGCGGCACCCCGGAACTTCCCGGCGGTGAGCAGCTGCTGGGCCAGCTGTGCCCGGAAGCCGGTGCCGGTGAAATCGGCCCGACCACCCCGATCGAGTGTCTGACCGAAGCCGGCCAGAACCTGGGCAACATCCAGGACATGCTCGGCGGCCTGGGCGGCAGCAACCCGCTCACCGAAGCCGTATGCCCGACCGCGTCCGCGGCCGAGCAGCTGGACCCGGCGGCGTACCTGAGCGAAGCCCTGGGCGGCGGTCTGCCCGGCCTGCCCGGTGGCGGCGACGGCGGCGGCGTACCGGAAATTCCCGGTGTGAGCGATGGCCTGGCGCAGCTGTGCCCGGAAGCCGGTGCCGGCGAAATCGGCCCGACTACCCCGCTGGAGTGCCTCACCGAAGCCGGCCAGAACCTGGGCGGTCTCACCGACCTGCTGGGTGGCCTGGGCGGCAGCAACCCGCTCACCGACGCGCTGTGCCCGGCGGCCTCCGGCGCCGAGCAGCTTGATCCGGCGGCCTGCTTCACCGAAGCCCTGGGCAACCTGCCCGGCGCCCCCGGTGGCGACGGCGGCACCGGCGGCATCCCGGAAATCCCGGGTTTGAGCGACGGCCTGGCGCAGATCTGCCCGCTGGCACTGGAAGACGAAGTGGGTCCGACCACGCCGCTGGACTGCCTGATGGAAGCCGGCGGTAGCCTGAGCCAGCTCCAGGACCTGCTCGGCGGCCTGGGCGGCGGTGAAGGCGGTGAAGGCTCCGCTGATCCGGTGACCGGCCAGCTGTGCCCGGAAGCCGGCGCCGGCGGCCTCAGCCCGACCCTGCCGTTCGAATGTTTGCTGGAAGCGGGGCAGAACCTGCCCGAACTGCTGACCGGCCTGCCGGACCTGCTTGGCGGTCTGGCGCCGTAACGGCAACCACGGTTTGATCGGTGTCCCGCCGTTCGCGGCGGGGGCCGGTCCCCGAAAACAAAAAAGCCCCGGCCATTCGGCCGGGGCTTTTTTTGTGGCAGCTTGCCTTGCAAGCGAAAGGCTGGCTACTGATTCCGGCGGGGCAGGGTGTCGCGCACCTTGTCGGCGAGATCGCGGATGCTCTGCTCGGTGGTGTCCCAGGCGATGCAGCCGTCGGTCACCGACACGCCGTATTCCAGATCGTCCAGATTGGCCGGCAGCTTCTGGTTGCCGCCCTTGAGGTGGGATTCCACCATCAGGCCGACAATCGACTTGTTGCCTTCCAGAATCTGGTTGCCGATATTTTCCATCACCAGCGGCTGCAGGTTCGGGTCCTTGTTGGAGTTGGCGTGGGAGCAATCCACCATGATGTTGGTGGACACGCCGGCTTTCTCCAGAGCGCTCTCCGCCAGGGCCACGGACACCGAATCGTAGTTGGGTTTGCCGCCGCCGCCGCGCAGCACCACATGGGCGTAGGGGTTGCCCTTGGTGGTGGTCAGCGCCACCCGGCCGTCCGGGTCGATGCCCAGGAAACGGTGCGGGTGCTTGACGCTGAGCATGGCGTTGACCGCCACGTCCAGGCTGCCGTCGGTGCCGTTCTTGAAGCCCACCGGGCCGGACAGGCCGGAAGACATCTCCCGGTGGGTCTGGGATTCGGTGGTGCGCGCGCCGATCGCCGACCAGGAGATCAGGTCCTGCATGTACTGCGGGGTGGTCGGGTCGAGCGCCTCGGTGGCCGCCGGCAGGCCCAGCTCGGCCACGTCCAGCAGCAGCTTGCGGGCAATGTGCAGGCCGTCCTGCACTTTGAAGGAGTCGTTCATGTAAGGGTCGTTGATCAGACCCTTCCAGCCCACCGTGGTGCGCGGCTTTTCAAAGTACACGCGCAGTACCAGAAACAGGGCGTCGTCCACCTCGGCGGCCAGCTTCTTGAGCCGCTCGGCGTATTCCATGGCCGCTTTCGGGTCATGGATGGAGCAGGGGCCGATCACCACGAACAGGCGCGGATCCTTGCGGTCGAGGATGTCGCGGATCTGCTGGCGACCCTGGAATACGGTTTCCGCCGCCGCTTCGCTGAGCGGCAGCTTTTCCTTCAGGGCCCGGGGGGTGATCAGCACCTCCTGGGATTCGATGTTGAGATCGTCTAATTGCTTCTGGCTCATGAGTCTGGCTATGCCTGTTATTTCGGTGTCGACGGATTTTTGCAGTCTAGCCGAATCCGTTGCAGGAATCAGCCTATTGCCGGGATAGAGTGGCGCTGGTATCGCTGAGCAGTTCGCGGACATAGGCGGGCACCAGCTCGGTGGCGCGCCCGTGACGGTGTTCGTGGAACGCGGTGAGCTGCTCCGAGGGCTCCAGGTTGAGTTCGGTGGTGTGCGCGCCGCTGGCCCGCGCTTCCGCCACGAAGCCGGCGGCCGGGTAGACGTTGCCGCTGGTGCCGATGCTGATAAAGCGCTCGCAGCCGGCCAGGGTGGCGTAGATGCGCTCCATCTCCAGGGGCATTTCACCGAACCACACCACATGGGGGCGCAGGCAGCCGGCGGCGCCGCACACGGTGCAGCTCAGGGCCGGGTCCAGATCGCGGTCGGCGGGCACCAGTGTCTCGGTGCTCTGGCAGCGCGCCTTGAGCAGCTCGCCGTGCATGTGGATGACGTTCCGGCTGCCGGCGCGCTCGTGCAGGTCGTCCACGTTCTGGGTCACCACCAGCACCTGGCCGGGCAGCGCCTGCTCCAGCTCGGCCAGCGCCCGGTGGGCGGCATTGGGCTGGATCGCCGGGTCGCGCAACTGTTCACGGCGCCGGTTGTAAAAACTCTGCACGCCATGCGGATCGCGCTGGAAGGCTTCCGGGGTGGCCACGTCCTCGATGCGGTGGTTTTCCCACAGGCCGCCGGCGTCGCGAAACGTATTGATACCGGATTCCGCCGAGATTCCGGCGCCGGTAAGTATTACAATCCTTTCCTGCATGGCTGCTGCCTCCGCCTGTCTTCTTCGTTACCGTGGAGTGTTATGGATACCATCATCTCAAGGCAGGAAACACTTTCCCTGCCGGCCCGGGGACCTGTCAATTTGCTGCATTTCCACCAGGGCATGGTGCTGCTGATCGGCGCCGACGCGGTGGGTCTGTACCGTGACCGGCGCGCCGTGGAAGACCCGCTCGCCAATGGTCTGGTCGGCTACGAGCCGATTCCCGAGGCGCTGCGCTGCGAGTTCGAAGAGCCGGACGGCTATGTGGTCGAGCAGGTGTCCGGTTTTATCGGCCTGCGTTCCGGTGCCGCCATGTTCATACGCCCGGATGGCGTGGCGCTGTACGCTAGCAGCCTGGATGCGCTGCACAACCGTGATTGCCAGTGGGTAATCCCGTTTCCACCCCTTAATTCCTAGGAACCGCCGGTTCCTTCACTGGAGAGATCCATGGCTGAAGAAAGCACTCGCCTGCGTCTGCGGCAACTGACCCTGGAAGACTACCCGGCGCTGGCCCGGTTGATGGATCAGGTGTACCACGACATCGGCGGTGCCTGGCCCGAGGAAACCATTGCCACCCTGATCCGGTTGTTCCCGGAAGGGCAGTTGGTGATCGAGGACAACGGCACGCTGATCGCCACGGCGTTGACGGTAAAGGTGAGCTACGACCGGTTCTCCAACCCGCACCGCTACGAAGACCTGATCACCGACGACAAGGTGCGCTCGCACAGCCGCAAGGGCGATGCGCTGTACGGCCTGGACGTGTTCGTGGACCCGGAGTACCGGGGTTACCGCCTGGGCCGGCGGCTCTATGAGGCGCGCAAGGATCTGTGCCGGGAAGAAAACCTGCGGGCGATTCTGGCCGGCGGCCGTCTGCCCGGCTACACCAACTACGCGGACAAGATGACGGTGACCGAGTACATCGCCGAAGTGGAAGCCCGCACCATTTACGATCCGATTCTGACCTTCCAGCTGTCCAACGGTTTCGACGTCAAGCGCCTGCTGGTGAAGTACCTGCCCGAGGACGAAAGCTCGCGCGGCTACGCCACCCTGCTGGAGTGGGACAATATCCTCTATCAGCCGGAGGACGACGGCGACTGGCCGCGCCGCTCGGTGGTGCGCTTGGGCGTGGTGCAGCGCCGCATGCGCAGCGCGCGCTCGGTGGAAGACCTACTCAGCCAGGTGGAGTTCTTCATCGATTCGCTGTCCGATTACCGGGCCGATTTCGCCGTGTTGCCGGAATTCTTCAGCGCGCCGCTGATGGGCCTCAAGACCGACCTCAATTCCGTGGAAGCGGTGCGATACCTGGCCAGCTTCACCGAGGAAATCCGCGACGCCATGGCGGACATGGCGGTGAGCTACAACATCAACATCATCGGCGGCTCCATGCCGCTGGAAGAGGACGGGCGCATTTACAACGTCGCCTATCTGATGCGCCGCGACGGCTCGGTGGAGCAGCAGAAGAAGATTCACATCACCCCCCACGAGCGCAAGGACTGGGCGATCCAGGGCGGTGACGGCCTGCGTATTTTCGACACCGACGCCGGCCGCATCGGCATTCTGATCTGCTACGACGTGGAATTCCCGGAGCTGGGCCGGCTGCTCGCCGAGCAGGGCATGGAGATTCTGTTCGTGCCGTTCTGGACCGACACCAAGAACGGCTACCTGCGGGTGCGTCATTGCGCCCAGGCGCGGGCGATCGAGAACGAATGCTACGTGGCGATTTCCGGCAGCGTCGGCAACCTGCCGCGCGTCGACAACGTGGACATTCAGTACGCCCAGTCCGCGGTGTTCTCGCCCAGTGATTTTTACTTCCCCCACGACGGCACCATCAGCGAGTCGGTGCCCAACACCGAGATGCTGCTGTTCGCCGACATCGACCTGGAAAAGCTCAAGCTGCTGCACAGCGAAGGCTCGGTCACCAATATCCGTGACCGCCGCAAGGACCTGTACAGCCTGGTCTGGAAGGGCAAGGAAGAGCTCGACCCCTGAGTTCCGGGGCGGCGCGTGTCAGCGCCGCTCGCGGAAGGTTTGCACCACCTGTTCCGCCAGCGCCTCGGCGGCGGGGCCGGAGCCGTCGCGGCGCACCAGCGCGATCTGGTAATCACCCAGGGCGGGCAGGCCGCTTTCCGGGCCCAGCACGCGCAGCGGTGGCTGCACCAGGCTGGCGGGGAAGGGCGCCACCGCCAGGTCGGCCAGCATGGCCGCTTCCTGGCCGGCGCAGTGCTCGCTGTTATACGCCACCCGGTAGCTGATTTCCGCCTTATCCAGCGCGCCCAGCGCCATCTCCCGCCAGGCACAGCCGTGGTTGGCCAATGACAGCGGCAGCGGCGAGCGCTGCACCGCCACGCCGCCGTCGCGGCCGGCCCAGACCAGCGGCTCGGTGTGCACCACCTCGCCGCGTTTGGCGCTCAGGTCGCTGTGGCCCAGCGTCACCAGCGCCAGATCCAGCTCGCCGTCGTCCAGCCGTTTCAGCAGGTCGACGCTGCGCCCGGCGTTGACGTTCACCTGCACCGCCGGGTGCGAGCGCGCGAAGCGGGTCAGCACCTGGGGCAGCACCCGGGTGCCCACATCGTCCGGCGTGCCCAGGCGCACGCTGCCTTCCAGGGACGGCGCCAGAAACCGGCCCACCGCTTCCTCGTTGAGCTTGAGCAGCCGGCGCCCGTAGCCGAGCAGCACTTCGCCCTCCGGCGTCAGGGACACCCGGCGCGCCTCGCGTATGAACAGGCTCTGGCCCAGGGTCTCCTCCAGGCGTTTGATCTGCATGCTCAACGCGGAAGGGGTGCGGAACACCTGGTGGGCGGCGCGGGTGAAGCTGCCGTTCTCGGCGATGGCCACGAAGGTACGCAGGGTGTCGGTGTCGAGAAGGGGCAGCGAGGCGTTCTCCGGCCGGGCCTTGGCGACGGTCATGGCGGGCTCTCCGATCGTTCAATATTTCTGAACGGGTAATGTAATTCTTTTCGTTGGAGTTAACAATGTGAAGCCTGCATGCTTTCTTCCATAGGCCGGGGCGGTGCCCGGTCGACGACCGATCAAGGAGACCGTCATGAAGGAGAGAGCCATGCAACAGAAGCCACGCCCCCAACGCGACTACCCGGACCCGCAACTGTACATGCCGGCAATGCCGCCGCTGGGCCTGCTCAACGCCTTTGAGCGCAAGGTCCAGAAATGGTGGCGCCAGCGCGCTGAACGCCGCCAGGCCGCCGCGCTGCGCCGCTCACGACCCACCGGCCAGCATTAGGCGACTTGTGGGAGCTTGCTTGCAAGCGAAAGGCCGGCAAAGCCGGCCGGCGGGATTCCAGAGAGCTTGTTTGAGCTGCCGTTAGACAGGCCTCTGGTATCCCGCCGGGAGCTTCGCTCCCTTTCGCGGGCGGGGCCCGCTCCCACAAGCCCGCTCCCACAAGGTGCTCGCACAAGGGCCCGCAGCCCAAATTCCGGACACAAAAAAGGCGCCGTTAAGGCGCCTTTCTTGTTGCGATTGAGCCCGCCGAATTACATGTTCGGGTAATTCGGGCCGCCGGTGCCTTCCGGTGCCACCCAGTGGATGTTCTGGGTGGGGTCCTTGATGTCGCAGGTCTTGCAGTGCACACAGTTCTGCGCGTTGATCTGGAAGCGCTTGTCACCGGTGCTTTCGTCCTCGACCACTTCGTACACGCCCGCCGGGCAGTAGCGCTGCGCCGGTTCGTCGTACTTGGGCAGGTTGTACTCGATCGGCACGCTGGGGTCCTTCAGCGTCAGGTGGCAGGGCTGATCTTCTTCATGGTTGGTGTTGGACAGGAACACCGAATCCAGTTTGTTGAAGGTCAGTTTGCCGTCCGGCTTGGGATAGCTGATTTTCTTGCACTGATCCGCCGGTTTCAGGGTGTCGTGGTCCGGGGTGGTGTCCCGCATCGTGAACGGCATCTTGCCGTTGAGGATGTTGAGGTCCACGAACGCGAAGGCGGAACCCAGCAGGTTGCCGAACTTGTGCTGGGCCGGGCCGAAGTTGCGCTGCGTGTGCAGCTCTTCGAACACCCAGCTGCTCTCGAACTGGCTCTTGTACTCGGTCAGCTCGTCGCTGCCACGGCCGTCCTTGATGGCCTTGGAAATCACTTCCGCGGCGATCATGCCGGACTTCATGGCGGTGTGGTTACCCTTGATCTTGGCGAAGTTCAGGGTGCCGGCGTCACAGCCCACCAGCAGACCGCCCGGGAAGGTCATCTTCGGCAGGGACTGCAGGCCGCCCTTGGCGATGGCCCGGGCGCCGTAGCTGACGCGCTTGCCGCCTTCCAGGAATTTTTTGATTTCCGGGTGGGTTTTCCAGCGCTGCATTTCATCGAAGGGTGAAACGTGCGGGTTGGAATAACCCAGGTCGGTGATCAGACCCAGGGTCACCTGGTTGTCTTCCATGTGGTACAGGAAGCCACCGCCGTGGGAGCCCGATTCGCTCAGCGGCCAGCCGGCGGTGTGCACCACCAGGCCCTGCTGATGCTTGGCCGGATCGATTTCCCACAGTTCCTTGATGCCCAGACCGTAGTGCTGGGGATCGACGCCTTCGCGCAGGTTGAATTTTTCCATCAACCCTTTGCCCAGGTGGCCGCGGCAGCCTTCGGAGAACACGGTGTACTTGGCGTGCAGCTCCATGCCGGGGGTGTAGCTGGGCTTTTTCTCGCCGTTGTGGTCGATGCCGGAATCGCCGGTGGCGATGCCTTTCACCGAGCCGTCCTCGTTATAAAGCACTTCGGTGGCGGCGAAGCCGGGGAACACTTCGATACCGAGGCCTTCCGCCTGTTCGGCGAGCCAGCGGCACAGGTTGCCCAGGGAAATAACGTAGTTGCCCTCGTTGTGCATGGTCTTGGGCACGAACGGGTTGGGCACCTTGGAGCCTTTCTCGGCGCCGGTGAAGTAGAAGATTTCGTCGCCGCCGACTTCGGTGTTCAGCGGGGCGCCGAGTTCTTTCCAGTTGGGGAACAGCTCGTTAAGCGCGCGCGGCTCGAATACCGCGCCGGAGAGGATATGGGCGCCTACTTCAGAGCCTTTCTCCACCACCACGACGCTGAGTTCCTGACCGCTTTCCTGGGCGATTTGACCCAGGCGGCATGCGGTTGCCAGACCGGACGGACCGGCGCCGACGATGACGACGTCGACTTCCATAGATTCGCGTTCCACAGCCTGTCTCCTAGCTTTCGGTTCTCTTGGGGTGGCGCGGAGTATAAAGGCATCCTCCATATCGCACCACTTTTCGGAATCGACTTTCACGCCGATTCAAACACTTGTTTGGATTATCCCTTGCCAGGTGGTTGATTTACAAGGATATCGGCGACCGGCGGGTCATGAAACAACGACACAATTGGCAGCAAAATCATCCGCTTACCCGACTTCGGCCTATTGACCTGCCGGGGGGCAGCGTTCAAGATACCGGCTCTCGCGCGGGGCCCCGGCGTTCGGCGTCGTCTCGCCTCTTTCATCGTTTCCGTCCTTATTAAGTACTGGTGAAAGCGAGTATTCGGGCGGGTTGCCACAAGGCACGGTGGGCTTCCAAACCCTGCTTTGTGGCAGCCCCCGGACGGAAGCGACTTCAGTCACCAAGTGGAAGATTCCGAGGATCCTATGAAGGTTCTTGTACCCATCAAGCGAGTCATTGACTACAACGTTAAGGTTCGCGTGAAGGCGGACAACTCTGGCGTTGATCTCGCCAATGTGAAAATGGCCATGAACCCCTTCTGCGAAATCGCCGTGGAAGAAGCGGTACGCCTGAAAGAAAAAGGCGTCGTGACCGAAATCGTCGCTGTCAGCATCGGCCCGAAAGCCGCTCAGGAACAGCTGCGCACCGCCATGGCGCTGGGCGCCGACCGGTCCATCCTGGTGGAAACCGATGAAGAGATTCAGCCGCTGGGCATCGCCAAGGCGCTGAAAGCCATCGTTGAAGAGGAAAAGCCGGAAATGGTGATCCTCGGCAAACAGGCCATCGACGATGACAACAACCAGACCGGCCAGATGCTGGCTGCTCTGACCGGCATGCCGCAGGGCACGTTCGCCTCTGAAGTGAACGTGGAAGAAGGCAAGGTCAAGGTGACCCGTGAAATCGACGGCGGCCTGCAGACCGTGGAACTGAAACTGCCGGCGGTGGTGACCACCGACCTGCGTCTCAACGAGCCGCGCTACGCTTCCCTGCCCAACATCATGAAAGCCAAGAAGAAGCCGCTGGACGTTAAAACCCCGGCTGATCTGGGCGTTGATATGACCCCCCGCGTGACCATCGAGAAGGTGGAAACACCGGCCGAGCGCAAGGCGGGCGTTATGGTGGGCTCCGTGGACGAGCTGGTCGAGAAACTGAAGAACGAAGCGAAGGTGATCTGATGAGTGTTTTAGTTTACGCCGAACACGACAACGCCACGCTCAACAAGGTTACTTTGAGCGTTCTCGCCGCCGCCAAGGAAATCGGCGGTGACATCACCGTGCTGGTCGCCGGCAAAGGCTGCGGCGCCGTGGCCGAGGAAGCCGCCAAGGCGGAAGGCGTGAGCAAGGTACTGTGCGCCGACAACGACGCCTACGAGCATCAGCTGGCCGAGAACATCGCCGAGCTGGTCGCCGAAGTGGGCGCCGATTACAAGCACATCCTGGCCGCCGCCACCACCACCGGCAAGAACTTCGCGCCGCGTGTGGCCGCGCTGCTGGACGTCGCCCAGATCTCCGAGATCTCCGACGTGATCGACGGCGATACCTTCAAGCGTCCGATCTACGCCGGTAACGCCATCGCCACCGTCAAGTGCGCCGACGAGAAGAAAGTGATCACCGTGCGTGGCACTTCCTTTGACGGCGTGGCGGCGGAAGGCGGCTCCGCGTCCGTGGAAAACCTGGACGTGGTGAAAGACAGCGGTCTGTCCAGCTTCGTCAGCGAAGAGCTGGCCAAGTCCGACCGTCCCGAGCTGACCAGCGCCGACATCGTGATCTCCGGTGGCCGCGGCATGGGCAACGGCGACAACTTCGAGATCCTGTACAAGGTGGCCGACAAGCTGGGCGCCGCCGTCGGTGCCTCCCGCGCCGCCGTGGACGCCGGTTTCGTACCCAACGACATGCAGGTGGGTCAGACCGGTAAGATCGTCGCACCCCAGCTGTACATGGCGGTGGGCATCTCCGGTGCGATTCAGCACCTGGCCGGCATGAAGGACTCCAAAGTGATCGTTGCCATCAACAAGGACGAGGAAGCCCCGATTTTCCAGGTGGCGGACTACGGCCTGGTGGCGGATCTCTTCGAGGCCGTTCCGGAGCTCGACAGCAAGCTCTGATCCCGATGTAACATCGGTATCAACGAAAAAGCCCGGCCTTCGCGCCGGGCTTTTTTGTGCCTGAAATT
>Ga0098052_1002222_pt1 | contig 11765 bp, 18 predicted proteins | sample 15_taG_FD_81591 | JGI IMG/M metagenome (GOLD analysis project Ga0098052, IMG submission 81591) | Marine viral communities from the Subarctic Pacific Ocean - 15_ETSP_OMZ_AT15312 metaG | ecosystem: Environmental > Aquatic > Marine > Oceanic | place: Pacific Ocean | collected 2015-01-18 | reverse complement strand
TGGGAGATAACGATTATAGGCTAAAAATAGAGAGTGTTGAGTTTGGAGATGAGGCCGGCCCGGTAGACATTGCTGGCAGTATAACACTCCGCGGCCCAGCCGGCCAAGTTACCAAAGTGAGAAACCTGGAAATACAAATGAACCCATCTTACAGTGGTCGAGAAGGCGGAACTCAAATTGGAAGGCCTTACGTTGCAAAATCTGGAAATCACATTATTTTTGAATTAGAGCTCAGAGCTGAATCTGCATCAAAGCCAATTCAGATTCACCGAGGGGACGATTTTAGTGCCGCAATTGATGCGTCTAGTGGAACAACCATGGCTAAAGTTTTGGTGAACGAAATAAGAAAGCTGATTCGTAGAGTCATTCAAGAAGAGAATGAAAGAGTCGATTCTGCTCTTTTGAGTCAATCAACTCAGATCAGCCCGGTAAGAAGGCTTATCCGAGAGACCCTCCTTCTTGAAGAGCTTACTAAGAGTGATAAGAAAGAGATCGAAAGGCTTGCTAAAAAACAGGCAAAGATATATTTTGACAGAGAACTATCCTCGGCAATAGAAAAAGAAATCAAAAAACGAAACGGCGTATTTGACAAGCAGACTAACGACATAGTCACAACTCGCTTTAAGAATTCAAAATCGGACAAAGATTTCGACGATGCAGTTATAAGGGTCTCCAAGCGTGTTCTAAAGGCTCTGCACGACATGCATTACAAGAGAACAAATCTAATAGATAAGATGCCTGTCCCTAAGACGTGATAGAGATAACTTTTTGTTGGTAGATACTTATTACCACTAACAAGAAGGAGTTTGTCATGAGTAGTGTAGGAGCAATAGGCGCTTCATCCGGAGCCGGCGCCGCCGGAATGTCAGGGGCCCCCGCAGCTGCCCCAGCATCAACATCAGCCGGTTCACCGGCGTCTCTTCAAGGCGCCCAGGCGGGAAAACAATCAGCCGGAAATTTAAACGACAATTCCGTCAATCAAACAGTCAATAACAACACGACAATAAATAATACAAATATGAGCACCATGGATATGATTAGCTTGAGATCTTATGGTCAAAGTGAGGGTATTAACGGTCTAGGACAAGCAGGTAGTGTAAATCCCATGGGCGAAGGTCAGGACATGCAAAAGATGATGGAACAGCTAATGAAGCTAATGATGTTAATGATGATGATGAAAATGATGCAAGAGATGATGGGTTCGTCCTGATAATGATTTAGTTAAACCCTCTTTTAAGGGGTTATTCAAGTGTTATTGAAGAAAATTACAATATCGATTTTGAGTTTAGTTTTATGCGTAGCATCTGTCGAAGACAGCAAGGCTCACGTAGACCCAGAAATGGGAACATATAAAAAGACGACAGCGCGTCTTGAAAGTGTTTTAGAGAATTTAAACTTTAATGTTCACGCAAGCATCTTTAGATCAAGACACAATGGCTTTAGAGATCACAAGCATTACAATCGTAAGAGAGATAATGTTCTGATTGTGCCCGAGGCCGCTATTCCTGACTCTATAACTCTAGTAGTCTGGATGCACGGTCTGTCAGGTTTTAGTGAAAAAACATTCAAGAGAGTCTTGACTCAAATGAATGAAATTACTAAGCGCGGTCACTCCATAGCTGTTGTTATACCAGAAATGCCCTGGTCGATAAACACGACAACCAGGCGCTCGAGACAGGGGCTTGTCTGGAATTATCCGGGAGAATTTGACGGATTTGTAAATGACACTTTAGAAAAATTGTCGTCATGGTCGACCAGCGAATACCAGCTAGACATAAAAAACACGAATATTGTCGTGGTGGGACATTCTGCGGGAGGTTCTGCAATTGCATCCGCATCGTCAGAGGGCAGCCTTTGTGATTCACGGGTAACTGATGTTGTTTGGTCTGATGCATCGTATGGAAAATGGCTCGATAAGGCTTACACCGGCTGTTTGGGTGATTTTAGTGCAAGATCACATATTCTTGTGAGGAAGTGGGATTCTCCTTACAAAAATGCTGAGCAATTTCTTCAAGAAGATTCCAAGAAAAGAGAAATTTACAAATATAGGGTTTTGTCTAGAAAAAAATATACCCATACGAAGATAGGCAACAAAGCTCTTTTACTGACTGACTTATTTCCGATAGGCTGTTAAGCTGATAGATATTTCTCTCTTTGACGTCATGACATAATTAGAAGTGTAATGTACTTTTAGGCGGCCCAATATGAACAAACACTTACAAGAAGCTTTTCTGAAACAGAAGATAAGAAGAGAAATTAGAAGAAAGCTATCGAAATCAAAATCATTAAACGAAGAAGCTTCTCTTTACTCTGCGTTCGTCGAACCTTTTACTGATGTGCTGTTAGCCGTTCAACTTGGCACCGAGGACCTTCTCAATAGCTATATCACGTATTTGAGAATGTTTATTACCTGGGATCCGAAAAAAGCAGAAGCTCTCTTAAAAGCACATGATCAACGACGAGATGCGATAGCATCAAAGTGGTCGACTTTAATGGAAAGAAACAATAAAGCACTCTCTACAGGAGATGCAGATGTTTTGGCCATGGTGTTTGCGCCAGGTGCCTATGCCATTAGTGCCGTCGCATCGACCGGCGCCGAGTACGGGGGTGCCATAGGCGCTGCTTTAGACGCTGCCGGCCTAGGCGGTTTTATCGGAGGATTGATTCCGGGATATGAAATGAAATTCCAGGCCGCCGGCGGCGACTCTGATTCTGGCGGCAGTATCTTAGACAAGATAGAAATGCTTTTCTTGGGAACAGCAGCTGTCGCTGGTATCGCTTCAAAGGCCAAAGACATGGCCGCCGGCGAAGGACTCGATACACCTCCGAAAGATGAATCTGGGTCAACTTCTGATAAAAAAGAACAAAAAAAAGAGAGCGTGAAAGTTAACAAAAGCGTGCTAAAAGAACAAGATGAAAAGTTTGATTTTGAGAAGGATTTTAAAGAGTTCATTGGGGCCACGGGAGTCAAGGATGAGCTTGACAAGACAAAAAAAGATCTTTTTGATCTTTTGAAGACAGATGTTGAGAAATTTGAAAAAATCCATGATCAAAAAATAGTTTTGTTTGAGGGCATTGATAAATCGAAAACTTTGCAAGAATTTTTAAAGTCTTTTGAAGGGGTAGATAGTGAATCTTTGCCGGAAGGACAAGATCCGTCAAAAATGAAAAATGAATTAGGTAAAGCAGTTGAAAAACTTGCGAATAGTGAAGAATTTGTGGACTCTGTGAAGGAGCAAGCCGGATTAAAGGAGCAAGCCGGATCAGAAGAGCTGTCTCAAGACCAGATAAAAAAGGCTGCAGAGAAAGTAGTTTTTTTAGACGCTAAGAAAAAAATGGAAAAAGAAGCTTTCGGGGGAAACGGCATGCAAAAAGCCATGTCAGATTTTAAAATTCAGATGGGAAAAGATGTTGTAAAGATGTTGCCCACAGAAGCTGGTATGAAAATTTTAAAATCGTCAAAAGAAGGCAAAGAATTGGAAGATTTTGTAGAAAAGACTAAACAGAAGTTTTCTATCACATAATATTGACTCGTAATATCTTTTAATATTTGGAGAATTTAATGCCTGAGACTAAAAATTGGCTACCAGAGATAATGTATGAAGAGTCATCTGGTGACGGCCTTGCGTCACATATTCCATTCATTCCAGTTCCACCAGGCGAGCTTATGCCTAAATTTCTTTTTATATTTTCGTCTAGAGAGACAGGAGAATTTGAGCCTGGGCCTGAGGGAGAAGATTTGCCAGTGATAGAGATGGATCTTTATCAGTATGCTGACATGTCCGTTCTTAAGCAAAAGTTAGACCCGAATGTTTTTGATTCTGTGAGGAGCGCCTTAGGCCTTGAGCCTCTAAAGATCGCCGGAGAAAAAGGATCAAAAATAACGGATTCTGTGAGGAATAATTTAAGCCCTGGCGTGTAAATAAGCCCACAGAAGGTTACAATTGATCGTTGATCTTTTTATAGACAGTCAAAGGAGACTTTTGTGCCTTATTTAACAAGAAACGATGCCATATTTGCGCTGGGCAAAATGAAGTCTTTTCATGATGATTTAAAGGGCGTCATGAAAAAAAATGGGTTCAATCTTTTAAGTAATATAGGAAGAAGAAATATTCTTCTTTCTGAGGCGCAAGAAAGATACTTTTCTGAAGCTCTATCTAGAAAGTATGAAGTTATTTGCGATGGTTCTACCGGAGAGCCCGACATACTAATATCGTCGCTTAACAGAGAGCTTGAATGTAAATTAACATCTAGGCACAAGAGTGGTGCAATCTCTTTTCAGTCTGATCATGACACTCTTGTAAAAAAGGGTCCGCTTGATTATCTCTATGTTGTTGCTGATTTTCAATTTGAAAAATTTGCCGTAATTCACTATACAGATTTAACAATTGATGATTTTAGACCTTTGTCAAGTGGTTCCCGAGGCAAGACGCAAATGATGAAATACAAATCAAGCGATCGGGCTCGTGTTTTAGTAGGGGCAATGAAAAATGTGAATAAAGAGTCACTTTTTAAACTTAGCAAAAAGATGAGAAATGCAAGGTCAGAAAAGCAAAGGGAAAAAATTAAAAAATCTATTATTTACTGGAACAATACCCCCACCAGGTATAGAGTAGAGATGGAGGCAGTAAATGCTTAATGTAGGAGACGTAGTTTTTTTGCTTGACAGAAAAGAACACACAGTAGTTCCCTGTAGAGTAGTAGAGAAAGTAAATTCTATCAGCTTGCAAGGTGAGAACACATATCATGTAATAGAGACACCCCAGGGCAAGAACATAAGGCTTGAAGACTACAAGAATCCGTGGTTTTCTACAGTAGATGAAGCTAGAGGCTTTTTAATTGAGGCTGCTACCTCTTTGGTCGACACAACAATTCAAGAGACAATTGCGACAAGAGAAAAGTATTTTCCCCAGCTATCGTCCCCGGCCGATGAGCCTAATTTAGATAGCGATATTCCGTCGCTCGAGGAAAAAGGTGAACCTAGTATTGTAGTGGATTTAGGGAATGGTCAAAAGGGCCGAGTGAATATGACGTCAGGTCCCTAGATGAAAAAAATTCTTCTAATAGATGCGTATAATATGATTCACCGGTCTAGGTTTGGGTGGTCACAAGGTGACCACGCTATAACATACACGTTCTTTAGATCACTGAAGTCGGAAGTCTCTAGACACAATCCGGACAAAGTTTACATAGTGTCTGAGGGTATTCCGAAACATAGATTGATACTCAATTCGGAGTATAAAGCGAATCGAGAGCCCGTCAAAGATCCAAAATTTCATAGACAAAAGAAAGATATATTTGATTTGTGTAGTTACTTGCCTGTAACATTCATAAGGCATCCTGACTATGAATGTGACGATGTTATTGGACATCTTTCGACTGAAGTTCACATAAAAGATGATGTTGTGATATGTTCTTCCGACAGTGATTTTATTCAACTTCTTGATAGCGATAATGTCTCGTTGTGGAATCCAGTCAAGAAGATATTTGTAGAAAAGTGGCCAGTCGATTATCTTGTTTGGAAATCTCTTAAGGGCGACAAGACAGACAATGTTCCAGGAATTAAGGGCGTCGGCGATAAGACTGCCACAAGACTTGCTAATAACATTGACGACCTGACAAAATTTTTGACAGATGAGAAAAAAAAGATATTTGAATCAGCATATGATCAGATAAGACTATCAGAAATTTCTGAAAAAGATAACAAGCTTGAGATCTGTGATTATACTTTTAATGAGACACAATTATTTAAGTGTTTTGAAGAGCGAGGATTTAAATCAATTGTTCAAAAAAATTGGTCAAAATGGAAAGATTTATGGGGGGATTTAAGTGTCAAATGAACAATTAAATGCAGAAGAACTAAAGCTACTTAGGGAAAAGAATTTTGTTAAGGAAAGTGAATTTGCATATCGAGCGGGTGACTTAATAATAGCTGAAAATGTAAAGTCAGGAGAAAAGAGGATTGTGGGATCTGCGGTTTCTCTTTTAAGTGAGACTAATAGGAGAATTCTTAAAGGATGAAAGAAATATCAGAGCTTAGATTTCATTCTGATGCGAGATCTAAAATGATTTCCGGTGTTGAAAAGCTTTGTGCTGCCGTTTGTGTTACTCTCGGCCCGAAGGGAAAAAATGTAGCGATTGTTACCCCTGGCCAGCGACCTCACTTAACAAAAGACGGTGTAACAGTTGCCAATGCTATAAACTTAAGAGACCCGTATGAAGATTTGGGATGTCAAATAGTCAAAGAAGCTGCGCAAAGATCAGCCGACATCGCCGGCGACGGAACAACAACTGCAACAGTTCTGTCTGCTAATCTGCTAAAAGACGGTCATCGACTGCTTGAAACGGGCTATGATGCTCGACAGGTAATTTTGGGAATTGAGACAGCTTGTCTGGACGTTTTAGAAGCTCTTGAATCTACTAGAATTGAGTTAGAAGACAAGGGCCAAATTTTGTCTGTTGCCACCATCGCCGCGAATGGAGAGACAGAAATTGGAGAGATAATAGCTGAAGCCATTGAGACAGTCGGGCCCGACGGCCCAATTACAGTTGAGAATGCAAAAGGTTTTAAGACACATCTGGAAGTTGTAGAAGGGACAGTTGTAGATAGAGGATATTTGTCACCGTACTTTGTAACAAATCAGACAAAGAACACTGCAGAATTATCCAACCCGTATGTGTTTATTTATAACCAGACACTTTCTACTGCCAAGACTATTCTTCCAGTCCTGGAAAAGACAGCAGCCGACAATAGAGAACTCTTAATCGTGGCGAACGACATTACCAGTGAAGCACTTAAGACACTTGTCTTGAATAAAGTGAAGGGCGCAATTAGCATATGTGCAATTAAGGCACCAGAATTTGGTGCTGCTCGAACTCAGGCACTGCAGGACTTGGCTATCTTGTGCGGAGCTGAGGTCGTCGCCGTTGATTTTGGCAACGACGAGATACAAAGAATCGAATCTATCTTAGGTCAAGTAGAAAAAGTAATAGTTGATAAACACGGGACTCTTTTGATAGGGACAAAGGGTGATAGAGATGAGGTGAGGAAAAGGGTTGAGGCGTGCTCAATACAATTAGCTGACCCGACAGCTACGGACTCTGACATCGGCCTTCTTAAGCGAAGGATAAGAAGAATGTCAGAAGGCGTCGCTATTATACACGCAGGCGGTTCAACAGAAGTGGAAATGTATGAACGACGAGACAGAATTGATGATGCTCTTTGTGCCTCAAGAGTCGCAAAGAAGTCAGGGGTCCAGCCCGGCGGCGGAATAGCCTTAGTGCACGCAGCTAAAAGATGTGCCAAGAGAAGAAATAAATCTTCTTCTGAGGCCTTCAATGCCGGGTATGACGCCTTACTAAAGGCGTGCCAGTCTCCGTTACGACAAATAGTAGAAAATACGGGTGAAGTTCCGGAATTGATTTTTAGAAAAATTTCCAAGAGCAATTCATTAATAGGGTATGATGCATACGGGGGAGTATTTGGAAACATGATTGAGATGAACATCATTGACCCGCACGAAGTAGTGGCTGCATCAATTAAGCATGCTGTCTCTGTTGTGTGTAACATTCTTTCAATTGGCTGTGCCATCTCAATTGACATCGACGACACTGCCGTCGGGCCCCCAGGTTTATTAGAAGAACTTTGATGATCTGAGTGTAAAGTTCGCTATACTGTGGTACAATATCTAAGATGATTAATTAACTTGCCATTTACAGGAGAAAGACATGGGCAAGAAGTTTGATTTTAATTTTATTCCGTTGACCCTTGACCAGGTTCGAGCAATGTCTGAAGAGATGTTGCATAGGAATATCAATAATTTCAGGAGAATGATTAGGGAAGCCTTAAGAGCTGAAAAGGACACTTATCAATATGAGGTGGAATTTTGTTATCTTGAGCATGAAAGGATTATGCGAGAACGAACAAAGGACGAACACCAGAAGTACATTCGCTTGAACAGGAACAACCGAGGAACTTTTCGTAAGACTAGAGGATAAAATAATGGCAAAAAATTTACAAGATTTCTTTGATGCAGTTGGAAAAACTAATCTTCTAACAAGAGAAGAGGAAATAGAATTGTCAAAAAAGATCGAGGCCGGAGATCTCCGTGCTCGAGATAGAATGATAAGGGCAAACATTCGTCTTGCAATTAGCATTGCAAAAAATTATGCCAACAAGGGCGTTGATCTAGAAGACTTAATACAGGAGTCCTCTTTGGGTCTTATAAAGGCTGTTGACAGGTTTGACTGGAGAAAAGGATTTAAATTTTCTACTTATGCATGCTGGTGGATAAGACAGTCAGTTAGGCAACATGTGGCAGCGCAATCTGGATCAATTAAGCTTCCGTCCTACGCACGTGGAACTCTCTGGAAGATGAAATCAATTTCCGAAGAGTATCACAAGGAATTTGGAGTCGAGCCTTCTCACCAAGAAATTGCTGATCTTCTAGGGACCAGCCCGGAGACTTTAAGGTCTTTGATGAAATGCGCAGCAACACCCGTCCAGATCGATGGAGGCGCGTACAAGTCTAGTGACGGAAATAGGTCCATGCACGAAGTTCTTGTCGATGACCGGGCAATTTCTGTCGAGGAAAGCATCGATAAAGAAAAGCTTATAAAGGCAGTAAGGGGCGTTTTATCTGAGCTGTCACCACGAGAAGAGACAGTTCTACGTCTTCGATTTGGGATTACAGAAGATTTGGAAGAGGAGAATTTAAATGTCAATGCCTAAGGGTTTCAAGTCAGCACATGGTTATGCTACTACTAAAGAGTATGACGGTGGAGCAGACTACAGAACAATTGCCAATCAGATGACCAACCGAGGTTATAAGATGAATCATGCAACAGCTAGAAATGTTTTTCTTAGCGCGTTAAGAAAAATTGCCAAGCCTGTCCATGACATGCATAAAAAAAATGATAGTTATGATTCATTGCAGCGAACAGCAAAGGACCCAAGATTCCAGTCAGGAATTGCAGAAATTTTGGCGTCTATTAAGTTTAGGGGGTGAAATAAATGAGTCTTAAATGGGAATGGTATGCCTCCAGAAGGGGCGCAAATCTCCACGATTTTTTAGAAGATGTCCAGACTCTAAAAGAGGCACAGGAAAAATTTTCTTCGAGATCTTTAATTCCTCCGGAAGATGAGAAAATTATAGAAATTTTAGAGACTCGTGATCGAGAGGTAAAAGACTTGAAAGCGAAGGCTGAGAAAGTCTCCAACTCGAAGAAAGCTCTCCAGACTCGTGCGCGCGGTCAGGGAAAGACTTCTAAGAAATCACCTACAAAAAAAATAGATCGAGAGGAAAAAGATGAAAAGTACTTTAGAAAAGTGCTACCAACAAAAAAAGCTAAGAAGTGAAACCTTAGTGAGGGTTCGCCCGGGCACTTATATGATTCTTCATATGAATAAAATGAAGAGAGTTTTTAAAGAGGCCCAGGGACTCCTGGTCGGCTCAAGAATAGAAGGAGACAATCACAAAGTCGTTCTGATCGATGAGGAATTAATATTGGTTCCGGAAAATTAGGGAGGAATGAACACTTTGCAGTTAAAGTTAAAGAAGGCAACTTTTAGAAAGATAATGCACGTTTTATTTGCTTTTTCCATAGCAATAAACACATCGCTTATCATGATAAATTTATTTGAATTTGATGACGTGAAAACTGCAACATTTAATGCAGTTTGCGGACTTTTATGTTGGATAGGATATTACAGGACAAAAGACAATGGCGACGAATAAAGAAATAAGAGATCTCCTTGATCGATACATGACCCTGGAGAACGAAATAAAGCTTCTCCAAGAAGACAAGAAGCATTTGCTCGCAGAGTACAAAGATAAACTCGACCCCAAAGCATTTCAGTCGGCTCTCCGAGCTGCTAAAATCATTGCAAAGGTCAAGCCAGGTGAAAAACAAGAATTTGATCAAGCACTTCAAGTTTTGGAGAGCGCTCTTTGCGTTGATCATCTGGAATAGGCATAAATGACTGCAAGAAAAGTCATAACATGGCCCGATTCTAGATTATTAGAAAAATCTAAGCAAGTCTTATGTTTTGATGACTCCTTGAAAGAGCTAGCTTTAGACTTGAGTCACACAATGGTGGCTTCATTCGGAGCAGGCCTCGCTGCAACGCAAATAGGCGAAAGTAGGGCTATGTGTGTCATATCGAGGGATTATGCTCTTTCTCTTCCGATAGAAAAAAAGCTTCAAGGTAATTTTATTGTCTTGGTGAACCCAATCATAACACAAGTGGAAGACAGTAAGTCTGATAAATTTATATGGGAGGAGGGCTGCCTGTCAGTTCCAGATGTGACAGCAAAAGTTTCTCGACTTAAGACGATACAAATAACATATCAAAATTTAGAAGGATCCTGGGTAGAAAAAATTGTTCACAACGAAGAGAGCGCGACGATCCAGCACGAAGTTGATCATCTTACTGGAAAATTGTTTATACATCGTCTTCAAGGTCTTCAAAAAAGGCATGCAATACAAAGGCTACGCCGAGAAGTCGGCATAGACAAAAGAAAAAAGTCGCCTGAAGAAAGAGATGAAAAAGTCAAGTCAAGAATTTGCAAGAAGAAAAAGTCAAGAGCTAAAAAGAAGAAAACGTTCGGAAAAAATAAAAATCGAAAATGAACAACTTTTTGAAAACTGCGATAATTTTAAGGGGAGTCCCAGGATCAGGAAAATCATCTTTTGTTAAGATGATTTCTATGTGTAGCGAAGACGTCGTCATTCATGAAATTGACGACTTACACAAAGACGATGAAGGAAAGTTTTTTTGGGACGAGGAAAATGCTGAGAGGCTCTATGCTCTCAATTTTGCGAATTTTGTAATTAGCTGTTCTAAGGGGCGGCAATTGATAATTTTTGATGCGATCAACATAGAGGTAAGGGATTTTCAAGGGTACATAGACATAGCTGAAAAGTACGGCTATAAAGTATACGTAGTGTGCCCAAACCCTCCCACTCCAGAAGAGTCCGCTAGAAATAATACACACCACACTTCTATAGTTCAGGCAAGAGAGATGTACAAAAGATGGGAAAATTGGCCCCCGAAAGAGAAGGTTTGAAGGATCAATTATTAATGAGAATATCCGATATTTTTGAAATTGTCAAGAATCAAGCAGGTAGTAATGCTAAGAAAGCTATTCTTTTGCTTCATAAAGACAACGATTTACTCAAAAAAGCTCTGTTCTACAGCCTTGATCCCTTTTCGCCTTTTCACATTGTCAAGGTGCCAAAAGTAAAATATCGTCTTGAGTTTCCCATGGGTGAAAGAAACGCTTGGGAAGAATTTTTTGACATCGTTGACGAATGTGCGTCTCGTAAAGTGACGGGAAATGCAGCGCTCGACCGCGTTCATGCTTGCTTTTCTAGCGTCCGGGAAGACGACGAGAAGTGGATGAGAAAGGTTCTAAAGAAGCATCTTGCAATTGGGGTGTCTACTAAGTCTGTCAACAAAGTGTTTCCAGGTCTTGTGTCTACTTTTGAAATTGCCCTCGCACAAAAGTTTGAGGAAAAGAGAATCGAGGAAAAGAATATATGTGTAGAGCCGAAGCTCGATGGCATAAGATGTTTTGCAGTTGTCAGAAACGGCCAGCCGACTCTTTACGCCCGCTCAGGAAAGGAAATCACAAATTTCAATGACACAGTGGGTCGTGACTTAAAAAATGTTCCAGATGGCTGTTACGACGGTGAGTTAATGGGTGAAGATTTTATTTCTCTCATGCGCCAGGCTTACAGGAAAGAAAACGTTTGTGTTGACG
>Ga0098052_1002217_pt1 | contig 11783 bp, 2 predicted proteins | sample 15_taG_FD_81591 | JGI IMG/M metagenome (GOLD analysis project Ga0098052, IMG submission 81591) | Marine viral communities from the Subarctic Pacific Ocean - 15_ETSP_OMZ_AT15312 metaG | ecosystem: Environmental > Aquatic > Marine > Oceanic | place: Pacific Ocean | collected 2015-01-18 | reverse complement strand
TTCTATTCTTACATCTCTTACCCGAACCAGTTAGTGATTTACATTGGTATTCTTTAATACCATTATTGTTTCTATCACTACCCTCATTAGGTTTGTAAGCCTTATGGTAAGTACACTTAGCTGATTTAGCTTTAGTCTCGATAGTTATACTACATCTCTGACCGTTTGACTTGATACCAGAACATCTAACCTGTTTAAAGCCTTCGTCTTTTTTCTTCTGTTCCTCGGCTTTCTTCTCCTCTTCCTTAGCCTTCTTCTCTTCAACCTTCTTTTGTTCTTTCTCTATCTTCTTCTGAGCATCTTTCTCAACCTTCTCTTCAGCTTTCTCTCTCTGCCCGATACCAACATCCCATTTACTCCAACCAAGACCTACTAATATTCTTTGCCAAGCCTCATTCTGATCATCTAAAGCAGCTTTGATATTACCTATCTTTCTGTAAACTCTATTGACTGGTATATTAGCTATAGCTTCAACCCCCATAGTTAAACCTTCTAGAGCTGGACCATTAAGAGTTAAACCATCTTTCAATATCTCCTTCTTATTATAATGATAAGTATTACCTGCAGCATCAAGCTTACCGACTTTAGAACCTACAGTAGGAGATATATTTAACAAGTCCTCAGTGACTTCGTCGTAGTCAGCTCCCCAACCTTTGTCGTTTTGCTTTTGGAATTCTAGTATAGCGTTTTTAACACCTGCTAATACAGCACCCCCTATACCCATACCTCTCAAGAAAGAGTCTGCCATCGTATTTGCGGCATATACTTTCTTCTCAGCCTTCAAAGTATCATCATCACTGTTAAGCATCAACGCAAATAAACCAGACTGCAACCCAGCAAATATAGCCGACTGAACAAACCCATAGTAACCGATCTTACTCATCTTGTTCGTTATAGAACCATCACCAACAAAGCCTTTGTATCTACCATTCTTGATGTCAAGAAGCTCCTTCATCATGATTCTATTCATCTGCATAGGTGTATTTGCAAATGGTAGTATTATTCTACCACCAACAGATACTTGCTGTGCAGATAAAAGATCTGGTCTAGAAGATTGTTGTGTTCTCTCCGCTATAGCTTGGAAATCAACCCATGCTTTTTTCTTAGCCTCAGCCTCAGGTAAACCTTCTTTCATATACTTTCTTATAGCATTACGATAATACGTAGCACCACCAGAAGCAATAGCAAAACTATCACATATCTTAGTAGGTATATAACCCTGTTTTAATATCCATGCTAAAGCTGCTTTACCTTTATTCTTTTGACCAGACGCTGCCGCAGCAAGTTCAGCTTCAGTAACGTTAATCTGTAAACCAGCTCGTCTCTGCTTAAGCATATCTGAGTTCATAATATCCATGAAGTCCTTCCAGTATTGCTTCTGATTAGCAAAAGCTCTAGCTGCTTGGATTGGATTGTTAAATGAATGATTAACAAAGTTAACAGAAGATATTAACTGTAGAGTGGCTGATCTAGTATTCAAACTCATTATCGTACCAACGGATCCATTTAAGTAATCCATTAATGCATTACCAGCTGTACCAAGGTCTGCTTTCCTAGTTCTACCAGTTTCCATTCTCTCGAACATCTCTTCAGTATTCTTTCTCCAATCAGAACCAAGTTTGGATTCCATCTTGTTTAGATTCTCTTCAGAGAATATCTCATTCTTAGCTTCTATCCATTCCGCAAGATATTTCCTTCTACTAACACCTTCACCTAGATTACCTATCTCACTAGCTAATGTTTCGGCCCACCATGAATTTGATGGATCTTTTATGCCGTTTTCTAAACCAGTTAGCCTAGCTGTATTCTCAGCAAAGGCTTGGAGCTTAGGGTTATTTCTAACATGTTCAACTAACTTACTCTCTGTAGCTTTAGCTAGGTCAGGTATCTTAACACCATTCTTATTCCATACGTAAACACGCATAGCCATGTCATTTGTAAAGCCTGTATCTGCAACTTCTTTATCTAACGATTTAACTACATCTTTATTTTGCTTGCGCAATTCCATATAACCATTAGCAGCTTTCTGCTTAGCATTATTAAGATCGTTGTAACCTCTTTCAAAAGGTCTCATGAAGTTCTCGTTAAACCACTTCTTATTCTTGATACCCTCTTTACCTTTACCATATAAAGGTTCTAATAGCAACTCAAGATCTGCGGCAGAGTCTGTCATGAAGATTCTACGTCTCCTAATTTTACCACCTCGAACTTTAGCTTCAGCCTTAGAGAATGTTTTTTCAGGAGCTATATCTAAAGAGTGTTTCATTATATCATTAACCTCTTTATTAATATCAGTGAAGCTATAAACTTGTTGTACCTTAGATTTTATATCTAATTGATCTAAAACCTTCTTAACAGCTTTCACGTTAGGTAAAGCATCATCTACAAAGTACATATCGTTATAACCTTCAGCAAATTTCTTTAACATCCACACTGCTTTGGCTTCACCGGTACTATTCCCTAAACCAGTTATATTTTCTATAGGTATCTCTATACCTTCAGATTTTAAATAATCATGAATAGCTTTTTGGCTCTCAGGTGCTCTAGCTGTTAATATGAAAACATTTTCAGGTCCATACTTTTTAATTTGGTTTTTCATCTTCTGCATTAGAGGACCTGGTTTACCATCTGTGATTTTATTGAAATCAGAGAAGTCCATTTCCCAACCATCTTTAATCATCTTGTCACCAAGAAACGGCCATTCAGCAGAAGATATTCTTTTAGTTTTACCACCCTTCTTAGCTATAACATAGTTGTCACTGTAGCCTACCGTTTCGTCGAAATCAAAAGTGGACATACCAGTAGCTTTCTTATTTCTTTCTCTACCTAACCTGAAAGCTTTACTCGCTATTTTCATAGCTTCTATCTTATCTTTAAGCGCAGCATCTTTAACCTCTGTTTTAGAGAACATATTAGCCTCAGAAACAAGTTTATCGACTTTAGCTTCATACTTAACCCCGGTCTGTTTGTTTTTGAACATGAACGCTACATCACCCAATACGCTAGTTAGCGCTTGCGCTTCTTTACCGCCAAGCTTTAAACTTTTACTGATACCAGCTCCAACTGTTTGTCCAGTTTTTAAATCTAGTGTAGTCCATGCTTTCTTAGGATCTCTAGTTAAAACATTCAACATAGGATCTACATTACCTCCTTTAAAGAACTCTGTGTTACCTAAAATAGTTCCATCAGCTTGAGTACCCTCGTTTCTTTGTCTATGACTTTCTGTTATCACAAACTGTTGTAGTTTTGGGGATAGCTTTCTATAATCCTCCATAAACGCTTTAGCATCCTTAGACTTACTGTGTTTAGCTAATAAATTAGATACAGTAGCGTTATGAGCAAGGTTAAAGAATGCATGCTCAGCGTGGTAACCACTATCACCAGAAGCCATACGCTCTCCGGTAGGTGACTTGGTAGGGGCTTCCATGGTTATGTACCTCATAGTATTAGTACCTTTCATCATACCACTGTTGATAGTAGTTTGTATCTGGAATAACTTATGGAAAGCATCAGCTCTTTTTTGAAACTCAGCAGGTGTTTTAGAGTTAAAAACATTTTTAACTGCAGCTTCAATAAATCTCTCCCTTAAATATCTATTAGCCGCATCTGTTTGTTCCCATGTAAAGTCTTTGGCAGCTAGCTTCTTATTGGCCCACTTATTTAACAGTTGTTGATAGTTAGACTTTTTACCATGTATCTCATAAAACTCTTTGAGTCCAACAGCGTCCTCCTTTCTGGCTTTATTAGTTTTAAATTTACCTGAGTGTGTTATATTAACAGCGTCTAATATAGATCTTTCTTTACCATTAATATCTTTAATAGTTGGAACTTTCTCTTTTACTCCAGTTGGTTTCTTACCAAGTTCAGTTACCATAAAACTCTCATTACCAGAAGGCTTTAACCAAACTTGTTTTCTTTTAGATCCATCAGCTTTAATTCTTACACCAACGTTTAAGTTACCTTGACCAATAGAATTTATAAGTATGTTTAATACTTTATCGTTGTTAAGAAATTCTTCTGGTAACATTTCAAACGTCTCAGCTATCTCCTTCTTGTAAGCCTTAAACTTATTTGGATCTCTAGCGAAGTCTTGTTTATCGTACGTTATATTAGATTTAGTTCTCTCGTTAAACTCTTTAACAACAGCTTTCATCTGACTATTTGTAACAGCAATTTCGTTTAAGTCTATTCTGTCTTTTATCTCTTCTCCATGAACCAAAGCTTCTTTCTCTCTTAATTCCATCAAAGGGTCTTTAACGAAATTATCTATCTCTATTTTTCTCAAAGACTCTATAAAGTCCCCGTTAATATCCGCTTTATCGTACACCTTCAGTATCTCAGCGTTCTCAGGTTTTCGTAAGTTTTCTATCCTAGCACCTATATCTAAGTTTTCTTGTAATTTCTCAAACTTCCTAACTTGAGCTTCGGTTATAGAGAACATCAAACCAGGGCTACGGTCTATAATATTGTTTACTTCAGCCGTTAAAGCTTCTGCGGATATTTTATTTTTCTGTTGTAGTGATAAACCTTCAAGAACGTTTACAAATCTACCAGGAATAGGTTTACCGTCAAAGTCAAAAACCTGTTGGTGCGGATCTTTCAATTGAGAAGGTATAGCATCTTTACCAGTTTCTATCGAAAGTATCCTTGACAAACCATCTTTTCTAGTTCCAAACGCGGAGCCAGACATTCCTTCAGCATTAGCCCAAGACTTATAGTTAGCCTCGTTAAAGTTTTTAGTATCGATCTCCCATTTACCTGGGCCGCTACCATCTTTATTTAAAGGTAAACCATTATCATTAGCCTCCTTAGTTGTCATCCTTTCTTGCTTACCAGTTTTAGGATTTATAACAGGTTTTAAAGCAAAACCCATACCAGCTTTATTCATGTGGTATCTTCCTCTAACAGTTCTAGCAGTGTGCTGAATTATATTAAAACTATTATTGATAACGTCTTTATAAGTACTCCTAGTACCTAAGGCATTTTTGAATGATTTAAATAAACTGTTTTCAAGACTCTTTTCTACATTTGACAGGAATAGTCTAGGTTTGTTTTTAACTGCAGCTTTAACATCTCCAGCTGTCCTTAACGCGCCTTGTGCTGCGTTTTTAATTTTACCGGTAAGCTGTTCTTTAGGTAAACCTTTCTCAGACTTTTCAGTTCTATTTAATATAAACTTCTTAAATTTAGATCTAGTCTCTAAAAGTACTTCTTTTGACGACTTAACGCCACCTTCTACCGCACCAGCCTTCTTAGCTGTAGCTTCATCAGATAAGGATTTAGCCTCTAAACTCTTACCTTTAAGCTTCTTTAATATGTTACCATACCTAAGAGGTAGCATACCATTCATGTAAGCACCAAAGCTTTTATTTCTAGCTGGGTTCCAAGTGTTAGCTAGTTCAACCAATTGCATAGTGTACTCACTCTGAAAATCTTCAAATCCTTTTCTTAACCCCTCTTCCAGACCAGTTCTCTCCCCAGCTTCAGCGGCCCTCTTAGCTAAAGCAGTTACTCTAGCCATATTGTTCATAACCAAAGCGTCTTTAACTCTTTGAGTCACAGCTTCCTTATTCACTGGTATACCTTTCTGTTTAGCATTCTCAACTACCTTATCGTACAGTCTCTCATTCTCTTTAACAATCTCAGCTGTCTTAGATTTAAGTCCTAATTCCGCGGCTATTGTTTCGTTTGCAAACCCATCTGTTCTAGACTCTTGTGTAGATTTACCTGTTATCTTCTCGCCACTTTTAGCTATGTCTAAGACGCCTCTATCTATAACGCCAGTTTCACTACCCTTCTGTATAGCCTTAATCATGTTATACAAACCAACACCATCGTCAGTTGTTACTTGCATGTTTTTAAACCCTGCTCTTCTCAATATAGGATTAAAAAACTCTGCAATTCTTGAGGTTAAATCTGGTGTTTCTTTAACTTCTTTATTTTTAAGAACATCACCGAAAGCCGTTAAGTATTCTTCAGCATATTCATTTTTAGGTCTCAATATTTTCTTACCGTCTCTTAAAATAAAATTACCATTAGAATCCCTGTAGTATTTGTAAGACTTCTCCATTCTTTCTTCAACCAAAGCTCTTTCTTTTGTGTTGAGTTGATTTAAAAATTGATCTATCTTAATCATACCTTCTTTAGATACTCTAGTCCTTTCATTCCCATCTTCATCTATATATGACTCCTTTAGAGAGTTTCTAAGTATAGCATGTGTTATCTCGTGTAGTGGTGTACCTAATTGTCTAGCCTCTAAAGCTCTCTCTTTATTTATATATACCTTATTAGATATTCTATCATAATGACCTTCAGCACCTTCTTTAGATCCTTCAATTTTATTATATTCAGTTTCGGGTAAAACTTCAAACCCAGCCCCAAGTTCTTTAGCCATTAACTCCGCAAACTTAACCTCTGTCTCAAACTTATCCTTTAATATTTTATCATAAAGCTCCTCGTTTCCAACTATCTTTTCTGCATTTAACTTTAACTTCTCTTGTATTTTTAATATCTTCTCTGCGTTTACACTCTTGAGAAATGGGTTAACCTCTGATTGTTTGTTTAGGCTTTGCATCTCACCGCTAAGTTCAGCTTGTTCTAGGTATAACTCAATTTGCTTATTCCTAGCTTCTGGAGATACATTATGGATTCTTTGTCTATCGACAATGTTTAGTATATCCTTGTAAACAACTCTTTTATTGTCTAGCATCTTACTAAAATCAGAGTTCTCCGTGACTTCAAGTTTTAATTTTAAAAACTGAAACTCTACGTCAGTCAAACTGCTCAAACGTTGTATATCTTTAGCTGTAGGTTTTTGACCAGATTTTAATTTGTTAGCTATATCAAAAGTACTGGTTAAATAATCTAAATACTTACCTTCGTTCTTAGCTAACTTCTTAGCCAACTTTAACTCATTATGAAATATTAATTCTTCTGCAGAGTTTTCTATGTCTTGAATCTTCTGTTTCTTCTCCTCTTTAGATAATTCTTTATCCTTACTTATCTCATATATTTTTTGAGATTTAGTATTTTTAATTTCAGCTAAGTTAAACTCTCCCTTGTTATTCTTGTCTATTCCAAAAAGCTTCATAGCCTTCTTAGCTCTAGGAGTAAGACCAGTAGTTGCTCTAGTAATATCATAGTGCATGCCCTCACCTAACTTAGCTAAAGCGTTTTGACCCATAGCTGGAGATACACTCTGAAACATTAACATACCTATGTAAGCCTCCACAACGTTTTTAAAACCGTGGTCTTGCTTCATTTCTTCTTCAGATTCGTAGCCTAGGTTTCTAAAGTTATCAAGACCCTTAGTAACTTCTTCTGCAAAAAACATAGTAGCCGTACCCGTTGTAGCACCAACGTGGGCCTCCCAAGCTGCAGTAGCAGTTTTGGACCTACTTATAGTGGCTAAAGCTGGGGTAAAAAAGTTTTTTGTAGTATTAAGTTTATTGAGAATCTTAGAAGCAGCAACATTACCAAATCCTAAAGAAAATGGAAATGTAATGTGAACATCACCTGTCTTAGGATTGTAAACAAAAGGATCTTGACCAAAAACCTCTGCTAATGGTTTATCAGCAGCTGCTAACATTGCGGTTTCTTTAATCCCACCCAGCGTAAGATCAATAGCATTTTTATAGACTCTAGATTGAGGTCCAACTCCTTTTAAGTATCTACTTAATATATTAGTTTTTTGATCTATAACTCTACCAAGTGACTTTGTTTTCCAAAACTTTTCTCCAACCTTTAATCCCTTTTCACCAAGCTTTGCAATTTGTTGTTTACCACCTAATGGTATTTTCTTAGTTATATATACCGACGCAGCTAATGGAGCCAAATGTTTTGCTATACCCCTACCGGCTTCAAGAGCATCTCTAAGCTCCCACTCCTCTCCAAATAATGTTAAACCACCTTCTTTAGCTCCAGGATACCACGACCAATCACCGCCAGCTCTTTTGATTTTATTAGGATTAACCTCAAAACCATTTAGCTCCATGAAGTTAGTGAAGTTTTCTACAACTGCATCGTTAGTTGGGGCTATTATTTCTTTGAAGAAGTTTTCTTCTGGTAACAAAGACAGATCTGCATTTATCTCTAAAGCTCTATTCATTGTGACAAATTCATCTAAAGCACTATTAAACGCTTTAGCTGTGAGGGTTTTTGAGGGCAACTTATGTAACCCCGCTGGTAAATTACCAGTTCTATAAACCTCTTCTAGTAACGGCATTATATCACTAATAGTGGAGTCATCACCTAGTAGATTCCTAACACCATGAACCAATGTTTTACCAACAGTAACGTCACCAAGAGTGTTTAAGTAAGGATGAGTACCTGGTTGAGAGTTCTCATGCGCTAATTTTGCTGTTGTTATTAACTTAAAGAAAGCGTCGTTACGAATATCTCTTAATGTATCTTCATCAGTAGATTCAGCTTTGGATTGAGCATTATCTTCTATGTCCTGGTCCTCTGGTGATCCCCAACCTATAGTTTCACCGCTATCGTTTAGTAGTTGTACATAACCTCTATCTTTAGCTAGCTTGTTAGCTTCATCAATCTTCCCATCCCTTCTTAAGGTAGCAATATCCATATCTTCTAAAGACATGTAATTATCCCCTTGAGATACTATAGTGTTATTAACTTCTTCTGGTGTAGTGAATCTAGACTCGAAATCAATCCTTTCGTTACTTGCTCTTTTATTTATATATAACTCTCTTGAGGGTTCTCTTTCGTTAGAGTTTTTCCAAAATTCTGGATTATTTAATAAAAACCCCGATGGGTTTTCTGGCATATCTAGCACTACATCTTCAGGTCCAGTCTTCTCCATAAATAGATCTCTACCATAAGTATCAGCATATATCTCATCTGGATTAGTTGTCCCATAGTCCAACTCAAGTTGCTCGAGCAATTCTTGTTTATTATTTACTTCCTCACCAATCAACCTCTGTCTCTCTTCAACCCCGGCTATGTTGTTATCTTGACGAGAGTAAATATCCATGGTCAAATCATGTATATTGAATTGATCCTCTTTAGGTATTAAAGGTTCTCCCTCATCATATATATTAAAAGCTACAGATCGTTTAGCTTCACCTTCAGATAATATCCACTCTTCTGTGCCAGTTTTCTTAACATAATAACCACCACTTTCTTTCTTGTAATCCCAACCGTCTTTAGATACTATGTTGGACTCCGAAAAATTATCTTCCGGGCTCTTTTGAGAGTTTTTTAATAGTGTTGTAAGTGGATCTTCAGACTCTACTTGAGATCCCGAAGAACCATCTCCCGATCCTGATCCCGTATTCGATGCTCCGTTTTTCGACGTTGCATTTGCACCCGTTACACCGCCGTTTGTCTTTCCCTTCTCTACCGTTTTTACTTCTGGGTTTTTAGCTAGATACTCTTCTAAAGTTGAACCTTTCTCTTGTGCTCTTTGTTTTACCTCATCTTCTGTAAACAAAGTATCTTTGAATTTATAATCTGACATGTATATATATTTATATAATAATTATAACGTTATTTATGGTAATTGAGTACTAGCATCTGCGATCCAACCGCCACCGAAAGTATCTTTAGAAATTTTCTCATCTAATCTACCTTTGGATTGTACTTGAGAATTTTGAGTCATAGCACTTAAAGCGTTGTTTGATAATGTTACCTCAGGTTCTTCTGGACCTATGTGGTTGTTGTCCCACTGCATCTTAGCGGTTTTAGTAAAGTAATCTACTAACATGTCTTCTAACATATCTTCTCGTCTTGATAGTTCTTCTATTAACAAACCTCTCTCTGAGTCTGATAATTTATCATTAGCCGTTAAAACCCCATCCCCATCTTTATCATACACCATAGGGTCGACACCTAACTCACGGTATGTAATACCATTTAAACTCTCTTCTAAATCATCAAAAAACGAAGTACCTCCAAACACGTCATCGTTAGCTAGAGATCTAGTATTACCTTTACTCACAATTTGTTTTATACTCTGTTGTACATTAGCTGCATTAAATTTGGCTTTAGGTCCAGAATTAACTGCTTTATCTATTTGGTTTATCATTAAAGCGTTTATATTATTATGACTCTTACTATCAGACTCCCACGTTTCAACCAATCTATTTAGGTCACCAACACTCATATAACCATCTTTAATACCCCAAATATCTGCGTGCTCCTTAAAACCTTTAGAGTTTAAATACTCTCCAGGCACCTTAACTACCAGCTCACCCTCATCACCTCTAGTTTCAAGTTTAACGTTCCCACCGTATACGTTCCCTAGAAAACTATCAACATCCTCATCTATATTTTTCATAAACCCCATCTCTTTTCTATCACGATGGTTTTCACCTATTCTCTCTAGCGTAGATTTAAAACCTTGTACACCAGCAGATATTTTATCTAAAACCCTTTTACCTAAAGAGTTTTTTTCAGACAGATCAATATTCTTAGCAACATCTTCAACTACATTCTCTACATCGGCATGATACCCGTTTATTGCACCATTCCCATCCTCACCTTGATTGTAAGCGTTTAATGTTTCTTGCTCTTTCCGCTTTTGTAACCAAGCACCCTCTCCACTTTCCCAAGCTTTCCGCATCGCTTTAGGGTTTTTCATTAGGTTTTCCCACGCCGCTCCAATATCTGGGACAGTCTCTCCCTTATCATTCTCGACCCACGTTATGTCGTAAAGTTTAGGATCTATACCCTCTAGTATTCTTTGCTTGTCTTCGTCTGTTTCCACCCCATCAAATTGCCCTTTCCAAATATTATATTCCTTGTTTGCTTCTTTACCAACTTCAAACTGATGTTTCTCTTGCTTCAAGTCCCACTCTCTCTTTTCTTTTGCGGTTTTTGCTTCAGCTTTTGCGGCTTTTTCTTGTGCTATTAGTTTATCCGCTTTAACTTTCGCTTCAGCTTCTTTCTTTTTTAAAGCGCTAGTACCTAAGTCTTGTGCGCCTTTATTTATAGCCTTACTAATACCAGTTCTATCTATGTTATAACCTTTGTTAGCATCGTAAGCGCCTTTAACTAATGTTGAATCTGTTGCCATCTTAAACTTTATTTATTATTATTCCCATACACCGGCGTCAACACCAGCGGTGACACCTGACATAACACTGCCAGCAACCCCAGCCATAGCATCTTGTTTTTGTTGTTCAGCCAAAGCAGCTTTTTGTCGTTCAGCTGCGACTTCTTGTTGGGACATGCCTAACATTGTAGAGACTTTATCTCTCTCCCAGTTTCTAGACATTATATCACCACTTCTTTCTTGACCTTGTATCATACCTGCTTGTCTCGCTGCTGCCATTTGATTAGCAGCTTCTTGTTGACCAATACTAGCCGCAGATTTCTGAGAGGCTAACTGACCCTGCTGTGCCATCGCTTGAGCGAGAGAGGCAATACCAGACCCACCTGCAGCACCTTTCATTTGCCCCATTATATTAGCTCGTTGCTGTTGACCTTGTTGATTGATCATCTCGGCTTGCTGTTGGTTCACAGTTAAATCTTCCATGGTATTCTCCATGTTTAAGTACGGGTTACTAGTATCCAGATTACCATACTGAGATTTTAACTTATCCATCTCTACACGTTTTATCCTCTCCTGCTCTCTAGCATCTCTCCTCGTATTACCAGCGCTTATAGCGTTAGCAACGCCTACTCCAGCACTAACAACGGCTGCTCCTGCTATTAAAAAACTCATATCTTATTTATTTTATTAATATATTCTTCATACTCCTCGAATGTTGCTGAGACAATTTCTCTCTCTAGCTCTTCTATATCTTGACAGTTTGTAGGGT
>Ga0098052_1002206_pt1 | contig 11836 bp, 9 predicted proteins | sample 15_taG_FD_81591 | JGI IMG/M metagenome (GOLD analysis project Ga0098052, IMG submission 81591) | Marine viral communities from the Subarctic Pacific Ocean - 15_ETSP_OMZ_AT15312 metaG | ecosystem: Environmental > Aquatic > Marine > Oceanic | place: Pacific Ocean | collected 2015-01-18 | reverse complement strand
TGTATGATTATTATGGAACTTGCCGCTTCTATAAATCATAGAACACTCTTCTTTGTCATCGAACGCTTGAAATAACATTAGCTATAGACTATTATTTTCTTTTAAAGAAGTCAAGTATCTTTTTTGTTGTAGGATGATTTCGGAAAGAAATATTGTTGCTTGAAATATACCACTTTGATCAAATTTGTTCATAACTCTTTTTATAATGCGATTAGAAATTTTTTTGTTTATTGCCTTCATAAGCCCATTTTCTATCAACCTTAAACGGACATATTTACCAAATAAAAATCTTTCAGAGTACATTTCTAAAAACTTTTCATATGAAGGCACCATTTCTCCTCCCTCAACGTTAGAAAATTCTACTTCTCTAGGCCTTCTTGTAACTTTAGTTTTATATAAAGACGACATAACATCATTTTTCACACAATTGGACGTTTTAATTTTATTAATATAAGGCCGTGTAGAAATTATAGTAATATATGAACCATATAAATAACTTTTAAGTGCTTCGTAGCTTAAATATTCTGATTGATAATAGTTTGTGGCAAACATCTCCTCTCTTGTAGTCAAGCCGTATGGTTCCATATATTGTTTCATAAACTGTGAGTTTAAATTTGCGACAATAGACCATGGTATATGTTTATTAATATAAAATCCATAAGACGCAGCTAATCTCGCATAATCAGTAAAAAAATCACTAGAAAGATAGTTTTTCCATTTTATATTATCGTTATCATATCCATCCGTTGCAAACTCTATAATAAGACCGCTACATGCATTACTAATTCTGTTTGAAAGCATATATGCAGTTTTTGTAAAAGCTAGCGATGGTGCTGATTTTGCATATGCTAAGAATTCGTCTATAAAGTCAGAAAAATTGTTTATTTTGCTATAGTGCGACAGGTTATTTAAAAGAAAATCGCCAAAAGGAGGGTGGACTACATTTAGATAATATTCATGATATTTATCTGTTACATCAGCCCAGGCCTTAACCGGTTTTGTAACATCGAGTATGGAAGACATGCAGGTTCGTAAGCTTTTTATAGCAGTATCGGCAGCAAGGGCAAAATCGTTATAAGCATCGGCAACAAAATTAATCGCAAATTTATTATTTCTAATTGGCTTGAGCAAACTAGAATCTGGAAATACTGGACGGCCGAGAGTGTCTACTTTTCCAAACAAGGGTCTTTCATACCAAATATCAATAGGCTTGGGCATGTCAATAGGGTATATTTCATCTGATACCTTATAATACTTTCTCTGCATAAAAAGATAGTCAGAAGGTAGATTATTTTCCCCAAATGGTTCGACTGATATTTCAAATTTTGGCATTTATTCAAGTTACCTCATTTTTTCGTTTCTGTTTTGCTAGCGTTCAGCTTCTTCAAGCCCCTCCTCCAATGTGCTCGGACTTCTGGGAAGGGTTGCGGTTCGATTCGGGCCGCAAGTTGCTGTTGTTGGTTCTTTAGTGCCTTCTGAGCGTCAGTAGCAAGGGAGGCGGCGCCGGAGGCTAGTGCGCCGGCGACTTTAGTTCCGAAACCCATTATTTTGTTCGCCGCCTCCGCTTGCATGCGGTCCACTGCGGTGGCTAGCCCGGCTCTCAAAGTGGTTTTAGATACTTGCAATTTCCCGATTATGGTTGTTGTAAACTGCCCGCCGGCTTTATATGAGTGAGAAAGTTTGTAAACAGAATAATAGCCGTCTAAATGAAACCAACCCTTAACTCCTTTTGTGTTTAAAGATGGAGAATCTACATAAAAATAACTTCCTAGCTGAAAATAGGGTGACCCTACTAGTGTAATTTCTATAGTAAAAAACACAGGAATGTGTCCAACCGTTGTGCCTCCAGCTATAGCTTTTTTGTTTCTTTCAAATACTGCTTTTTTTAAGCCCTCGTCAGTCATTTCTGTTATTTTTATTTTCTTTTGGGCTCCTTTACTTGGACCTCCAATATAAAAATGCGGGATGTTGCTACTTAAATTCGCTGCAGCATTTCCTTGTAGCCAACCCAAATTTTGTTGGGTACTGTCTTGTGCGAAAACTATAATTCCAGTGTGGCCTTCATCAAACCAGTTGTTTTCAACTTTACGTTGAATAGCGTACATGCCAAATCCGGAGCTTTTTAATGGATAAGTATAATATTGTACTTTAAAGTTATTTCTTGTATTGGAATTTTGCAATAAACGAAACTTTCTTTGCTGAGCTAGTCTCACTATGTTTAGTACTTCGCGTATCAACTCTTTTACAGTAAAAGTGTTTTTACCCGATCCGGTCAATTTATTAGAAAACATCTTTTGTAATGCTTCAATATCAATTGGCATATTGTATAACGGAAATGTTTGTGCTCGTGTATCAGCTCCCAAGTCTTTTAAAACTACCTCTCCTAACATAAAAATAGTTTTTTGTACTGCTAACACATTTTTACCGGGCCCAATAGTTTTAATATGTTTTAAAACAAGATGGATTAAATCCCCTAATAAAATAAAATTAATTGTTTTATAGTTCATTAGGTCGCTTTCCATCTGTGCTGGGCTCAGCTGCCCGCCGATTGTCTCTTTTATTTTTTTTAGTTGTTTCTGATGGCTTTGGCGGGCTTCTGTAAGCTTCTTGAGTTCCTTATTATGCGCTTCTGTAAGCTTGTTTATTGTTTTTATGTTTGTCGCCCGGTCTTTTTTTTCCCAATCATCGCCGCTGCCGCCTTCCCATGTTTTAAAAAAATCGGATCCCTCGATCACTTTGGCCTGTCCCGCGCCGAGACCGTAGGAGCCTGCACGGGATCGAGCAGCTTCTTCAAGAGCGCGTAGCACTCTTTTATGCTTTTCTAAGTTTTGCTTATTTTCTTTCATGGTCTGTTCGAGTGCCGCTCGCTTGCCTTCGGCTCTGTTTTTGGCGGCAGCCCTGGCCAGTGCATTATCATACTTCTTTTGTTCAGTAAGTCGTTTACCTTTAATAATCGGATTATTCAGATTTTGAGTAAAATATTCTTTGACATTATCGATTCGAATAGCATGTTGATAGTCTGCTAGTTCTGTTACATTGAGTTTGGTAGAGTGTATTAGGTCGGTTTGGCTCCATATCAAATCGTGCAACAGTTCCCCAATCTTATCAGCTCGAACCGATGCTAAATCGCTTAATAAATCATTTTGGGCGCGCTTTAGGTCAGCAGCTGCTTTTTGCTTATTGCCTTCAATTTTGCCTTTCTTTGTCTTAAGGTCCATGATCTTCTGATATTGTGTTCCGAACTTTGCTTGTATTAAGTCGGAGCTGCCGATTGGCATCGCCTGGCCATATATTTTCTGCCAGTTTGGATCTCCTATCGTTCCGCCTTTGGCGACATGCTCTTTCATACTCTTTTCGAACGTTTTCAGCTCACCTAATGAATAATTATTATATTTGTTGGTGACCATGTTCACGAGCCCGCCGGCGTACCGGGCGACGCCGCCGGCGGCCTTGGTTTGCTCTTTAATATCTTTCGCTAGCTGCTTATTTTTATTTGTTTCGGCTTCGCGCTGTTGGCGAACCGCTTCGAGGGCCTTCATCACATCGCCAGGCTTCGGTGCCATCTTATTGATTTGATCGTTGATGACTTTTAATGCTTTATTTTGACTTTTAAGCTCTTTTACAAGACCTTCGTTAAGTTTTTTTCCTTTTTTCTTCATTTCTTCCGTTGCTTTTTTTAAATCCAAAGTTAAGAAGTTGAATAGTTCCGCATTTCCTAGTAATGCTTCTTCGTGGGCCATAAATTTTACTTTTACGTTAGTTTTTAAATTTTCTTCTATGTTTAGATCACTCTTTATAAATACAAGATTGGCCGTAAAAGTATGTACATCTTGTTCTAATGCATATTTCTTTTTTAAATCCTCGTTAGCTGTTGAATAACTTATGGCCAATTGTAGGTGATGGTTTCTTCCCTTTTCCGGTGAGGTTCCTTGGCCCCTGAAAATATCAGCATATCTATATGGATCCTTGTCATCGCTACTATTAAAAATCGGACCTAAAAACGTATTAACAGAATCAAACGCAAAGTCCATTGTGATATTATAAATCCTACCAGTAACTGGATTTGTCGAACCATCAATGTCCATATCAAAACCTTTTAGACCTACTGCTTTACCGCTATAATAATGATCCTGGCCGACTACTAATGAATCAGCTATATTGGTTGGACTAATCAGCGGAATTGGAAGCCGAGGTCCTCCAGGTAAAACAAGAAATAATTGAATTTGTGGTATTAATTGTGCATATTCGAAAGGGGTCAAACTGGTTAAATATTTATGAAACCCTTCAAAACCACTAGTAACCTTATTTGCAATTGCAGAATCTACCGTAACAACATCAGCATGCGAGGTGCCAGCTTTTGCAATCTCATTAGGATTACTCGCCATCCAGTCTAGTAAATACATTTGCCTATTAAAAAACAACTCAGGTGTAAGCGCATCGGCGCGCTTTTTAGCTTCAGCGTCAGACTTTTTAGCTGACTCTAATACATTATTTGACGCTGCTTTTGCTTTTTTTGCCTTCCGATCTGCCGCCTTCTTTGCCTTTTCCGCCGCCTTCTTCGCCTTCTTCTTCGCCTTCTTCTTCGCCTTGGCCGCAGCCATCTTCTTCTGTGCCTTCTTGTAGGCCTCCAGCGCCGCCGCCTTTTCCGCCGCCGATTTGTCTCCTATACCGCCCGTCCCAGACGCCATATTATATCTCCATCGCGGATAATAAAACTTCCAGCGGTGTAGGAATAAGTACAGTGTCGCCTACTGATAGATCTGTTTCTAGAGGTGCATTGTTAAAATATGCTATTATCCACCAATAACCCGCGTCTCCATAAAATGCATAAGCCAGTTTAAAAAATCTATCGCTTGAGGTCCAAATGTGCTTGTAAAAATGCAATTCCGGAACATCTCTCACTTTTATTTCTTTAAACTGATCAAAAGAAAAGTGAACAATGGAATTCATACCCCTTCTGGATATGATGTCTTTATATTCTTCATTGTGATTTATAACGATTGTGGTGTTTCTGTATCTATTAATTGCCATTTTTTCTTACTCTTTTTACTTTGTTTTTTCTTCTTAATCTCGTCATGGGCGATTTTTATCAATCATCCTCTTCGCTTTCCTGACGTCTGCATTCCGGTCCTTCACGATTACACTGACCGGTGCCGGCGTGGGATGGGTTTTCGGGTCCGCCATGGTCTGGCCACGGTGTGTCCCCGGCGGATCCGGCATGACGGATCTGTTGGCGTCCCGAGCGGCCAGCTCCGCAGCCGAGGGTATGCTCTGTTGTCCTCGGAGCGCTCCGGCGACATATGCAAAACTACCATCTTTCGTAAGAAATGAACTTCCTGTCCAACCCGGAGTGACCTCATGAAGCACTTTAAGCTGGAAGTCGAGTTGCCAATATCTTTCAGCAATTGTTAGCCCCTTTTTCGTCTTGCCCTCCGACGTCCCTTTTTCCTTTGAGGTACCAGGATAAATATTTAAATTAGTAATATAACCTTGAAGATTGGGTATGTAGTTGCCTGCCATAAAACTTACTGCAAAAAATGGTGGCGCCTTTAGTGCAGTACCAGCAAGATTATATGATGGATAATTAAACCGTATAAACTTATCGATTTGGCCTGACAATTCTTCGGCTTCGTTGAAGTCCTTCGCGAAAACAGTGAAATCAAACTTGAGTGATCGACCTGTATGTGAGTATGTTGCAATTGGATCCATTTTACCATATGCTTGCTCTTCTGACCATTTAGGGCTAAAAGTTTGTTGTATGATACATTTAATTGTATTGAAGCTAACAACAGGGTTTCCGGGAATATGCATTGCGGCAATCTGGATGCGAACGTCGCGGCCTCGGGAGCCCCCTTCGGCCTTAAAAAGAATATCTAAAGATGGTACTCCAACTGTGCCTGGTACACCCATTTATAAATTAATCTCCATATGTGTTTCCAAAACATCAGTCGCGATCTTACGTGAATGTTTAGCTAATATGTCACTATCCATTTTTAAAGTTATATTCACTGTTTGCTCTCCCTGTGCTCCTAGTTTGTTTTGCATTATATTAGTAGTTTCATGAACTACCTGCTGCATCGTGTTTGATAGATTTTGTACATTATTAATCGTATTGGCCAATGATTCTAGATTTTTATTATTTATAACAGCACTTTTTGGTGGTGCAACGGTCAATTCTGGTTTCGCTCTGCCATCGCTAGAATCGCCAGTAATTATTGCTTGACCGTGTTTTGCCAACGCTGCTTTAGATCCGATTGAATCGATGCCACCCGCATATCGCGGAAGATTATCTGTCCCGTCTTCCAAGTATTCAGAAATTACGCCCCCGGCGATGCCGAGTGCGCCACCGATGAGAGCGCCGCCGGCGATTCCGATCGGTCCACCTGCGGCGCCAATTTTGGCGCCGAGCATTGCCCCGGCGCCGGCTCCGATCGCACCGAACGTGACTCCGGAGGCGGCGGCCTTTCCGGCTTTCTTTTGGCCAGGCGTCCAATCTTGTTTATCAATCCAACTCTTCACGCCTCCAAGCAGCTTTATAGCGCCGTAGCTGATTAATGCGAAACCCGCCAGCACGCCGGCGGGCCCTTTAACGAATTTCATGATAGTGCCGCCCTTTCCACCAAGTCCCAGGAATGCTTTTGAAAGCCCGCCAAGTCCCGCTGTTCCGTTCGCTATGGCGATAGATCTCATAAGCTGAAATTGTATAACTCCGCTAAGAATGGTAAAAGCTAGACCTAATAGTGCAATAACTGGTGAAAATTCTGCCAGGATGCCTTGCAATTCAATCCATTTTTTGTTAAGGGCCTTAAGTATGTCCGATAATATGCCTGTCTCTAAAATTGCCTTTTGGCGCGATGCAGCAAGGTTTTGTTCTGCTGTTCGGGCATCTTTACTTTGATCTTTTACTTTGCCTAAACTCTTAGCTTGGCCTTCTATTTTTTTAGCTGCAGCTTCTAAGCTTGAAAGATCTTCATCTTCAAACAATGCTTGAGCAACATCAGCCCGGGTTTTTAAAGTATCAGCAATTAAATCTTTCTCAAATCTTCCAAGTTCTTTAAATGACCTACCGCTTTCTTTCATTGCATCCCTAAGCATTTGAATTCTATCTGCTTCTGATGCGTTTAATAAGTCCATGGAGTTCAAAAGAGGTCCACCTAACATATAATTAAGTTTACCAGCGGCTTCAGCTGCGCCTTCGAAAGTGTCAAATGTTTTGGCAATATTTACCAAATCACTCATTTCGATTCCAGCAAGATGAGCAGTTGTTGCTAACTGTTTGAACATCTCTACCCCTTTTTCTCTTCCATATCTTGCTATTAAAGGCATTTGCTCATTGAATTGTTGCAACATTTTATTAGGGCCAGTCCCCAACGCTCTTCCGAAATTAGATAACTCTGTAGTGACTTTTCTAGTTTGTGCAGGAGTGTATTTAAATACTTTTAACATTTTATTCATAGAAGCACCAAAAGTATTTGTATTAACACCCAAGCTACCAAGCTGTAATGCCAATTTCCCCATTTGATATTGTTCATCTTCTGCTAACTTAGTAAAAGCAGCTGAGGACATATATAGGCCACCCATAGCATTTTCGACTTCTCCATAGACAAATCCTTGATGTACCATTTCATCCGTTAGCTCGCGAGCAGCTTTACCTAGTTTATCTGTTGCTCCAGTAGTCTGAATTAATCGCTTCTCCATATCATCAACTTTTTGTTGTAAAGATTCAGGTCCGATTAAAGCATCTTTTCCTATTTTACCCCACTTGTCAATAAAATCTTTGCCAAAGTTTTTAAGCGATTTCATTAAAACTTTTGGATCGAATGCCTTCTTGAATGCTTTTTGTAATCCTTGCGCAATGGCATCCAGCTTCTTTGCATCTCCCCCTGCATCAATCAATAAATCAGCAAAATCTGCTGTGGCATCTTTTAATCCTAAAGCTGATTCTAAGCGATTTTGTGCTATAGCTTCTGCGCTGTCTTCGGTTTTACGAATTTCTTCGCCTTTCTTTCTTTCTTTGTCACGTGCTGCGAGCACGGCTCGTAGTGCGTTTATTTTTTTCTTAAGTTCTTTTAAGTCTTTCTCGTCTTCGCCGGTGATATCCTGTACTAATGCAAGGTCATGTTGTAAATCTTTTGCTCTGTTACGTAAAAGTTTTTCTCGATCTTCACTTAGTTCATTAATGTTTGATAGTTCAACGAGCTGAGCGCGGAGGCCGGTGAGCCCATCGCGGATTTGGAGCTTGTGCTCCTCAGTCAAATCTTGTCGCTCTTGCAGCTCGCGAACAAGCTCTTTTTCATGTTCAACCAATTCTGCTAACCGGGCGCTTATTCTATCCCCTGAAGTCTCTAACTCTTTATTAACGGCATGTATATGTTTTTGAATTCGCTCTTGTTCTAATAACTTTTGCAAACGAAGATCTTCCACTTTGGCAATATTTTGACTAAGAATCATGGTTTTTTCTAATTCAGTAGCGTATTTAAATTGAGTGCCTAAAGCTTCTTTTAAGCTAGCTTCGATGTCCCCGAATGCGTCTTTTACTTTTGTCACGCGCTTTATTTCATCATCTGTGCTGCCGGCCATTTGATCTATGCTGTCTTTTATTTTACCAAAAGCATCGATGCCAGAAGCGCGCAACCTTTCCATTTCTTCGTTAAGAAGCTTAGCATTTTCTATTTGTTGTTTTAGTGCTTGGGTAGTTTTCGTAATATCATCAGCCATTGGTTAGTTTCCCTATTTCAATGGCCATTTAACGCCCGTCTCTCGTTCAAATTTTTGAACTGCTCTGTCTAAAGCATATCGATTATTTAAGACTTTTGGATCATTTAACCCATTTTGTAAATAAGAATCCATATACCTTTTTTCAGATGCCAAAACGGCAGTAAATGCTTGGATATCACCAGGACTACCTTTAAGATAGAATTGTGAAAAAGAAACTCCGGAAGGTGCAAACATATAATAAAGAGCTTGTTTGACTTTAGCTCCAAAACGGATTAAAGAAGCGCTTTCGTTAAGCAGCTTTGCTTCGTTGAGATCGATAATTATCTTTTCTTCCATAGAGATAAATAGTTTTAATATTAAAAACGAGAAGGGCTGAGCGAGTTATTTTTTGATGCGGCTTTGTTGATGCTCTCATTCTCTTGTTTCTTGTGTTCTGAGAGCTTTTTAAAATACCAATTTCTAAGACCTATTGGTAAACTATATAATTCGAACAAACTCCATCCTCCATAATATTTCATATAGAAAAATTGCTCGTATATGGTCTTTATATAATCAGAATTGAGGCCAAAAAAAGTCCGCATTAAGCGGAACCTCCACTTCACTTATAAAGTCACATTCCTCACATTCAAAGTTACAATTAAAATCTACCGAAGGCACAAGTTTAGAATAAGCTGCTCTAAGATAACGACTATCTAAAGCAGACATAGAAGCGATATATGACTTTACATATTGTCTGTCAGAATTACCATTAACTGCATGGATCATCTTTTCATATTGACTTGTAATAATTCCTGCCTTTTTCTTCTTTGTTTTTTTAGGAGAAATGTCGTCCTTAAGGACTTTTAACTCTAATTTCGTGTTAGTTCTTGGAATGGGTAATGTAATGGTTTTTCTATCATAATCCACTTGAGCATCAAACTCTTCTAAATATGAAGTAAAATCATCATTACTTATCTCAGTTAAATCAAAAGTATATGTCTGCAAGTGATTACAAGAAGGGCAAGTATATTTTGTTTCATATTCTGGGCCATATCCATAAAGGCGGCATGCCACTGTAAGGGCATTTTTATCGCCAACAAGCATATCTTTAACATTGACTTGTGGCGTCACTAAAACCGATTGAATCAACTTATCGATAACAATTCCATTCTTGATGTAACTTTGATTAATTAATATATCCTCTTCTTTTGTGGTCATATGTCTAATCTCAACAGTTTCTTTTTCATAAAGAGGGTGACCTTCATCATAAAAAAGCCCTTTACTCGGTAGCTCAACAATTTCCGTTGGAACAATAAATTGCATTACTTGAGTTGTAGGTGGGACATCCGTATTTGGCTGAAGGTTATCAGTTGGTTCTTCCAGGCCTAATCTATCTTGATTATTTCTCATCTTTCCTCCATATTATAATTATATCTCTTTTTTATTGTTCTTTTAAGAAGATTTAAGTGTTACTAAAAAAGAATTTTTTTGGACGCGAGGGCTGCGGGCGAATTATATTGCACAGTCGTGACCTTAAAATCTAGTTTAACAGTGCTCAGCGCGTCAGAGTTATAATCGAAATTTCCAAAAGTAATATTACTAATTTGTCCAGTCCATTTCCACTGTTCCATCTTTTTACCGTTCGCGCCGATCCGATCTACCTGGCAGTCCCACGTGGCATCGATACTGTCTGGTGTATTTAATTTCCCAGTACTGGCTTTGATAATCTTAGTATTCACCAACCATGTCCACATAGCATAGCTGTTATTCCAGGTCGCTGTGAGCGGTTTTGCGATCTTTTCCATGTTCGTTTCGCTATCTCGAAGGACAATGCTAAGAGGGCCCCATTCGTACCGATTAGGAATAATAGTTCTTTTAACACCGCCAAAGTAGTTAAATTCTTCTGAAAGCTGAGCATCAAATTTTGGAGGGGAAAATGAAAGAACTGTCTCTGGTTGGATGACGCCTTCGAGCCCCCCGCCGGAGTTCTCGATGACGCCTTTGAAGCGCCAATCTCTTTTGGGTTCTATGTTGATATCGCTCCAAAATGCCATATTTTATCCCATCAATTACTGGGTTTTGACGTTGGGATGCACCGTGGGCCCGACGCTGCCGTTGGTCGCGAATGTTGCATGATCGTATGATATTGTTAATGTATAATTAACAATATCATCAGTGTCATAACTAAGTTCCCCAAAGTCCACTCCTATTAGAAAAGGATTAACAAGACTCCAAGAATCTATCTGGTGCCCCGCGGCATTAATCTGCGATATCTTTACGCCGCCAAGTGCCGCTTGAGCTGAGGCTTTTGATATGGAGACCTGTGCGTTCAAGTTTGCCGCGCGCGGACTATTATAGCCAGAAGCTTGTAGTATATTCATCAAGGCGGCGCTAGCATCTGGACTTGCTGGATCAATAATGGTAACAGTGACATCTTCCCATTTCATTCGACCAGGATATTTAAAAGTGTGTCCAATATATTTAACTTCTTGGGCGCCGTCCATAGTAAAGTTTGGCTTTTTAACTGTTTTTATAAAATAACTGGAGATGCTTCTGGAAGCTTCACTCCCTAAAGTCATCAAAAACCTAAAAGCTCTTTTAGGCTCTACATTAACGTCATTCCACCATCCCATTTATTATATCTCCTTATGTCTCACTTATAAATAGTCTATCGTTTTATTAATCCTCGAATGAAGCGCCAGAATCTGTAATCACAAAATCAATCGCAATGAACTCAATCGCTCGCGCAGGCTTAAGGAAAATCTTAGCATACATAATGTTTCTATCGATCAAATCTGGAGTCGTAGTTGTCTCATCCAAAATGATGCGATAGTCAGTCAATCCCAATCCAGCCTGAACGGAGGCGAGGAATGGCTCTGCTCGGCCTAAGAAACGATTCCAAGTGCTCTGAACATTTTGATCGAACAGCAATGTTGCTGAAATTCTAGAAATCTGTCGTTTGACAAAGATCATCAGTCTTCTAACATTAATCCTGTCAAGAGCAGATGGAGTAACTTGTAGGGTCTTTTGACCAAAGATTACAATACCTTCCGCTGGGAATTGAGCAATCGGGTTAATGTTTGCTTCATAAAGTTTATCGCGTTCTTTCGAAACTAATCGCTGACGAACGCCGACAACT
>Ga0098052_1002205_pt1 | contig 11836 bp, 10 predicted proteins | sample 15_taG_FD_81591 | JGI IMG/M metagenome (GOLD analysis project Ga0098052, IMG submission 81591) | Marine viral communities from the Subarctic Pacific Ocean - 15_ETSP_OMZ_AT15312 metaG | ecosystem: Environmental > Aquatic > Marine > Oceanic | place: Pacific Ocean | collected 2015-01-18 | reverse complement strand
GTGCCAAGATCGGTGGTGGATCGGTGATAGGCGCTGCAATATACGGTGCAATTCAGGCGTTTATCCTTCATCTGAAGTCTGGAGGCGCACAATGAAACGATTTGATACTGATAAGCTGATGGAAGGCGACATTCTTTGTGGCCGCAACATGGTGAGCAAAGACGGCGCCATGATCAGGGCTATTCTTGGCTCAACCTCTAATCACAATGCTTTGATCATTCGGGACAAGAGCCGGCAATGGGTGGTTGGAGATATGTTCCCTCCGGTCGGTGTGATGATGGATTTGTCGCACTATGAAGATATTGTGGCTGCAGGTGAGTACGATCTCCGTGTTGTGAGAATCAAGGACGCTACCCAGCACGACCGTCGACTGATGAGCTTCTTTTGGTGGATAAATGTCAAGGGTGTGGGGTATAGCACGTTCTCCTTGTACCGGCTCTGGGTGATGCGTATCGTTAATTCGTTGCCGTGGACCATCCACGGTACGTGGTGCACCAGGGCGATAGGCATTGTGTGCGGGTCAGTATTCCCGCCTGAACGTAACATCTTCCGTAAGATCTACAAATCAGGCACTCCGCTGAAGTTGAACGAGACCCCCAGAACAATAGAGAACAGACTGGTGCAAGGGTTGCTCGAAGACGTTACGGATCAGGTATTAGTCGATATTTAAGAAAGCAGGTAAGAGATGGGTATCGTCCAGAAGATGAAGTTCTTAGCGCAGAGCGGTGGATCCAGCTCTCCTGATTACAATACCGAGAAGTTCTGGTCGATGTCGGTCAAGAACTCGATCGAGATGCGCAAGCGGTATTCCAAGATCGATCGCTGGGATGATATCGAGGGCTACTACAATCACGATTTCAGTGTCGGGGATCCGGTCTACAACATGGTCTACATGTTCGGTCGCAGCCTGATACCGAATCTCGTCTTCCGGAATCCCACTATCATCAACACGCCCCGCTTCCCCCAGCATATCCCGTTTGCTTCGATCATGGACTCGATCGACGAATGGCTTATGACCGAGATGGAAGTCGAGGACACGGTTCGCAATGCTGTTCTTCATGCGTATCTCTACAACATGGGCGCCGTTGAGACCGGCTGGGACTTCCCTGACATCGATGCGATCCACGAAGCCAAGAACGAGACTGAGAAGCTCCGTGCTGCGTTCATGGCGAACATGGGCGTACTGGACACTGCGAACGTCGGTAGCACAGATCGCTCTCGTCGACAGAACTTCCCATGGCTGGATTCAATCTATCCTCGCAAGCTCATCTTCGAGCCGACTACGAGGAACCTCCGGACGTGCCGCTGGTATGCCAAGAGCCTTTATGTGCCCACGCGCGTCCTGGCCGCGGACAAGGGGCTGAAGAATGTCAAGTCTACCCATGTTCCCATCGAGCTGCAGGATGAGGCTACGAAGTCGATCTTCGAGCAGATCGGTGGGCTGGAGCCTTACACGCACTTCTATGAGGTCCACAATGCCGAGAGTCGTGAGATGTTCTGGATGAGTGATGCCGGCAAATTCATGTTCGATCCGGTAAATGATCCGATGCAGTTCGATGGCCTGCCTCTCGATGCTCTGATCTTCAACCAGAACCCGCTATCGATTTGGGGTACTCCCGACTCGCTATACATCGAACCTCAGATGCTTGAAGGCAACGAGACTCGCAGGCAGGGGCTCAGACAGCGCCGGGCGTCTCTCCTGAAGTTCATTGCTGATCAGGACGTATTCGATGAAGAAGAGATCGAGAAGCTCCTCACTGACGATGTTGCTGTACTCAGGGCCAAGAGCACCATAGGCAGCCTCAAGGATAAGATCGTGGCTCTGCAGCCTCACATTCAGGGCGAGTTCTTCCCGTATCAGGAGAAGCTGAACGAAGACGCTCAGAAGATCCTCGGGTTTGGTAACAACCAGATGGGCACATTCGCCCCGGGCCGCCGCACTGCCAAGGAAGCCTCCCTCGTCCAGCAGAACAATGATATCCGCTTGGTTGAACGCCGACACATGGTGGGCAAGCTGATCTCCGGCATCTTCCGGAAGACGAACCAGGCCGTCATGCGCTACTGGCAGAAGCCTATGCTCCTTCGCGTTCTCGGAGTCGAAGGCGCCTATCACTGGGTACAGGCCAAGCCCTCTGACGTGAAGGCAGAGCTGGAGCTCAAGGTCGACGTGGACTCTATGCTGCCTCCCTCGAAGGAGAAGCAGAAAGAGGATCTCCTAGCACTCATGCAGGTTCTCGCTCAGAGCCAAGATGCGAACCTGATCCCGATCATGCGTAAGCTCGTGTCGAAGTTCCCCGAGGTCAACGAGCGCGAGGTATTCCCTCAGGCTGTCCAGAATCAAGCTGAGAGCGCTGGTCAGTTCGCAGACGGCCAGCAGCAGCTAATGCAAGGCGATGGGCGCCAGCAAGCTCAGGGACGTGCTACAGCATTTCTCAATAGTGCGAGTTGACACGGTGTATGCATTCGTGGTATCTGGTTCGATATTGAATCGACAACGTATTCCACGAGGAGAATGAGATGGCTAAGAAAGACACACAGATCGTCATAGACTTCGCGAACCCTATCCCGACCTTCTCGTTCGGCAAGGATATCGTAGGTCGCAACGTCACGATCGCTCGCTCTCGTCTCTCCCGTGGATGGCGTGTGCATATCAGGACCAACGGCAAGGGGCTCTCGGCTGAGATCGAACAGGCCCAGCGCGTGAAGGCTCTTGCTGAGGCAAAGGCGATTCAGTCCGAAGAACGCATTGCTGCTCGCGAGCAGTATCTCAAGGACAAAGCTGCAGGTCTCGTCGAGGAACCTGACACCCGCAATCTCAAAGACACGGAAGATCCCGCTCAGAAGCGCCTTGATGCTCCGAAAGGACCGGTCAAGCAGCGTGACCAGGTTGGGCTTCCTCGAAATGAAAACAGCACGAAGCCAAACGAGGTAAAGAATGACGACGGGGAATCTGAAAAATCAGCAGGCGGCACCGGAGACGAACGAGGACATGGAAGCACTGAAGGTTCAGAATCAGGAACTTCAGGGGCAGTTACAGCAGACAAGTTCTAGCCTGCTGGACGTCAACGCCAAGCTGAACGATCCGACTTACATTCGGAATCTGTACGAACAGGGGGCACCAGCCGAGGAGCAGGATCCTCAGCCTGAGTTCGAAGATATCGATGCTGAAAACATGTCCAGTACTGATGTCGTCAAGGAGATGACTCGTCGACAGAATGAGATGAGCGCGTGGCATGCTCGTCAGACCGACAAGAAGTTCAAGGCCCGTGAGGATCAGGAGCAAGCCAATCAGGTAACTGCTGCACGCAATGCAGAGGCTCAGAAAATCCGTGACTTCGTTGCCACCAAGGATGATTTTAGCGACTACCAGGAAGACGTCAGGAAAAACTACGGGCAACCGTTGTCGATCGAGGACGCCTATGAGTTCGCTAAGTTACGAAAGATAGCGAGCGAGGCCACTGGGCCTACGCACCCACGAAGACAATCGATGCCGTCGAATCGTTCTGCAGAGAATGAAACGATGAACAAGAAATTCGACACTGTTCAAGAAGGCGCGAGAGCCGCTTTGGATGAAGTACTAGGCGACGGGTTTGACGAAAGCATGCTCTAGCCATAGAAAGAAAGTGAGGGCTTTATGCCTCTTTCAAGAACAGAAGTAATCGATAACCTTTTCACGACCACTTGGCGCAACGTCAAAAAGAAGGTCATTGATCAGGTCTTCGAGATCACCCCATTGTTTAACCGTTTGCTCGAGGGCGGACGGATTCGCGAGACCGCTCAGGGTGGTCGCTATATCGACGTGCCGATTCGCGTTGCCAAGGCCGATGAGAACATCAAGTTCTTCGGTAAGGGCGATACGTTCGGGACCGGCGAAGGTGAGTTTCTGACTCAGCTCTCGTTCGAATGGCGTTACCTGGGCGACTCGATGGTTCGCTACTGGGAAGACGATCAGAAGAACCGTGGACCGGCAAAGATGCTGGATTACGTGGATCAGAAGATCGACAACCACAAGGCTTCATTGATCGACAAGCTCGAAGGCGCTGCTTTCGAGGCAGATGCTTCAGGCATTGGAATTACTTCCCTTGCTGAGCTGATCTCCGAAGACCCGACCACCGGCACTGTTGGTGGTTTGAACCGCGCCACGTACGAGGTTCTTCGGAACCAGTATGATGACTTCGAGGGAAGCACGATCGCCACCGATCTGATTCCTGCCATGCGCTCGATGATCAACAACTGCTCGAAGTATAAGGCTGGGTCCCAGCGTCTTCCGGACATGATCATCACGACTCAGGCCGTCTACGAAGAGCTTGAGGACATCCTCGAGGGGATGCAGCAGATCCATACGTCGAAGACGATCCAGGCCTCTCTTGGCTTCGGTGACATCTCGTACAAGAACGTGCCGATCTACTGGTGCCCGCAGTGCCCCGCAGGAAGCATGTACTTCCTGAACACGGAACATCTGCAGTTCGTGATCGATCCATTCGCGTACTTCGACATGGGTCCGTGGAAAGAGTTCTCGAACAGCCGTGATCGCGTCACGCAGATCCTCACGACCTGCCAGCTGACTTGCGATAACTTCCGCAAGCAAGGTGTGATCTTCAACATCGCGTAACAGCCCATAGCAGGGGTAGTCCTCACAGTGGGGGCTTCCCCGGGTTATACTAAGTGCAAGCCAATGCACCGAAAAATGCTGCAAAAGCAAGGAGAGTGAGAGATGGGCGAAAGAACTACTGGTAACGAGCAACTGCGGGATCTGCCTTCGGGTAGTGTGTTTGATGATCCTTCGACGACTCAGAAGGCTGCCCTCGGGCGAGTCGTTGAGTTCAATGATGGACGCAAGTTCATGAGCGTCAAGGCTGGTGCGACTCTGGCCGCTGGCAATGTCGTGTCGCAGCCTGCTGCGTCTGCGTTGCTGAGCAACAAGATCGCCGTTGCTGCGATCGGAGCGAAGACCATCGTGATCACGGTTGCCGCCGTGACGTTGAATCAGTATCAGGACGGAACGCTCCACCTGACTGACGATACTGGCGAAGGCTACACGTACAAGATCAAGTCGAATACGGCGAGTGACACGACCATCACGGTCGAGCTGTACGAAGGCCTGACCATCGCTGTCGACGCGACCACGGACTGCATGCTGGTGCCGAACCTGTGCAACGGTGTTGTGGCTGGTATCGCTGCTGCGAAGCCTGTTGGCGTCGCGATCGCGGTCATGGCCTCCGGAGAGTACGGCTACGTCCAGATCGCTGGTGTGGCTACGGTCTCCGTCAAGACGACCACGAGCATTGCTGCTGGCGTTAAGCTGATGGCTGGCGCTGATGCTGGCGTTGTCATCTCTGACGGGACTCTGGCGACGATTGGTGTTGCATTGGGCGCCGTTGACGCTCATGTTGCTGCTGATCTCTGTCTCGGCTAGCGTTTGACTCGCGCTGCTAACCCCGGGGTGGGGAGGTCGATCTCCCTCGGCCTTCTCGCCCCACCCTTCTCTGGAGGCTGACATGACCGGTACTGAATTAGCGAACCGAGTGAAGTCGAACATCGGTGGTCGCACCGACAAGGATACCGAGATCCTCCAAGCTGTGAATGATGCGATTGCTCGCATCTCCTGCCTGCGTCGCTGGGCAGTCAATGAGTCTACTGAGACGATCGCTCTGGCCACTGATACGGCAGAGTACAATCTCCCCACGAGAACGAAGGCAGTGATCGGCGCCTACCTAGAGCGTTCCAGTGGTGTATTCGTGATGCTTGAGTGCATCTCTACTTTTCGTTTTGATCGTATCTTCAAGAGTGGTGGCAGCACGCTTCAGTACGATGTCTCCGGTGTCACTGGCGATCATACTGATGGAAGCCCTGCCTATGACCGCACAGGGATTCGCAGTGGCGAGCCTGACGCGTACTGTCACTTTGGCGGCCAGCTCGTGATGTACCCTATCCCTAGCTCCAGCCAGAACGGTCTGTCGGTCTACCTGCGTTGCAGCATCCGGCCTGCCGAGATCCTGACTGCGGCCGAGAGTCCTCTCGGTGATGAATTTGATCGTCTCGTGGTGGCGTATGCTACTGCGGACATGTGCGCCTTGCTTACCCTGTGGGATGATTCGATGGGGTGGGAGAGGCGTGCTGCAACACTACTACGCGAAGCAGTGCAAGAGGAACGAGCGCGTCCTGACTGGACGCCACGAGCGAATGCGGCGAACACGCCGCTTATCCCATAGGGGGGATCGCATGTCTAAGATGCGGAAGTCTCTGCCTGCCTACCTTCCGGTCAACGGTGTCAACTACGATGCCGAGTCTCTCGCTGTTGGTGAGGGTGACTGCCTTGATATCAAGAACTTCAGGATTCAGAAGCACCAGCTTGTGACCAGACCCGGATTGTCTCAGGTTGGGACGAGTTCGACTGCTGAGCAGACCGAGGTTTTGAGCAGTGCTGCCGCGTTCGCGCTCGGGAGCAGTACTCAGGGACTTGATAGTACGCCTCATGCCGATGTGCCTGTGGTGCTTACGATCACCGACAGTTCGGGCATTGAGTGGGTGCTGACTGAGCGTTTGTCTGACGGGATCATGCTGGACGTCCAGGGCACTGAGTGCGCTCAGGTGATCCGAGGGACACCTAGCGTGAGCTTTGCTGCAAAGCCGTGGCCTAAGCTGTGGGGAGGCACGCAGTATTCTCCTTTCAGCCCGGGCGGCAACACTACGTTCGTCTATTCGTATTCGACTACATCTGATTATCCGTACCCGCTTCCGAATGGCGAGATCGTTCTTCACATGGCGATCTATCGCGATCCGGATGAAGGGGAGATCCTCTTTGCTTTCACTGATCGCGGGATCTACAAGTACGATGATGCGAGCGGTGATGCTACGGCCAGCTTCAACGTGGCTCTGAGTGATGCTGATATCGGATCGTTCTCTGGGCTTACGTTCTGGTCTACGACTGAGTTCACTGACGAGAACCTGGGCGCCACGATGGTTGCTGCTGGCGGTGTGCCTCCGAGTGCTGCAGGTCTTGACGAGGATGATGGTACTCGTCGCGTGCTGTTCCGGTGGGACCGTACTGCTGAGGAGTTCGTTGCGCTGGATCCGCGGTATGAGTCGACCGAGACGCTCTACACTTGGCTAGGCACTGAGGCCGCCAGTCTCCCGCTTGCTATGGGGTCTGCTGCTCTGCCGCCTGTGGACTACGCATCTGTATCGATCTGGTGGTACGAAGGGAGCTATGTATGGACGCTGACTGTCGACGTGAGTGGCAACCTGAAGGACCCTGACGGCAATACATGCGGATCATTCAATCTCGATACCGGAGCGGTGAGCATGACTGCGATGCCGGCTGATGCCAGCGCCACGACCTCCCCTTACGCCCCGAGTGCTGCAGTTGTCGTGACGCTTGAGTACGAGTCCGAGGTCTACATTCGTCCTCGCTTCGTGTTCAACATGAACAATCGGCTGATCTACGTGAACACGTTTGATCGCGACTGGGATGGCGTCTCTGATTGGGAAGCTACTGGGACCTATCGGCCATGGCGGGTGATGTGGGGTGAGCTGAATGACATCACCAAGATCGATATCGTCACAGACTGGAAGGACAACGTGGGCGTCGATACGTCGCCGTACGTGGGTGGGGAGTATATCGGGGATATGCTGATTCTCTACCGGCAGAGTTCGATCGAGCAGATGTACTTCGTGGGATCCACGAGCGTCTTCGGGTTTCGGACTAGCGTGAATCAAGGGCTGTTTGCTGGGAATACGGTTGGGTTGTTCAGGGATCTGCACTTCTTCATGGGGAAGGATAACGCTTATGTCTACGATGGAAATACGGCTCAGGCTATTGGGAACGATCGCATCCGTGAACACCTTCTTTCGGTGGCGAAGACTGACACGCTTGATAAGTTCTCTTCGTTCGTCGACGGGGCCAACGCTGAATACTGGCTGCTGATCTCTACGGTCTCTGACACCTATCCCACGAAGGCTTACGTCTACAGCATCATTCGGGATTCGTGGACAGTGTATGAGTTCCCCTGGCCCATCTCTGCAATGCAGTTCAGGAGTGAGCATTTCGAGAAGCCACTGGTCGGGACGAGTGACGGCTACGTGCTGAAACTGGATGCGGATAATCACAATGATTCTCACGAGGAGTGGGATGGTGATAGCTGGGAGGTTGAGACGACGGCGATCGACAGCTTCCTTGAGACGCGAGACTTCGTGTTCGGGCCGCTAGAGAATCTGGATCGCGTTCAGCGTGTTATGTTTGAGGCTGCGAGTGATGGGATCAACACGATCGCTGTTGATGCTTCTGTTGACTATGGAGCGAGCTGGCTGGACTCTCAGAATATCGATCTCGATACTGCTCAGGATGAGCGATTCTACTGGGTGGATCACACGGAGCGCGCGATGCGACTAAAATTCACAGCAACAGTTTATGTATCGCTGAGGTATATCCAGATCAGCGGACTTGGTAAAGAGGAGAAGTAAGATGCCGCCTGGAGGACAGAGTATATCTGAATGGAATCGTGGGAATGCTACCGGACCGGATCAGCTGGGTTATCGGCCTGCTGCCGGCTATACTTTTCGTAATGGCTTTTGGTATGGCGGACAGAATAACCAAAGGATTTCGGGGAACCCGCCCAGCGAGGCTACTGCCGCTGAGAACAGGCAGAGGGCGGAGCAATCTAAGTCAGAGGCTACTCTCAGACGCGAGCAAGACAATGCTCGATACCGCGAGCAGGCCGAAGCTGCGAAAGCGCGTGCTACATCGGCTCGACAGGTAAGCGAAGCTGAGACGATCTATGATCGGGCAACGGACCGCTACGAGGAGTCCAGGGATATCGTTCAAGGCCTGCTCGACAGCCAGCCTGATACATCTGCGACAGCGCTCTCTACTGCTGCTCAGATCCTCACGCCTACGCCTGATGCGGAAACGCAGGTCACGATCGACTACGCTGTATCTCTCGTCTCGAATCCTGACTCTGCTCTGCGTCGGATGATCGATGGCAACTTCGACTTCACCTACTTCAATCAAGGCGTTGTGCAGCCTCTCAGCGACGCTCACTCCGATGCGATGGATGATGTGATGAGTTCGTTCTCTGGTGGTGATCCGTATGGGCGCCAAGGCGGGATGGCATCCGGTGCTTCCCGGGCGGCCGTGGCGAAAGGCAAGCGCGAGCTTAGTGATACGATCGCTGGTCTGAGATCGCAGGAGTACAATAACATGCTGTCGAGATCGCTTGAGGCGAGCAATACGCTAACCGGTCTAATGGGCACGATTGATAACCGTCCGTACGCCCAGGCGGGACTTGATGCTGCGCTGCGGGCTGCTGGGCTGAGTACTGATGCTTGGAATGTTGCTATGGGCGCTGCTACCTCGATGTCCGGACAGGATGCGAACCTTGCTGGTGGGGCAATGAGCGGATACAACGCGGCTTTGGGACAGGCCACTGACGTTGACGTTGCCGGGGCTGATCGTACTGCCAACATGGGGATGCAGTTCTCCGGACAGCTACAGAGCATGCTCAGCGGATTCGGGAATAATCAGACAACGCTGGACGCGAGCAATCTCGACATTCGCAGCCGTGACTGGACTACGCTGCTTGAGCGTGACTTTGCTTGGAATCAGGCAGAGCAACAGAAGGGGCTCGTTTCGTCTCTGGGCGCCATGACTCGCAGCGCAATGAATCGTGGTCCTCGTCCTGCGGCTAGCTACCTAGATGGCGGCAGTTTGTACGGGAACAGAACTCCCGCTGGAAGCAGCACTGGGCCTCGCACTTCAACCAACAGTCGCAAGTATGCGATGCCAACAGTTCAATAAGGAGGGATGATCGTGGCTAACTTTTATGTACATGATATCGCAAGCACGGTGGGCGCTCATATCCGAGGGTTGATCGGTGCTATTGGCGATCGCAGGATGCAGGACATTCAGCTCAAGAGGTTGGAGGGCGACCAGGAATACAGGAAGATGATGCTGCAGAATGATCGTATTCTGACTGCGGCTAAAGTCTCTGAGTCCCGAGCAAAGACCAGGTTGGATCGCGAGAAGGCTGCTGATGCTCGCAAGGCTGCAGAAGGCTCTCTTGTGCTTGGGCTGATGAAGGGGATCTCTGACGTGTACCAGAACGGCGTACGCAAGGGCGATGTGGATCCCGATGGCTATGAAGCTCTGGCAAGTGGTTCCGGCAACGTGATGAAGAACGTCGCACGTATAGCTCGTAGTTTGGGCGTCTCTGATGCTGTCACGGCTGCGTTCGCTCAGGGTGGCGCCGAATCGATCGTTACGGTGACTGGCCGCCGACAGATGGCAGATCAGATGGCTGCTCGGAACCCGAAGCAATTCGAGGCGATCTCTCGTGCGGTTGGTGGACAGGAGAATGTCTACAAGCAGACTCCGAAGCAGATTCAGGGGATGCTGTCGAATATGGACGATGAAGCAGGCATCGAGCTTAGCGGCATGACATCATTGCTGGGAATGCAGCAGAAAACGCTTGCAAATCTGAAGAGGACTTCCCCTGACAGTCCCATGATTGCTCCGCTAGAGATGAAGATCGCAGAGCTTCAGACAAAAATCAAGCGTGCTGAGCTTCGCAGGATGCAGCTCAACGGCAGTGCTGATGCTGCTGACGCAAAGAAGGCTGCGAATCGTGCAAAGATCGAAGAGATAAGTCGCCCGGGCTATGCAGCGCGTGAGGCTCAGAGATCTCGTGTTGCTCGCGAGGTTGCCGGTGGCGCTGCTCACAACGCTATTGCTCCTGTGGTTCCCGAAGCTGCTCCTGCTGCAGCTCAGGCTGCTCCTGCCCCCGCTGCAACTCAGGCTCCAGCCCCAGCTCCTGCTATATCTGTCGCGTTTGACCACCGACCAACGATGAGGTGGGGATCCCCGCCTCGGCGGCATATCGATACCAAAATAAAGAATTTCCTCGACGGTGTTATCAAGAAAGCGTCATCTGTAGAAAGGCAGGAGTTCCCCTCCGAGGAGGAACTGCAGGATCGTGACTTCTGGAAAAGCAGAATGTAGACACTTCGATAGACCATAGGGAGCGAAATGATTGACAGGGAACTGGTTGCTAGCTTTTTCGATTACGATGATGAAACAAAAGCATCTCTGAACGGCTTCGCCAATCAGATCAGAGCGTCGCTTCCGCAGGATGTCGGCCCTGCTTCGATAGGGCAGGAAGCTCATCGGGACTCAAAGCGTGGCATGGTTGCGTATGATGCGTACTTTGCGCTGTCTGAGAGCGAGAGGATGTCTGATCGCGGCCGTACGCTCGCTGGCGAGATCAAGGCATACGTGGGGCCCCGAGCTGCTCAGGAAGCTGCGTGGCGCTATCCTCAGGAAGACACACGGAGAGAGAGCGATCCTGTTGTCGGTCGTCGTTTAGGCTTTCTGGATTCTCTGGTCGTTCCTTTTGCTACCGGCATGGCTGAGTTCGGTGGCGGGATGCTGAAGGGGATAGATCCTTTCGTGCCCGGGGATGGCCCTGTCCAAGAGTTTATGACGATGGCTGGCGAGTGGCTGCAAGAGGCTCCATCTGCTCAGATGCGAGCTGACTCTGCGAAGATGCAGTCGATGCCTATGTGGGTTGCGAACGAGCCTGACGTTCCGTGGTATCAGGATGCGTATCGCGATCTGCCTGATGTGATCAATGGCTGGGCTGCAAAGGCGTCTGCGAATGCGGGACTGATGCTGCTTGCTCAGATCGGCGGCAAACTCCTCGAGCCTGTAGGTGGCGCCGTAGGTGCTGCTGCTGCGGTTGCTCTCGGACAGGCTGGGCCTCAGGCTGCGGCAGGGGAAGAGGTTGCTACGGTTCCTGCCGGCTCTGTGGTCGGTCGCTTCATCGGCCACTGGGTGGGATCT
>Ga0098052_1002204_pt1 | contig 11837 bp, 11 predicted proteins | sample 15_taG_FD_81591 | JGI IMG/M metagenome (GOLD analysis project Ga0098052, IMG submission 81591) | Marine viral communities from the Subarctic Pacific Ocean - 15_ETSP_OMZ_AT15312 metaG | ecosystem: Environmental > Aquatic > Marine > Oceanic | place: Pacific Ocean | collected 2015-01-18 | reverse complement strand
TCCCATGCCCAACAATCTTTATAACCAACACAATGATGGTCATCTTGACTTTCGCAATCGTTTTTGGAATTTGCGCCAAGCATATCAACGCAAGTATATGGTTCACTACTCATATCTACACAGGTACACTTTGAAGAAGTAGACGATACTGTTGGTGTATTAACCTCTGTGGTGTCTATAACTATAGATGGTTCTGGTTTTGATTTGATTTGATTTCTGCCAGAACGGAGTAAACGAATGTATGTTGTTTCCCCCAACAAATCATTTTCAGCAATTTCTTCTTTAATTTTGATTCGTTCCCAACCTTCATCTGCATCCACAGAAAAGGTATCGACCGTATATGTTCCCATTCCTTGTATTTCTATTCTATCATTTTTTTGTATTTCGCCAAACATAGAAGTAAAGGATTGCGCGCTTGCAGAGCCTATGAAGTTTATAATTTCGTAGGATATTGTTCTTGTTGTAATGGCATCGGCCGTGGTCCACAATAAAGAACCCAACCAATATCTGGAATCATATTTTAAATTAGTATTACTTTGCTTATTAATACTAATTGGAGATGCAATTATAGTTTTAGTATTTATATCATATTTTTCAAATTTATATGTACCACCTAAGTCGTAGGTTGAATCATCACCCGATAATTCGTTTAAATAAAACGCATCAGATAATGTAATGGTGCTACCATTGGACACCGTATTTTTAAACAGTGTTTCCATTTCTTCAATCTCGTTTTCGTCTTCGGTGTTATAATAAAAAATTACTTTAGTATTATCACTATTAAATATGACAGTTGGGTCTGTCATATATGCTTCTGATGTGTCTATAACATCTTCAATCTCATTGATTGTCCGAATACTTATAAATACTCCACCCGCTATTTCACGATAGATGGAATCTTTTTTATTATTATTTGAACGCCTTGAAGAATGTATAGACATACTTTAAGTTCCAATATAGTAAACGGCGTTTGTACCGTTAGAGTTAGATGTCCCTGCAATTTTTACATATATTTTATTCAAATTGTTAATTTCGATGAATATTGATTCTCCTGGTTCTAACAGGTATCCATTTGTTGCATTAGTTGTTAGTCCCTGATTCCCTACAAGAATATTATCATTATTGAGTGGGGATGCTTTTATAGTAACTCCACTTTTCATTTGTAAATTAGTATTTAATATAGTCGGTGTTGATGTGACAGATTTATGGCCAGACCTCAAGTTTGAAGGTCTTTCTATTGAAGAGATGGTTGCTTTAACATTTCCACTTGATAGGTCTGAACGGATGCCACTTAGATTGTTTGTACCGCTTTCAATATCTGTTAATTTATTAACAATAGGTGAATCGATTCCGTTTACTTCTGGACCACCCAAGTATGCGATGATGTCATCATCGTTAATTGTAACGATGTTTGAAACTGATGTGCTGAGTGCTGACGTTGCAGTTATTTCTAATGCACCATTATTTTCACCACGAACAACTACTGGGTCTGCTTGTGCGGATGCAGTATATCCTTGAATTCTTAGTGGTGGTTGGTTCGCATTTGTAACACCAAGAATAGCATCTACAGTTGCATTTATTGTAAAGTTACCATTAGTTACTGCAACCTTGAGTGCATCACCAGAGAATCCTGCGGTGACACCATCATTACTTGCACGAAGCATTGTGTGTACTGATTTTCCTTTGTCCCATCCATATACTGCAACAGCATCAGTGGATGGAGACATTTGACGACCACCTGTAGAATTAACTGTACCAGAAACATTAACGCTGTCAACGGATGAGTGTAATCTTCTACCACCAGTAACTGCGATTGGAACACCAAACCCAGTGCTTCCAAAGAGTTCACCTGCTACAATGGTAGTAGTCCCCGCTGAAGTTCCTTGAATTAATATACCACCCCAATTTTGTCTATCATCTGCCATGGAGCCTGATATTCTCACATCACCAGTAACTGCGATAGGAGTACCACCAACAATACCTTCCATCGTGCCAGTTACACCAACCATCAAAGTTCCTGATGTGTTGCCGGCAACTGCAAGATAATGTAATGCGCCAGATGCTCCAGACCCGTCTTGCCCATAATTTCTAATTGAAAATGAACCGTTTGTTGAACCACCAATATTACCAGATATATTTAATGGTCCTGTTTGGCCGGCGAACTGAATTGGTAGGGGGTCGGAAAGGGTTATTCGTTTACCTTCTGTATGGTCACCCCATACCAATTTTGAAATTGCAATATGGGCCTGTGTTAAACCTATACCACTAGTATTATAATCTGTTGCCATGTCGGCAGTGTTGCCTGTAATATCAATAGTAATGTTTCTGTCTGTGTCGGTCATATTTTAAAATCTCCAAGATTTGTCTTGATTAATAAAAGTTTTTTGTTATATTATATATAAGAGATATTATTGAACCAAGCAACCGAAAGGGTATATATGTTATTTGACCAAAACTTCCAAAATTCATTCGTGAAAGATATTGAGAACTATGTTCTAAAGAATGGCGGTACATACATTGATGCCATTCTTGAAATGTGTGAGAGGTCTGAAATAGAACCTCAAATCGCCGCAAAATTCCTCACCCAACCCATCATTGAGAAAGTGGCGGTAGAGGGTATAGACATCAACATATTAAAAGAAAATAATGCAAAACTTCCAATTTAATGTTTGACTCTTGGGAGTTTTAAGTTAATATATACATATACAGTTGTGGTAGGGAGTTCCTGCCGAGTATTAGAACACGGTAGTTCCGTGAAGACAAAGCAAATAAGGAGACAATATATGTCATTTGCAGATTTTAAGAAGCGTTCTCAGTCAAGTATTAATGAATTGACTAAGAAGATTGAAGAAACAAACAAAAAAGAATCGTTCAAAGATGACCGTTTCTGGCGTCCAGAGTTGGACAAATCCAGTAACGGTTATGCTGTAATTAGATTCCTTCCTGCATCCGAAGGTGAAGATTTGCCATGGGCAAAATATTACTCACACGGATTCCAAGGCAAGGGTGGATGGTTTATCGAAAACTGTCCTACCACATTAGGCCAAAAGTGTCCAGTATGCGAAAGCAACTCTGAACTTTGGAACAGTGGCATGGAAAAAGACAAGGACATTGCACGAAACCGTAAACGCCGTTTGCACTATGTGTCAAACATTATGGTTGTTAGTGACCCTGCGAACCCACAAAACGAAGGTAAAGTATTCCTTTACAAATTCGGCAAGAAGATTTTTGACAAAATCAACGAAGCAATGAACCCAGAGTTTGCAGACGAAGAAGCAATCAACCCATTTGAATTTTGGAATGGTGCAAACTTCAAGTTGAAAGTCCGTAAGGTTGCCGGTTACATCAACTATGACAAGAGTGAGTTCGACTCATCTACTGCGTTGCTTGATGGTGATGATACTAAATTGGAAGAACTTTGGAAGTCACAGTATGCTCTTACTGAGTTTACTGATGCGGCGAATTTCAAATCATATGATGAATTACGAACACGCAGAGATGCAACTCTAGGTGCAGACATTCGTCAAACCACATCGGATAAATCTAATACTGCTGAAACAATTAGTGAACCTGAAGATGATGGTGTTGCCAGAGCAGAAAAATCATTTGGTGATACTAATAGTAGTACCAATACAGAAGAAGATACAGATGCTCTATCATATTTTGAAAAGTTAGCGAACGAGTAACACTGATTACATCTTCTATTGAAAAAGGAGTCCTTCGGGACTCCTTTTCTTTTTATCCCAAGATTCTTCGCCATCTTGGATATTGTTTGTATGCGTTGTTGTTGTCCCGTAATCTATTAGAAGGTCCAGGTCCAGAAGTTGGGGCCCCACTTCGAGAATCTCTTGATGCTTGGGCTGGAGTTATCATTGGTTCTCCTTGATTCGGCCGATTTGGTGGTGGAGTATTTCTATTAACTGATTGATGCATATTTTCATTTGGTTGCAATTCTTTGTTTTTTTCCATGCTATTAATTGCTTTAGATGTTTCACTTGCAGTGGAATTTTCATCATTAAGTTTTATTCCCATTCTATTTTGTGCATTGGTTGCTTCAACTAATTTTTCAAAATCTGGGCCTGGATTTGTGTTCATGTCATAATATTCGCGTGCTAAACCAAATAATTTTGTCATATAAGATTCACCAACAACATATTCTGGATTGGGTTTAAAGTTTTCTGTTGGTGCATCTCCAACTACAGCAACAGTAGGAGATGAGACTACCCCACCCATTGCAAATGATGGAAGTGAGTTTATATCTATACTTGGAATAATTTTATTAATGGTTTTTGTTATGTTTTCTTTCGGAGTGTGTAGTATGTTCTCAATAATGTTTGTATTTTCTTTTTTAAAATGTTTAATATTATTATTATTATTAAGTGTGTGTGTTTGTTTCGATAAATTTTCGACTTGGTTGTATATCTCAGACTGCTTCGATAAATTTTCGACTTGGTTGTATATCTCAGACTGCTTCGATAAATTTTCGACTTGGTTGTTATTGTAAACTTGAGTTCGTTTTGATAAATTTTCAACATTATTAAACATCTGAGAAACGAAATCGTTTTCTGTTAGATTGTGAAATGTTTTTTCTGACATTTTTCTTAATATATTTGTAGTATTTTTTATATTAAAAATTTTCTCTGGAGAAAGTGTTGTAGTTTTATTGTTTTTGTTAATTGACATAAGATTTACTTTTTTGGTTTTTATTAAACCATTTAGTATATCTTTAATTGTTTTAATTGTTTTTTCTAATCGTGTTACGTTTATATTTTCGTTTTGTGGTGTTTGTGTAGGAGATGTTACAACGGGGATATCTTTTAATTTTGGTTGGATTGTTATCTTAGTAGATTTAATGGGGGAATTGGAATAATATTTAAGAAAAGATTCTTCATCTCTTTTGCTTATACTTGATGATATTCGTTCATCTGTTGAATCTTTTTTGTTTCTTTTTAGGAAGTAATCTAGAACCTCGTCAAAAAAATTATCTGGTTTGTTTGTCATTATTACATCCTACCTCGTGCTTGCGTTTCTATTTGCTGAATTTGGAGTTTTTCATTTTCTATCTCTATATATTCTATCAATTGTGATATGTATATATCTCTTTCCCAAGGAAGCATCGATTCTAATTCTGTTAAACTGTAATTGTGATTATGTATCAATTGAAATATAAGTTTATAATAATCTTTCAGGCCCATATGACTTAGGCCTAACCGAAAAAATCCGACAGTCCTGATAGCACCACCTCTCGTTCCTGACCATCAGATGTGGTGTACTGTACTGTGTATTCTAATCTTGGAGAAGTAATAAAAAAATCTAATAGGGTTTCAAATTGAGATTTTGTTAAGTTGTCTACAAACTGTGATATTTCTTCATCAGAGATATTATCTGCAACACTTATATTCTCATCTGGCGTCTGGATATTTTCTATACATGAAACCAAAAGGTCATAAAATGATATAGGGTCTAATGAATCTATTGGGTGGTTTTTTTCTTGTAATATATTTAGAGAAGGATATTTCATACCAATAATAATATTATTATCTATTTTAATATTTTTTGTATGAGTTTCATTATGTAAAACTTGCATATCGTTGATGTTAATTTGAACATCTATTTTTTCATCTGTTTCTGGACAAATGATAGAAGGTTCTATTAATTCTCCAATAGATTTTGCTCTTAGTTGAAGGAATATGTATTCAACATCGAATAGTGGAAGTTCGCCTGCATTTTGTATTCCGTCTGTACAATCTTCTATTATTGTTTTAATAGCAGTTAATATAGTTGCATTATTATTAGATTGTTGGGCCAGTAATAGAATTTTTTCTTCTTTTACTAAGAAAGGTCTAAACTTAATTATTTCTTTTGTGGATGGAATTGTCAATTCATATTTGGGTGTTATTGGCAATAGGTTTGATATATTCATTATGTTTCTCCATTATTATATTTTTATGTATCGGATAAATACAAACTAGGGGACCACTGGGTATTATCGGAACGTAGTATTTTTCAACAAGTCCGTTGCTTGATCTCTACGGAATGCGCTTATCGTGCCCATCTCGGTCGCGCGCTTATTGGCGCCGCGCGGCACCCCGGAATCCCAAACTTCGCTGTATGTCTCATATACATAATCTCTATATGCGAGAGTAACTTGCAGTCTAGTATAATCATTATACATCCCAAATCCCATATTTATTGGAATTATAGAAAGTGGATATGCTTCATTTAATTTAAATATACTTGACGCGTACCCATCCCTGGCAAGGGTCCTTATCGTCACCGATACGCCATTATTAGTTTTGGGTGTGTATGTGAGGGTTTTTGTTCTGGGATTGATTATCCCCTCCTTCATCCAGTACTCAAAGAATGACCTTTCTCTCCAATTACCAGATACAGGAAATGTCATAACTACTGGTTCATATTGTTCCCTTAGTGGAATTATTCGTGGCGGTCCATACGTTTCATCTTCAAATGTTTTGAATGTTCTGCCTGGTAAATTTATTGATTCTGGTTGTAGTATTAGATTCTCGTCTGCCTTATCGCTGGATTTAAATTCCTGTATCACCGCAGGGATTGGTATAGTTACCTCGTACCTACTGGCCAGTGATAAATCACCACCTATCAGTGTTTTAAATGTGGGAATACTAATATTCATTGATATATGTATGGTTATGGGAGTATATCATCTTCAGTTAAAATTATAAATTTCCATTTTTTCTTTTTACAGAATTGCTCTGCTGATTTCCATTTCGCTTCATTTATTGAGAATGTAATGCATTCGTTTATAAAATTTTTTGTTTGCCGTTTGGGTTTCTTTGGTGGAGTTGTTTGTTTTTTGGGTTTCACTTCTATTATTATTGTTCTGGTTGTTCCGTCATTGTTTTTCATTTCTATAATGAAGTCTGGGAAATATTTGTGGTTTTTTTTATCTATGGGGGAATAATACGGAATGCTAATTTCTTCACTTCCCCATGAAAGTATATTTATATTTTCGTCCAAATATCTACATACTCGTCTTTCCCACAAAGACCGACAAACAATATTGTTGTGATTTCCAATATATTTTGATTTATTTTTAATTTTATAGTATGTTTTGTATGCCATTATTGTATTGTTTAAACTATCATATATATAATGTACAAGTGTATATGTAAAAAAAAGGGACGGGATTTCACTCATGATCAAGAATCCAGCAGACAATATAATTAATTTATACGGGAAAACAGCAACACTAACCTTTCCCCAATCGGAGTTGCAAAACGATGAAGATTTGAGTCTTATATTTAGGGCAAAGGCTACATCCGCACAGGGATATGACGGTTCATTCGTCTCTGATGCAGGAAGTATATACGCTGATATTGTTCTTCCTGCTCCAAATAATATACAAGTTACAAACAGTATCGGATATGGGTTCGCTGAAAACAATGCTTATTGGAATGTTGGTTCGTCTTATTGGAATGAGTTTTGGACAATTAAAAACTGGTGGCCAGTTGACAAAGATGTTGATGATTCTGCAAAAGCACGCGCTCTTGTTGACGGAATTGAAGCACAACTAAAATCGCCTGCTTTAAGACAAATTACATATATGTGGAATTTAATCCCAAAAATAAAAGGAGATTCTGACCTTATTTCTAGAATATGTAAAACATTTCAAACAATGGCATATCCCATCATGGGCCCAAAGTCCAAGGGACACAACAGATGGCAAGTACCACCCATGTGGCTAACTCAAATTATAGATTTAAATACGCAGAAGCCTTCTTTTAGGTGGGATTTGGGCCCGATGCCATCTCGGTTGTCTGCGGTTGGAATAACCCCAACTGCTGGTGGTGGAATATACACAACACGCATTGATGAAGATAAAGGCAAAAGTCCAATGGTTACACAATTGTCATTAACTTTCATTGAAATACAACCAGCGGTGGCTGCAAGAACAGACTCCCAAGGAATATTTCATCGAAGTGAGAACGAAGTTCCGTATCTTATGCCACTCGCTGTTGCGCGTAGGGCATGGGACAAGGATAAAGGGAATTACAACAAAGATTTTGTACGAAAAGATATTTAAGGTATTATATTATAATGAGTTTTAATGATATAAGAAAAATAAAATATACATTTTCTAACGGAAAAGTTAGTGAAATGGAAATGTCGGATATTTTCCGTAGAGTTGCATTTACTGAAGAATCAAGAAATAATTCTTCCAATTTTGAATTTTATGTTGTATCTGATGGTGAAACACCAGAAGACGTATCCCAAAGATTGTATGGTACTACTTCTATGTGGTGGTTAATATTAATGTTTAATAATATTGTTGATGTTACCAATCAATGGCCTAGGTCAGTTTCCAATATCACAAAATTATCAGAGAATTTTTTAATTGGGAATAGTTATTTCATACTTGAAAGTCTACTAATTCAAGATGATGATGTTATTGTAAAACGGGATACTACTCAGTTGGGTTCAATTGATATCAATACATTTGGTATTGTTGATTCGTATGATTCATTTCTTCATAAAATAGACATCAAACAGAGCAAAGGGACTATGAATGGTGGTGACGAATTTTATGTGTTTAGGGGAAATGCTGACACGGGCTATACAACTGTAGGTGGGTTTGGTGCAACCGCGTGCGCGCCCCAATACTCTGGTAGTACATATTGTTCTCAAATTCTTGGGCCAACGACCGGTTCTGACGGCATAAATGCATATGGTTTACATTGTGCAACCGCAGGAGCAACTTTTGGTATAATTAAAAAGAAAACAACTATATTGGATGGTGTATCTAAATTTGAATATGAGAATAATGAAATCAGTCCATATTCGGGTATTGATTCTATTAATAATGAACCGACAGGCAGTTTTTATACCACAGAAAATTTATGTGGGATGACTTCTAGTATATTATACAAATATATTATTGATAATACTCCTTCTTCAATCAATAGCATTAGTGTGTCTGACAATATCCATATAGAAAATGATAAAAATAGAACAATTAAAATACTATCACCTAATATTATTTATCTGGTTGCAGAAGAAATTGATTCGTTATTAACAGCAGATGTGGCGCCAGGTACAACTAGGTTTGTTCAGTTGTTGGGGTAATATTTTATGGATGATTCAGATAAACTACCACATGAATTTATATTTCACGAACTTAGATTAGAAAAGATTCATAATAATAAAAATGATGGTGACAATGAAAATGATGGTGACTCAGAAGAAGTCGAAGTTAAATCATTAAAAATATATCCAATGGACGATAAACTTCGTGGTAGAGATATTTTTATAAATTTAAATATTGATGAAGGTATATTTTCACCAATGGGCATTGTAGGTACACTAATAATCCATGAACCTACAAACATCAATGAAGATTTTCAAATAAATGGTTCTGAATATATCTATATGAAATTTGAAGATTCTTATATAAAAGATTCTTTGACAGAATTAAAATTGTGTGTAAATAATGTTAGTATTGGAGGCGACTATACCGACCCGTCTGTGTATGGAATATCTTCAGTTCCTTTAACTTTAATTATTAATTTTTCTTCCTGCGAAAGTGCATTCCTTGACCGCGCTGATTGGGTTCATAGTTCCAGTTTCGCAGATACTGATAAATTTTTACCAATTGCAAATTCTTCTGATGAAGAAAATGTATCAGAGAGTGGACCGGGATTAGTTAATGAATTGGCAAAGAAATATTTTAATACAGGGTCTACAGAATTTTCAACCTCTAATAAAGATATGGAAATTGAATCTACAAAAAATAATATATGGTTAAAAAATGAACAGTTGATGTATCCTTGGTCCAAGGAAACTGAACCGCCTTCACTTCTTCAATTAATGTCAAACTTAGCAGAAAATGCGGTTGATGAATCTGGCAGTGGATGTAATTTTTTGTTCTGGCAAGATTTTGATGGTTGGCATTTTAAATCTGTAAATAAAATTATAGATGAGTATGAAAACATCCCCTACGGAGATGCTTATGAACGAGCAGACATAAAAGATAAAGGGATTTATCATATTATAATGGGAGTATCCTCAAAGGATGAATTTGTCGAAAGGGGAGATCCAAAAATTCTATCTTTTATGTCATCTGATGAATATCAGCATTATGATTTTTGGCAAAATGGGGTGTATTCATCTTTTTATGAACACATAAAACCAAATTATTCTGACCCTTATTTTGATTATTTGCCTTTTGATAAATCTCATAAAAGAAATACTATTAAATATAACTATCATTCTGATGCTGTAAAGTGGCCCATGATTGAAAAATATGCATTCTTACCAGATACTATAAAAACTGTAAACCACACAACAGTTGAAGTGCATGACGAAAATAATTTATATGGATATTTTTCAACACCATATAATACTCAAAATCCATACCACCACAACTTAACAAAAAACGACAAGTCGAACAATGTGCTGTGGCAAACTATGTTTGACCAAACCGATTTATCTATTAATAGAGTTAAAGCAATACGCAAAGATTTGAATATCACAGTAAAAGACCAGTTGTATGGTATGGAAGATGTGAAAGCACAAGAAACGAAACAAGAAAAGTGGAATGTATATCGTCATTCGATTTGCTGTGATAAATTGGAAGAAAGAAATGATGAATTTTTAGCAGTTATAGATGATGCAGTATTAATACAAGATGATGATAGGGGTGGGATATATGAATATTCGTGGAGAGAAGTTGAAATATGGCCAACAGAAAACATATATGGATATACTGGAGATGTTGAACCAGAAATATTAACTGAAGATGATTCTCCATTATCTGTGGTAGTAATTCCAAATGGTCGCAGAGGTGTTGCAGGTGACGATATTGGTATTGGTGCTTTTAACATAAATGAATTAATGAATGTTAAACAGGGTGATAATGTGTTTGTAGGACCTGGTGTTAATGCCGCTGATGGAGATGAAGATGAAGGTGGAAATAATTATCCAGAAGCATTTCAAATGATGCCAGTTGGTGGATACTTTAGTGCGGGTGAGAGTTCTTGTCCAACTAACGGTGACCAAGGATTAGAATGGAGAAAACATATTGTTAATATGTACAGACTCCCTATGGAATCATTAAAGGTAACTGTCCCGAACGCTGTCAATGAAGAAACATTTGAACCAGAAGAGTTGTATTTCTTTGATGTACAAAATGCACACGATGGTATGTGTGGTGAATGTGAAGAAGTTGAAGTGCCTTTAGCACCACCACCGCCACCTAACGAACCGTTTGGTGATGAACCACCACCAGAGATACCTATTAATTAATGAGTGTGAAAAGAACATGTTGTTGTGATGGGTGTAAGGGTAGTTTGTGTAATTCTTCGCAAGAACCAAATCAACCAAACGACCCCAATAATCCCAATGCAGAATATACCTATGAAAATACGTCTGGTGATTGCCCAGTTTGCGCGATAGGTATTACTTCGTATAATGATGATAGTTCCAGAGTAGATTATTGGTATGGTTCTAATGACTGGGACGGTTTAACCATTTCGGAAATGGAAAGTATACACCACATAGGTGAAATTTGTCATAGATTAAATCCCGAAGGACCAAACGCATGTCCAACATATGATTCGTGCGAACCTCCACTATTACCACCACAATTTTTACATTCGGGTGGTACACATGTCGGCACACTTCCTTGGTCTTTAATTGGAAATGGAAATGAACATGATAATACTAGATTTAATGATGGTTGGTTTGCTTGGAGAGAATATAATGATGCACCACTAAAACCAATGGGTGACTGCACAATGAAATGCACCAATGAAAATATAAGATGTCACAATATAGCATTTAGTGGGATGCTTTCTACAAGG
>Ga0098052_1002202_pt1 | contig 11842 bp, 17 predicted proteins | sample 15_taG_FD_81591 | JGI IMG/M metagenome (GOLD analysis project Ga0098052, IMG submission 81591) | Marine viral communities from the Subarctic Pacific Ocean - 15_ETSP_OMZ_AT15312 metaG | ecosystem: Environmental > Aquatic > Marine > Oceanic | place: Pacific Ocean | collected 2015-01-18 | reverse complement strand
CTGATATCCACATGACCGCGTAATTAGCCTTTAGGTATACCACACCTGACATCTGGTGACAAATGGAAGTAGAAAGCAAACCAATTCAAAGCGTTACACCCTATGCACGTAACCCTCGCAAGAATGATGAGGCAGTTGCAAAGGTAGCGGCAAGCCTGAAGGAGTACGGATGGCAGCAGCCCATTGTGGTTGATGCTGATGGCGTGATTATCGCTGGTCACACGCGACTCCAGGCAGCGCAAAGACTTGGCATGGATGAGGTTCCTGTAGCTGTAGCCAGCGACCTAACACCAGAACAGGTGAAGGCATACCGCCTTGCAGATAACCGAGTTGCACAGGAAGCTGATTGGGATAACGACCTTCTCAAACTAGAACTGGCTGACCTGAAAGAGTTTGAATTCGATCTGGAACTGACCGGATTTGACAAGGGCGAGTTGGATGCCCTGCTTGCCGAGGAAACGGAAGGACTGACTGACCCTGATGAAGTCACTGAACCACCTGAAACGCCTGTCACGGTTCGCGGCGATATATGGGAACTCGGAAACCATCGACTGATGTGCGGAGACTCGACTTCTATTGACGACATTGACGCACTTATATGCGGCGAGAAGCCGCAGGTCTTGTTCACATCGCCTCCCTATGGTGTCGGCTTAGAGTATGCCAGTTACAATGACTCATTTGAATCAACTCGCAGTCTTGTTTCGGCGGTATTGGTTGAGTGGTCGCGTTTTGTGACCGACTATATAGTGCTTAATTGGGGTGATATTGTTTCTGGTAGGGAAATCAATGGTACTGATTTTCCGAGCCAGTTTAGCTGGTTACCGCATTATGATTCGACACTGCGCGATTGTGGTTGGTTTTTATGGTCTCAAAGGATATGGGTAAAGCCTCATGCTAGGGTTTCTGCCCCGTGGTGTGCATCCAGCAACCGCGCAGCCACAGACTGGGAGTATGTTTTTACATGGTCAAAAGGTTGCCAATCATACAAAGAGAGGGCGGCGGGGTCTCATTTTGGTGTGATAGACACCACACAAGAGAAACAGACGGACACACTAGAAAAGCACCCCGGCGCTTTTCCCGTAGCGCTTCCCAAGAGGGTTGTGGCAACGCACAGCAATAAGTGTGGCTATATAGTCGATCCATTTAGCGGCACAGGAACAATTATTATTGCTTCTGAAATGCTGTCGCGCAGATGCGCTGCGATGGAGATTGATGCTAAGTATTGCGATATAGCAGTAAACCGCTGGCAGGACTTCACAGGCAAGGAGGCCACACTAGATGGCAAGACATACGCAGAGGTAAGGGATGCAAGGACGTAAGCCAAAGCCGACCAAACTGAGGGTGATACAGGGTAATCCTGGCAAGCGTCCCATCAACAAGGATGAGCCAACAGCCCCATGTATATCACCGGACACACCCGCACCCGATCATATGCCACCTCTGGCTAAAGAGTGTTGGGTTCACATGGTAGGGATGCTATCGGGCGCACAGGTTATAACCGAATTAGATTTGCATGGCCTTGAGTTGTATTGCGTTGCTTATCAGAACTGGCGTGATGCACAGGCGAAGGTCATTGAGTTGGGAACGATAGTCAAAAGCCCCAAGTCAGGCTACCCGGTGCAGTCGCCTTATTTTGCGATTGCTAATAAGTCACATGAGCAGATGGTTAAGCTGGCGGCAGAGTTTGGACTGACACCGACAAGCCGTAGCAGGGTGACAAAGGTAGCAGCCCCAAAGAAGAAGAACGCTTTTGAGTGATAACGTCATTCCCCTGCATCCTGATATGCTTGAGGAAAAGGTAAAGGAAGCTATAGCGGATGCCCAGGCTATTGCTCTGGTCACGATTGATGAAGATGGTCGCGCTCATGGTGTGGCTGTTGGCAAGAATGAGGATGCTATAGACCGGAGCGACTTACCCGCTTTAATCTGTGGCTTGCGTAGTTTGACATACAGGCTTGAAGGTCTGCTAGAGGAATCATGGGACGATGTTGACTGAATTATTCACGTTGCTCGTATTCGCAGCAATCATCATTGGTGTCATTGGTTCGTATTCGCACAGGATACTGAGATGTTACAGGACGTTGTACTTGGTCAAGACTCCGGTTGGTTCTGTGATAGTAGGTTCTAGCCGCTTCCAGAGATTGACTAAGGCTGGTTTGGTTGATGAGCATTGGGTGATATGAAAGACCGCGACTACATATCAAACTGCTTCTATATCATACCGACCATCCAGATATATGACGCTAACTATCCACTACGGAAGAAAGAAATTGAGGTTTATTTCATGTGGGGATTCTGGGAGTTAAAGATTTGGGGGTGAATGATTTTGACGGTGCGTAAAGCCTCACGAGGAAACGTGCCGGACTAGGGTTTAATTCCCTACACCTCCACCAATTATAGGATAATCATGGAAGCACTCTGGAAAATCTGGATAAGCCTGTTCATAGGGCTTGAGACATACGCAATGATGAAGGACGGCGGCGATACCTTGAGTGAATGGGTTTGGCGTTGGTTCAATGTTGTTGATGGTTGGAGTCCTGAACGTGCTGCTCTGCTCGTCTTTACGGTGTGGCTTGTGGGTCACTTTGTATGGATGAAATGGAGTTGAGGTGGCGAAAGATTATGAAGCCATCGCTCTCAAATATGCAGAGGATGTAACTAGCGGAAAGATAAACGCTTGCAAGTGGGTTAAAGCAGCTTGCCAGCGTCAGCTTGATGACCTTGAACGGTTCGCAGATGGTAGTGAATACATCTGGAATCCGGTCATGGAGAAGAACGGGAAAGAGGTTCAGCCCGTTCACCATGTTTGTCACTTTTTAGAGCAGTTGCATCACATCAAAGGTCAGTGGGCAGGTACTAAGTTTGAGTTGCAACCGTTTCAAGTATTCCGACACGCGGTTATATTTGGCTGGATAAGGCAGGACGGGTACAGGCGGTTTAATACTGCTTATAACGATGAAGGCCGGAAGAACGGCAAAACCTTTGAAATGGCAGGAATCGCGCTGTATATGCTCGTCGCCGATGGTGAGGGTGGTGCTGAGTGCTATTCGGCAGCGGTAAAGAAAGATCAGGCTAAGATTGTATGGGATACAGCTAGACTCCAGGTTCTCAAGAATGATGATTTGCGTGAGTATTACGGCGTACAAGCATTGCGCCATTCTATATTTGTGGAAGAAACGGCATCCAGTTTTATCCCATTAGCATCTGATTCAGATAGCTTGGACGGGTTAAACGTGCATTTTGCGGGTATTGATGAGCTCCATGCCCACAAGTCGAGAGAGGTGTTTGACGTAGTTGAAACGGGTACTGGTTCACGCGCTCAATCATTGCTATTTATCATTACAACAGCCGGGTTCAATCGGGCTGGTATATGTTGGGAGCAACGTGATTACGTCACCAAGATATTGAGTGGTGTTGTTCAGGATGAGTCCTATTTCGGAATTATCTATACGCTTGACGATGATGATATAGACCAGATTTGGGAAAACCCTGAGTTGCTGGAAAAGGCCAATCCGAATTACGGTGTCTCTGTTCTGCCTTTTGACTTGGAGAGGCAATGGACTAAAGCAAAGCAGACACCATCAGCGGTCAACAACTTCCTGACCAAACGTGCAAATGTTTGGGTCAATGCAAACACCGCATGGATGGATATGTGGAAGTGGGATGCTTGTCGGGATGAAACGCTAACACTGGAAGATTTCAAAGGTGAGAAGTGCATTCTCGGCGGCGACCTTTCAAGTAAAAAGGATTTAACAGCTATCTGCTTGCTGTTTGAACGGGCTGGAATTCTATACCCGTTCCTGAAGTATTACTTGCCGGAGGAAGTGTGCCGGACAACATCAAACGACCTGCTTTCTGGTTGTTGGCGAGAGGGGCTGATTACAGCTACCCCTGGCGACATTATTGATTACGACTACATCAAACAGGACTTATATCAGTTCTCAAAAGACTTTGAGATAAATGATTTCGGTTTTGACCCTCATCAGTTCACACAGATGGCGGGTGAGTTGGTAGCTGATGGCTGGCCTATGACTGAGGTAAGGCAGAACGCCATGCAGTTGTCAGAACCAATGAAAGAACTAGAAGCACGGGCAATAGCAAAGACTATTCAGCATAATGACCCCATTCTGACTTGGATGGTGTCTAATGTTGAGGTTCAGGAAGATTACAACCGCAATATATTCCCGCGCAAAGCAGGGTCAACAGCCAAGAACAAGAGTGGCGACCCTAACAAGAAGATTGATGGCGTTAGCGCATTGTTGAACGCTATGAACAGATATATGGCTCCTGATAATGACGAGCCATCCATATACGAATCGCGTGGGTTAAGGGTTGTATGAACTGGAAATTTTGGGAAAAGCAGCAGAACTACACGCTAAAGGAACCAGAGGCGTTTAGAGATTCGCTTGTTGGGTCAAGGGTTGACGCAGGGGTTACTGTTACTGAGCAGACTGCATTGCAGTTATCTGCTGTATTTGCTGCGGTTCGCATCCTGTCAGAGTCCATTGGTTCGTTGCCGCTAAAGGTTTATCAGCGCAGATCAGACGGTGGCAAGGATTTAGCCTTAAACCATCCGTTGACCAAGCTATTTTCTGGCATACCAAACGATGAGCAGACTCCGCAGGAATTACTTGAATTTATTATTGCCTCAACCCTGTTAAGGGGTACTGGGTATTCAGAGATTGAGCGCGATGGTGTTGGTCGTGTCAATAAGTTACACCCGCTTGATTCCAGTTATATGGATGTTAAGCGTGATGCTGCGGGTCGGCTTATATACGTCTACAACGACCCGAAGAACCCAAAAACATACCTAAACAATGAGATATGGCGTGTCCCAGGGGTCGGGGGTAATGGTGTAATGGGCTACTCAACATTAGCCTATGCCCGTCAGACGTTAGGAACCTCGATAGCAACAGAACGTCATGCAGCCAAGACATTCTCTAATGGTACTCGCGTTCCTGCTGTGTTTGAAATGGCTGGCAAACTTGAAGATGAAGCCTTTGATCGACTGAAAGGCGACCTCAAGGCTCATGCAGGGGTAGACAATGCAAACACAGCGTTACTCTTAGAGCAGGGACTGACCTACAAGCAAGTGGGCATGAGTCACGATGATGCTCAGTTCCTTGAATCACGGACATTCCAGATTGCAGAGATAGCGCGATGGTTTAACGTGCCATTGCATATGCTCTCTGAATTATCCAGAGCAACCTTTTCCAACATTGAGCATCAGGGCATTGAGTTTGTCACTTACTCGTTGCGCCCCTGGTGCAAGCGTATAGAGAACACCATTGCCCGTGACCTGTTGAGCAGTCGTGACAGGGGTCGGATATTCGTTGAGTTCTCAATGGATGCCTTGCTACGTGGTGACACAAAGAGCCGTTATGAGGCTCATGCTTCTGCAATCAATAACGGTTGGAAGAACCGCAATGAGGTCAGGGCATTAGAGAATATGAACCCCGTTGATGGTCTGGATGAATACCTGACACCTCTGAACATGGGTGGCGCGGGAGAAGAAAACCAAGAATCAAGGAACGCGCTTGCTCAACTTAATGCGAAAGAGGTCAAAGCGATTCGGGTCGAATATGCCCGATTGCAGCCGGATGCTTTCGATGCTTGGTTATCTGATTTTTATATCCGCCTTGCTGATGGGCTTGTATCTGATGGGGTAGATAGTGAGGTTGCAAGATCATGGGCAGCAGCCCGAATGGACGCTGTACTGGAAGCAGACAATATCCTGACGTTAATGGATGAATGGGAACAAGTATGAAAAATGAAATTCTAATCATGGACATAATCGGAAAGGATATGTTCGGCGCGGGTATTACTGCCCCTAATATCAAAGACCAGCTTGATTCATTTGATGGGTCGGATATTACTGTTCGGGTGAATAGTCCCGGCGGTGATGTGTTTGAAGGACTGACCATATTCAATCTGCTTGACCAGTATGCCGGAAATGTCACAGTAATGATTGATGGTTATGCGGCCTCAATCGCTTCTGTGATAGCCCTTGCAGGGGATGAGCGCAAAATATCTGAAAATGCAATGTTCATGCTGCACAATCCCTTTACATTTGCGGTTGGTGATGCCTCGGATATGCGTAAACAGGCTGACTTGCTGGATAAGGTCAAGGATTCTCTAATCACAACCTATCACAGCAAGACCGGGATGGATGGCGGCGAATTGTCTGACATCATGGATGCAGAGACTTGGTGGGATGCGGAGCAATCGAAAGCGAATGGATTTGCAACATCAATTATTGAGCCAAAATCAAAACTCTCAAACATAGCCGCTTGCCGTTGGATTAACAAAGCACCTGAAGTCGAGGAACTTGTTAAGCCTGACCAGAACCATATAGACGGTCTTGCTCGTTCTATTGAGCAGGATACAGCGCGGCGTGAAATATCCGCGATGAGAAAAGAATTAGCACGTTAGCCGGACGGTTATTGTGAACGTGCAGCCGGAATAGCTGTACTCAATCAGCCCCTTTATTGGGGTTTTTTATTGCCTCCATTTTGGGGGATTTTATACGAGTATTTATTATGAAAAAAGTTAATGAATTGCTTGAGGATAGGGGTCGCGCCGTTGAACAGATGCAAGCCCTTTCTGCTGCTAATCCTGAAGGGTTTAGCGCAGAGACTCAGGAAAAATATGACCGCCTGAATGCAGATCAGGAAAAGCTAAAGGCAACTGCTGACCGCCTTCACAATGAGGAAAAGATTGCTGCTGATATAGCTGCTAATCATGCTCCTAGTATTGGTGGTGCTGCTCCTGCTGCTCATGTAAAGAGTGTGAACAGTCCTGAGTACAGCAACGCGCTTGATTCCTATATCCGCAAGGGTAAAGCCGGGATGGACTATGACCTCCGTAACGCTTTAGAAGTTGGTGATGCTGGTGAAGGTGGCGTTCTTACGCATGATTCATTTGATATGAATTTTCGTGAGATTCGTGATGACTACAACGCAATCCGACCTTATGCCGATGTGATTACCACATCTGGCGACCATAAGATTCGCGTTGAGAGTTCTATTGCTACGGCTGCATGGACGGATGAGGAAGCTGCATATAGCACTAATGACCCCGCTTTCACATCGGTCACGCTGAATGCGCACAAACTCGGCAACATCGTAAAGGTGACTGAGGAACTGTTGCAGGATAGTGACTTTGACATTCAGGGTTATCTTGCGCGTATGTTCGGGCGATCTTTCGGCCTTGCTGAAGAAGAAGCGTTCATTACTGGTGTTGGTACAACTGACCCTGCTGGCATCATTACTGGTGCAAGTTCCGTCACACGCACTGAGTCACCGCTTGGCGCGACTGTATCTGCACAGACTCTTTTGGATTTGTTCTATGGTCTTGGTCGTGTGTATCGCGGCAACGCTACATGGATGTTCAATGACGCTACTGTTGCTGATATTCGTGGCATTGTTGATTCAAACGACAACTTCATTTGGCAACCTGGACTCCAAGCTGGTCAACCTGACCGTGTACTTGGTCGCCCATTCATCACTTCAGCTTATATGCCTGAAGCTGGCGAGTCTCCAGAGGCTTCACCTGTCGTATTTGGTGACTTGAAGAACTACACTATTGCAGACCGCACTGGTTTCAGTATTCAACGTCTTGATGAGTTGTATGCCGCGAATGGTTATGTCGGCTTTCGTGGGTGGTCACGGGTGGATGCTTCTGTCATTCAGTCGGCTGGCATCAAGAAAATAGCAGCATTTTAATCGAGTTTGATTAAAGCGAAGTCAAGAGAGGGCGGCTTTCGGGTCGCCCTCTCTCTTTGGGGTATTAAATGGCAGTAGAAGTACACACAGCAACGACTGAGGAGCCTGTTTCTCTGACCGAGGCTAAAGCACACCTGCGGGTGGTGGATTCAACCGATGACACGTATATCACAACGCTTATTACTGCGGCAAGGCAGAGGGCAGAAGTCTACCTTAACCGTTCTATCAGTTCGCAGACGTTGGCATATACGCTGGATAGCTTTCCGGCTGAGTTTGTATTGCCACGTACTCCGGTGCGTTCAGTTACTGCGATCACGTACACAGATGAGGAAGGGAACAGTCAAACCCTTGCACCCTCAGTCTATCAGTCAACACTCAAAGGCGAGACTGACCACAGAATAAAGAAGGCAGTAGATCAATCATGGCCTAGCACTTTATCAGGTTCATACGATGCGGTCACTGTTCGATATGTAGCGGGGTGGAGCAATCCTAGCGATTCGCCTTACTCTAACCCGTTACCAACACCGATTAAGCAAGCCATTCTAATAAGCATTGCAGAGATGTATGAGAACCGTGAGGAAACGGTTATTGGTGCGGCGATTTCTAAACTACCAAATACGGTAGAGAACTTATTAAGACCGTATCGAATAAGTCTGGTGTAACAGTCTGTATTGCTGGCGGTTCATCCCTGACAAGGGTTGATTGCGAGTATGCAGAGCAATCAGGCGCAAAGATTATCGGCGTTAATGATGCTTATCGGATAGCTAAATTAGACTATTTATATGCTTCTGATTATCCCTGGTGGAAGTATCATTGGGACGCTGTGAAGGATTTGGATTGCGTAAAGGTTACACAATTAAGTAAAGCAAATGAAATACTGCCATCGGTTGATTTAGTCGTCCCCGGTAAGGGTGGCAATGACCTGACATCCAAACGGTTGAACTTTGGTGGTAACTCAGGATTTGCAGCGTTGCACCTCGCGTTGATATGGGGTGCATCTAAGGTTGTGCTGCTTGGGTACGACATGAAGGGCGGTTCACACTGGTTTGGTAAGCATCCAGACGCACTAACCAGACAACCCAATTATTCCAGTTTTGTTGGCAATTTTGATAATGCCAAGAAGCCTGACACACCCATTATTAACTGCTCAAGGGATACGGCATTGACCTCATTCCCGAAGGCCACTATTCAGGATGTTTTGTGAGAGCCGGATTATTAAAGCAGCGGATTGATATTGAGGCGAATACAGATACGCCCGATGCACTTGGGTACATGGATAACTCATGGTCTGCTGCACATTCATCTATACCAGCCACAATAACGCCACTCAGGGGCAACGAGGGGGCGCGTGGCGGTGAGATTGGCGCGGAGGTGTCCCATAAGGTCACTATCCGGCATATAGCCGGAATAACCCCCAAATACAGGATTAAATACGGTTCACGCTATTTTGATATTCAGTCGGTTATTAACGTGCGTGAACAGGGCGTAATGCTTGAGATTATGTGCGTGGAACGGGTGTGAGTAAGACCAAAGATGCCCTGACAATAAAGGTTGACGGGCTTGAGGAACTTGAGGAAGCGTTAAAGCAGTTTACTGACAAGATGCAGAACAAGTTAATTACTTCTGCCTTACGTGCGGCGGCTAAACCTGTAGTAAAGGACGCTAAACGCAGGGCGCACCAGACACGCGCCCCGTCATCAGGTGCGTTGGCTGAGTCTATCGGGCTAAAGGTTCGCAAGTCTCATAGACGGGGTGGAAATATAACAGGCTTATGGGTTGCGCCTATCCGTAATCAGCGGAAAGCATTACTGCAATATCTGAGTTACTACGGCATACCACTGTCTGGCAAGAACGCTAACAGTGGTATCCGTCATGGTCACTTGGTTGAGTTCGGGCATCAGAAGCCATTTGGCGGCTCTGTAGAGCCTCGGGCGTTCTTACGCCCCGCATTAGAGCAGAACAAGGGTGTGGTTATATCCATATTCAAAACCACACTACGCAAGCGCATTGATGCACTGGTTAAGAAATTGAACAAGCAAGGAAAGGCTAAATACGGATGAGGATTGAGGCGGGAGTTATAGCGGCACTAGCGGCACAGTCTCCAACCCTTGTTGGCTCTCGGATATATGCTGAACGGTTGCCCCAGGAAGTGACGTATCCAGCCATCACATTGTCACGTGCATCCACATCGCAGGGTGTGCTACTTGCAGGGGTGGACACCCTAACCGAGGTCAGGTTACAGCTTGATATTTGGGCGCAGGATGCAACCCACAAGACCATTGCTGATTCTGTTCGCACATTGCTGAACGGGTATCAGGGCGCATTGGGTGGAGTGATTATCCAGTATTGCAAGTTCGATGGTGAGAATGATGCGAGCTCATTTGACGGTGATTGGGAAGTCAACCGCGTGAGCATGGATTTCACCTTTACATTACACGAATAACTTAAATCTAATTTTTAACTGAACCCGCCTTAGTGCGGGTTTTTTATTGCCCCTTGATTGGGGCTTTTTTGTGAGGAAAGGAAATGACAGCAGCAGTATTGGCAAATGGAACCCAAATAGGTTTCGGAGATGCAGATAGCCCACAGGTGTTCAATGCCATCAATGAGGTTGTATCATTGTCCGGCGTTGGCTCTACTAAGGAAACAGTGGAAGTTACTAACCTAGACAGCACCAGTAAAGAGTATATTGCTGGCCTTGCAGACGGTAACTCAATCACTATTGAGATGAACTGGATTAGCGATACGCAGCAGGACTTATTACGTACAGCGGTTGATACAGGCGTTAACCGGGATTTTCTGGTTGTATTCGCTGATTCACCTCAGACTAAGGTTGCGTTCACGGCATCATTTGAGACTTTTGAAATCAGCCCTGAAAGCGGCGCACAGATTACCGCATCAGTTGGTCTTAAAGTGACTGGTTCTCTGGATTGGACAACCACAGCAGTAATCACCTAATAACACCCTTCTTTAATCTCTGAATTCTGAGGCAATAAAATGATTAACGCTATACAGAACCACCTTGCAGCAAACCCACTGAAAGTCCAGAAAGTTGAATTAGATGGGTGGGATGAGCCGCTATACGTGCGAGAAATGGATGCAGAAGCCATGAGCGCGTTCCTAGAGGTCAGCAACAACCGTGAGGAGGGTGATGAATCATTCTCTGTGGATAATGCCGCTTCAATCATTGTCCTACATTTGTGTGATGAGGATGGTAGTCCATCTATTCCTGTTGCTGAACGTGCAGAGGGTGAGGCAGAGTTAAAAGGGCTTAAATTCGGCGAAGTTACTGAATTATTCATGGCCTCATTAACTGTATCCGGTCTTGCTCAAGGTGAGATTGAGGACGTAGCGGGAAACTAGACTGCCAACCGTATCTCCTGTTTGTTTACAGGTTGGCATTCCATCTTGGTAAGACTAAAACTGAGTTATTGCGTGATCTTTCGGGGTCGCGTGAACTTGGTGAGTGGATGGCTTACTTTGATAAAGAACCCCCAGGGCAGCAATCCGATGAGCGCTCGGCAGCAATACAGGCAGCTGTGTACGGGTCACAGGGGGCTAAGGTTAAGACCACAGACTTCCTGCCAAAGCGCAAGCGGCAGTTCAGACCAATTAAAGATCGGATTCAGGACGTAATCAACATATTTAAGGCAATAGGATAAATGTCAAACCTTTCAACGCTTACAGTTCAGCTAGACGCGAATGCGGCAAAACTTGTCCGAGAGTTGGGCAAAGCTGAGAAGCGCACAAAGAAGTTTGGTAAGAATGCTAATAAGAGTCTGAGGGCAGCGGCTAAGGGCTTTGGCGTTCTTGGTGCTGCGGCTACAACTGCACTCACCCTAATGGTGAGGAATTCTTTGCAGTCGGTTGATGCGCTTGCAAAGGTGTCAGACAAGCTAGGCATTACCACCAAGAACCTAGCTGGATTGCAACACGCCGCTAAGATTACAGGCGTTGAGCAGAACACGCTTAACAAGGCATTAGTCCGGCAACAGAAAGCAATTGCTGATGCCAATAATGGTCTTGAAACTTACGCCCGCCAGTTCAGGAAGTTGGGTGTTGATACTCAGGCACTTGCAGAACTGAACCCTGCTGAACAGTTCAAGGTTGTTGCTGAT
>Ga0098052_1002196_pt1 | contig 11860 bp, 15 predicted proteins | sample 15_taG_FD_81591 | JGI IMG/M metagenome (GOLD analysis project Ga0098052, IMG submission 81591) | Marine viral communities from the Subarctic Pacific Ocean - 15_ETSP_OMZ_AT15312 metaG | ecosystem: Environmental > Aquatic > Marine > Oceanic | place: Pacific Ocean | collected 2015-01-18 | reverse complement strand
TCGGTCGGCGTCGCCGCTTCCGAATCCAATGGCGACTGGTACCGCTTCGGCGCGCTCGCCGCCGTTGGTGGGCTAGAGGCTGCGATAGCCGCGATCGGGATCTACCACGTCGCCGCGCCTCGCAAGGGTGGCGGCTCCGGTCCGATGTTGACAGGGCTCGTGTGCCTGTGCCTCGCACTGCCCGGCTGCGCCGCCCTTGGGTTCGGGACGCCGCTACTCGACGACAGCCAAGCGGCAACCGCCCGCGACGTCCAGAGCGCGCTCAGCGTGGCGATCGACGACCTGCAAGCCGCCGCCAAGTGCGGCGCGGACTGCGGCCCCGAGAGCGGCCCGGCCCGCGCTCGCGCTCATCTGGAGGATGCCCGCAAGGCGCTCGATCTCGCCGCCACTGCTATCACCGAGAGACGAGACCCGGCCGACGATCACCGCGACGCGTTGGCGGCCGTCGTGCTCGCGCTCGACGTGCTGGAACGCGAGGGGATCGACATCCCGCGCGAGGTTCGCCTCGGTCTCCTGCTGGCCCGGTTTGCCGCGGTGACGGGATGAGCTTGATCGTTGACTCGGTCGCCCCGTTCACCCTGCGCGTGGTCGTAGATAGTGACGATTTCGACCTTTCGACCGCGTCGGCGGTATCTGTCGACGTAAAGAAGCCGGACGGATCGATGGAGACATGGGCGGCGAGTATCACCGCCAGCAGTACGGCTCAACTCACGATGGAGCACACGTTCCTCGCTGGCGACTTGGACGCCGCCGGCACCTACACGATCGAGCCAATGGTCACACTGCCGGCCGGCACAATTTCAATGGATAGCCGCGGCGTGTTCAGCGTCCGGGAAAAGTTCGCGTAAGGGTATACTATGGCAATTGAAGATGATTTCAGCGTCGCCGTAAACGGCGACATCCGGCACTCGAGCGGGTCGACCAACTACACGGTTCTGGCGCTTCACAGGATGCTTCAGGATCTCGCAGACGACGCGTCCGCCTCCGGGGATGACCTCGTCGACATCACGAGCGACACCCCCTCTGACCGTTCAACGGATCAGATTGTGACGCTCCTCGGAACGTACAACATCGACGACGATGCGGCGGAGTACCTCTATGGCGGCTCCATCACACAGTCCGACGGCGACACGGTCTACTCTGGCCTGCGCGTGCTGGGATCCGTGAACTCCTCGACCACCCAGCTGATGGTCTACCAGGACAACGACCAGTACCAGTTCACCACCACGCCGGCCTCCCCATTTTGGGGGACCCAAGGATCCGGCGGCTACAACGGCGACGCCGCCAATGCGGTGCTAATGCGCTGCCTGATCAAGAGCAGGGACAATGGCGCGGACATCGACGGGAAGCGGATCCGGGTGCAGGCTCGGCACTGGGGCGACACATACGATTTTTTCAATGTGACGCTTGGCCTCGCCGAGTCGGTGGCCGCTATCGGTACCACCCCCGACGCGCAGAACGACACCACGCAGGGAACCGTCACGGCGTATACGCATATCGTGAACTCCGGTGGCACGGCGAACGCGCCGACCGGCGGGTTCCAGACCATCGATCTGAACAACGGCAGCGGCGCCCGGGAGTACTACTCGGCCTGGACGTTCGGCGCCGACACCTCTACCGATGGCCTCAAGGGCATGTGGGAATATCACAAGGATCTGGTGGGCACGGGCACCGCCAAAACCGTTGACAGCCTGAACGGCGAACTGTTCCAGGGCCTAACGCACTCCCTCGCCTACGATGCCGAGACCGGCGGCCCCTTCACCGAGCGCGAGATCGTTAGTTGGGGCACAGAGATCCGGTATGACACGCTAGTATCCGGTCCGTTTACCCCGGGGAACTACGTCACGATCGGATCGAGCGGTGCTGCTGGGCGCGTGCTGGACGACGACGGCGCGGACAAGCTGATCGTCGCGCTCGAGGACACGTCGATCACCCTGCTGGACACCGACGTTATCACCGAGTTCTCTGGACCTGGAGCTGGTGCGACGTCCACCACGGCGGCGATCGACACCGGCACCGGCGCGATCCTCGACAACGACAAGTCAGGCGGAACCGGGATCCTCCTGGCGCTGGACGACGACGGCACTACCGGGAATTTCTACATTCAACGTCTGACCGGGTCTGCCCCCGTGGACAACCTGCCGATCCTCGGCGCGACGTCCAACGCTGAGTGTCTGACCAACGGAACCCCGGTCGCCAGGACGGTGCCCAAGATCTTCACCGGCTCATACACCGGCACCGTGATCGGCGCCTATGGCGTCGGTATCGACGCGGGAGACCTCACCGCATCAGACACTATCGAGGACCTGAGCGGCACCGTGCAGACGCCGCCCAACAACGTGACGTTCACCGTCACCGGGCTAGTCTCGGGCGAGGATCGCGTGCTCGTCGGACCGCGTGCCGCTGGGGTTCTGGAGAAAGATCAGGACACACTAAATGGCACCCTGACGGATAACGTCACGGCGTCTGTGGTGATGACCACGTCGATCCCCCTGGACACCCCATCGAGCGGGCAGGTCCGGATCCAGGACGACAACGGCGTATATACCCGGCAACCATACGACTCGTACACCGGCAGCACTTACACGCTGACCGCCGCCTATCAGGGCAGCGACGATGCCGACGCAACGACCGGGAATGAGGTGTTTATTTCGTACATCGACGAACTCGCTGGGGCGGCGTCTGCGGCGTTCACCACGGTCTACAGCAGTGACCGCGACCTGTTCGTCCGCGTGCGAGATGGTGGGGGAACGCCAATCAAAACGTTCGAGGCGCCCGCAACCCTTGGCAGCGGTGGCGGTTCCGTCGCCGCGATTCGTACCAGCGACGCCTAACCCATGGTCGAGGTGGACGAACTCGGGTGGCTGCGCTGCGTCGAGGGTCTGCGGCGCGGCGTCGTGGGCCCGTTCGTCCAGGCGAACACGATCTCCGGCAACGACTGTTGCCGGACATACCTCGACGGGGAGACCCCCGTCGGGTGTATGATCGTCTATTGCGGCAACACGAGCACTCCATCGCACGAATGCGCGCGTCGATTCGGACTGGCGCAGAGCGTGATCGATGCCACGAGGTTTATTTGCATACCGACACAAGAGGAGCTGGAGATCTGGAACGACGAGGAGAACGAAACCGGCGTCGACGTGACAGTTCTACGCATCGCAGAGCGAGAGGCTGAGTTGTGACGTTCGTGATCCCGACAGCTGTAAACCTGATGACGACTGCCCATGGCAGCGACGCCAGGGCCCGCGGCGGTTTCTCTGAGGGGACGCCGACGGCGGGGTCCAAGGTGAATGGCAACCTCCCGATCACGTCTAACGCCGCATCGATGACCGTGAGCAACGGCGATGGATTTGAGGGGCTCTACTGGGAATTTCTAGCCTCCGGTGGATACGACGTCAGCACGGATACCAAGATCATGATCGGGACATGGCAGTTTAACGCGCCGAACAGGATTGAGTGTGACACTGCGGCCAACGACGGGATCGTCGTTCGTATCGGTACAGGAAGCGGGAGCCCTCCGACTAACTACCGGACGTTCCAGATCGGAGGAAACGATAAGGTCGCTGGGCAGGCGCGAGAGAACCCGAAAATGTGGGTGATCGACTTGAACGACGACAGTCATGAAGCGGTCGCCGGGACGTTCGACAATACGGACGTGCAATGCTGGGGTTACGGGCTGACCGGTCTCGACCTTGGCGGGTCAACATCGCTGAGCTTTTTCCAGCGGGCATTCGTTCTGGACACGACCAAGAACGCGAGCGACATCCCGCGATTCACTGGGGCATCAGATTGGGGCGATTGTATCACTGCAATGGGGACCACTCACAGCACGAAAATTACCGACGAATGGCTAAAGCGCGAAGGGGCCGTTTTCTCGATCGCTTGCCCAGTCGAGTTCGGAGACAACAGCACGTCGACCCAGTTCGACGACGCCGGCGCAAGTGTCTTCTGGCCCGACCACGACGACGCGGCCGACCCCAGGGTGCGCGTTACAGAGCAGGCGTTCCGGGTATATCTGAACCTGCGGAACAACGCCGCAGACACGGCCGACTTTGCCGGCTTCTACGACTGCGGGAACTCTTACCCACCATGGGATTTCGATCAGGACGACGCGGCGGTCGTGACGTTCGATAGTCCGACGTTCAAGCGGACCGGGCAATTTGACGTCGGCAGTTCGATCACCGGGCCCGCTACATGGGACGATTGTGGCATCGTCTGGTGCATGGACAACGGTGTCGACTTGGACGGGTCGACATTCCGCAACCCGCACGGGGACCACCTGTTGAGGCTCGAGGCATGACCTTCGCCCTACCGACAGCGAACAACGGACACACAGGCGACCCGAACTCCAATGCGCGCTACCTAGCTGAGATTGGGTCATTGAGTAATGTTCAGAACAAGCAGCAAGGCAACCTTCCAATCACATTAGGCGCGGGCCAGTGGCGGCCGTCAGGCGCCGCTGGTTCAGTGGGCGGTATCGGGTACGAGTTCCAAGCCTCACAAGCCGCGTGGGACATCTCCAGTGATACGAAAGTGCTGCTGTGGCACAACCAGTATAACGCGCCCAACAGGATTCAAGTGGGAACGGTTGCCCAGGGCGGCGCAAGGATTCGGGTCTACTCGAGTACGGGGTCAATGCCGACCGATTACAAAGAGTATTACCTCGGCGGGTCTGACACCCCGAACGCTGAGTGTATCAAAGGACAATACCCGTTCGTCGTTGATCTGAATGACACGTCAGAGGATGCGACCGGCGGCACCTTTGACAATACGGACGTAACCTCCTATGCGTTCCTGACGCGTACTGAGGACATGGTCGGGACAAGTGACAATTGGAACTATATGGGCTCGTGCTTTGTGGTCGATACGACCAAGAGCAGTGCCAGTACCCCAACGTTTACCGGGGCATCGGATTGGGACGACGCGGTATCGCTGATCCAAGGCACAGACTACACGGACAAGCTCGGAAACTGGGTCAGGAAGATCGGGTCCGTCTACTTCATCGACATGCCTTGGCGCATAGGTGACAACAGCACGTCAACCCAGTTCGATGATGCTGGCGTCACGGTGATTAGTCCGGTCAGCAACGACACGGCAGACCCCAGGGTGAGGGCAACGACACAGGCGTTTCGGACGTACCTGAACCTCCGGAACAATGCCGCGGACACGGCCGACATCTCGGGGACATACGTTTGGGGTACGCGGGCGGCGTTCGATTTCGATCAGGACGATGCCGCGATCGTGACGTTCGACAGCCCGACGTTCAAAGGCATGGGCGGATTTGCTCTCGGCAGCTCGATCACGGGCCCCGCTACATGGGACGACGTCGATCCAGTAGTGTTTGCGGACACCGGCGTCAACGTCGACGGGTCAACATTCAAAAGCCAGAACGGGGATCACGCTCTGGAGATGACGGCTGGGGCTATGGATATTGCTGACATGCGGTTTGAGGGCTACGCAAGCGCTCACGCGGTTCTGATCGACACGGCCGGGACGTACAACCTGGACAACGTCTATTTCGACCAGTCCGGCACCAACGACATCGAGACAACTCACGCCTCGGGGACCGTGACGATCAACGTCTCAAACGGCGGGACGACGCCAACCGTCACCGAGACCGGGGCGGGCACCGTGGTCGTCAACAATAACGTGACGATCAGTGTCACGGTAACGGAGAGCGACGGCACCCCGATCACTACTGCTCGCGTCGAGGTCGTCGCCGCCGAGACCGTGGGCACGATCACCACTGGCGACGTGCTGCTAACCGGCACCACGAACGGGTCAGGCGTACTCGAAACCACGACGTTCAATTACGAGTCGGCATTCAACCCCACGGGGTTGGATGTGACATACAAGGCGCGCAAGGCGAGCGCGTCGCCCTACTGGAAACCCGCAAGCGGTAGCGGCACGGTCTCGGGCGCCGGGCTTTCGGTAGTGGTCCAGATGATTAGCGATGAATGAGGCACCATGAGAGACACACAGCGAGGCGAGTTCAACGGGCAGATCAAGGCCATATTCCGAGGCGGAAAGGTCCACCCGATCCAGTGGGGCGAGGAGTTCCAGGCGTGGCCGCTAGCTGAGCGGTTGGCGTACGCTATGGAACTGGCTAGCGCGATGAACCAGGCGGCGGACGTCATTCAGGAGGAACGCAACGCCCTGATGGCCGAGGCTATCCATTTGCGCGAGGCGGCGGACAACGCGAACCAACTGGCGCAGACCCACAGGGGACTCGCGAGCAAAATGATTCTGGAGAGCAATCAGCAACGGCAGGTCCACGCCGCGGCCATTGGCGAGGCGTCCAGCCGCGTGGCCGCGCTCGAGCGGGAGTTGCGGGACCTGAAGGGCTAGAGCATGGCGATCTCGGTAGATTGGGCGGCCAAAATCATTAACGTGCCACAGGCTGATCTAACCCCGCTAGGCGGGTCCGTCTATGAACTCGACCTGGACGCGTTCCGGCTCGCACTGAAGGCGCTCGAGGCCGGTGCCGAGGGCATGGCGGAGTTGGACACGCACTCACACAATACTTTGGTCACGGTGGCCGGGCTGACGCTCGCGCGCGTCGTCGAGATTATCAACGGATACACCGTGACGTTCGAGGATGGCCAATACGGGGTTAACGCGGTCGGTGCTAATAGCAACCTCGCCGACGTGCTCGTGCGAAATCAGGTCTCGGTTAACACAGCCAACAGTGCCGGCCTGATCGTTACCGCCGGGGGCGTGACCCCGCTAACCCAGCAGGAGATCCGTGACGCGATGAAATTGGCACCAACGGCCGGCGCCGCGGCAGCCGGATCTGTCGATCTGGTGCTGACCGAGATCTACGACCTGCTGGGGCTCGACCCAACGAAGCCGCTCACGGTCTCCGCAACGGAGCGAGCGGCGGGCGGCGACATCACGCAGACGATCTCAGAGGCGGCCGGGACCGTGACGGTAACCAGGCAATGATCGACCCGCGAGCGGTTGCGCTCCAGGGCCTCGGGTTCGAGCCGCTCTCGATCTCCGTGCTGGGCTGGGTGACCGTCGCCGCCGAGTTGTCCGCCCCGATCGGGGTGTGCATTCACGCGAGGGCTGCCCGAGAGACGCTATCAACCGACGCGAAACAACCGAACGAGGTGACGCTCCATGTCGCGCACTGCTGACGCCGCGGACATCGTCGAACTATCAGCCCGTGCGTCGATGGGCATTCGGGCGCTGGTGAGTGTCGCGAGCGGCCCAGGCTGCAACGCCGTGCCGCCCACCACTAGAGCCAGCGTCATATCCACCGAGTTGCCGCAATTCGTGGCAATTGCGGCACGGGCCCCAACGCACTCGCGCGCGACGCTGCCCACCGGCAGCGGGACCGTGTCGCACGTCTCGATAGGCACTCACCTCGAATCATCTTGCGGAGGCACATGACTGCAATAGTTGGTATCAGTAACGGTAAGCGCGCTCTGCTGGGCGCGGATAGCGAGACGCTTAGCGGGGCCGCTACGGTCTCCGAAGCGACCTCGAAACTCTGGACGTGGGGCAAGATCATCGTCGGCGGCTCCGGCGAGGGGCCGGCACTACAGGCCGTGCAATACGGCGTTACACTAGGCAACGCCAGGCCACCGAAAGATCCGGACGCGCTAACCCGCTGGCTGCACTCGATCGTATTGCCAAAGGCACGGGCCGCCGTCGACAGCCTCCCGGATAGCGATTCGACGTGGGATATTCTGATCGGCGTCCACGGGCAGATCAGGGAGCTTGACTCTAGCGGCTATGTCCTGAACCCGTCGCACGACTACCACGCGATCGGAATCGGCGCGGATGCGGCTTGCGGCGCTCTGTTCGCCACGTCGCAAATCAAAAACCAGCGAGCGCGCGCGCTTGGTGCGTTGACCGCCGCCGCCGATCGAAACATCGGCGTCTCGGCCCCCTTCACATTCCTGGAAACATGATCCGCCTAGTAGGTCTACACATCCTCCCGCAGCACCTCAAGCGCTACGGCGACGGGCTCCGCGCAAACGGGTTGCAGTGCACCACTGATAGCTGGGTCTCGACCGGTTCCCAATTCTCCAGCGGCTACGATTCCCGGACCGGCCTGGCGTCGAGCGTCAGCCTCCGGGAGTTTCTCGAGGAGCAAACCGCATGGCGTCCCGGTGACACGTTGATCCTGTGCGCGTGGTCGGCCGGCTGCTGGGCGGTCCAGGCGTGGCTACGCCGTGCGATCGGGACGCATGACTTCGATCTCGCCGACGCGATCGTACTGCTGGACGGCGCGCACCTGATCGGCGCGCGTGCCGACGGCCTAACCGCGTTTGCTCGCGCCGCGATGGCGCTACCGGAGCGACACCTACTCGTCTCGACCAATAGCGAGATCGCGACCTCCGGCTACCCGTCGACGTCCGGATCCGCGGAATGGCTACTCGATGAACTCGGGATCACCGGCCACACCCGGACACGTCCTGACGCCGGATATTGTGACGGCGTACGGGTGATCGACGACGGCGGCGCGAGAGCGTCGGATCACGTTCACCACGTTGCAACGCTGGGCCCGGAGTTGCTCCGCGATCTGGTCGGCCCGTGGCTCCTGAGTCGGCGGGACACGGAGCCTGTGCCGAGCGACGAGCGCCCGGATGTGCCCGATACGGACCCAGCGATCGAGATCGGGACCCTCGGGGAGCGGTGTGTCGCGTGGTGCCGCGCCCAGATGGCGTCGCAGAATCCGCCCAGCGCCGAGACCCGGGCGGACTGGTTCCGCCTCTGTGTGCGCCGTGGCGGCCCTCTGGTGCCGTTTTCGACGCCAGCGGCTGCCCTGGCGGGCTGGAACCATTGCGCTGCCGCACAGAGCGCCGCCCTGGCTGCCGTGGTGGGTCTCGGTGATCTGGTGCCGGACCAACGCGACACGTTGCCACATGAGGCGCGCGCCGGCGCCCGGGAGCTGATGGCCGACTCGCTCGATCGGGGCCTGTGGCACGACGCCGCTGAGGTCGTTGCCGGCGACTGGCTCCCCTCTATTGGCGACCTCGCGATCTATGACCGCTCGGTACCCGGCCGCCCCGAAACGGCGTGGTGGGGCCACGTCGACCGGGTGTGTGCTATCGTCGGCGCTGATGCTTACGAGAACATCGGTTGCAACGAAGGTCGGGACCGCTGGCGCGTCGAGGTGTCGCGCTTTGATTCGCCCCGGTTGCTCGGGTTCGCCTCGATGGGCGACCCTGCTGCCGACTACCTACTCAGCCCCGAGCAAGTGGCCCGGGTGCAGGCTCTAGCGGCATCGACACTCGACGATCTACTAGCCGAAATCCTCGGCTGAGAGAGGCACCAGAATATGTCAGGCACCCCGCAATATTCAGACGAGCAGGTTACTTGGATACGGGATCGCGTTGCAGAGGCGGAAACCCGAGACGAAGCCGTCGAGGTGATCCAGGGCGCTTACCCCGCGGCAACGTACCAGTCGGTCCGGGTGCTCTTGAAAGCGCGCACAGGCGAGACGTTCGGCGCCATCCTGAACGGCGGGCCACCGGAGCCGCCCCCGCCGGCAACCGCTCCGTTTGAGGTCGAGCCCCTTCCGCCGGAGGGGATCCCGATGGAGGAACTACTCGACGATCGGTGTCGCCGCTACAAGTTGAAAGCGGCCCGCAAAGAAGCGGAGAAACTGATCGAAGTGGAGATCAAACTCGACGGCCCGATCGCCCTGTTTCACTACGGCGATCCGCACGTCGATGACGACGGGTGCGACCTGCCGACTCTGCGCCGCCATGCCGCGCTAGTGCAGCAAACCGAGGGGATGTTCGCTTGCAACGTTGGCGACACCACGAACAACTGGATCGGCCGGCTCGCTCATCTCTACAAAGACCAGAGCACGTCGCTAGCCGACGCCCGCCGGCTGCTGGAGTGGTTCCTTTCTCAGCACCGCTGGCTGTATCTGGTGCTGGGCAATCACGACGAGTGGCGAGATTCCGAATTGATTCGCCAGTTCGCGGCCCGTACCAGCTCGCTCGTGCAAAGCCACTCGGCGCGACTGGCCCTGAACTTCCCGAACGGCAAGCGCGTGACCGTCTGCGCCCGGCACAACTTCAAGGGCCACTCGATGTACAACACGGCTCACGGGCAGAATAAGGCGGCGACGTTCGGCCAGCGGGATCACATCCTGATCGCCGGCCACACTCACACGAGCGGATATAATATCGTGAAAGATCAGCTGACCGGGATGCTTTCGCATTGCGTACAGGTTGCCAGCTACAAGACACATGACCGGTACGCCGAAGAGCACGGGTTCAAGGATCATTCTTTCGGCCCGTGCGTGACTACGATCATTGATCCGGACGCCGCCGAGGAGACCGGGCTCGTGCAGACGATTTGGAACCCGGAGCTTGCCGCGCTGACCCTCGGCGCAATGCGCGCGCGCTACGCCGCGAAACAGAGGTGCCCGTGACCTGGGCCGAGATCGTCGCAGTGCTCGACGCGATGGGCGCTGAGCATGACAAGCGCACGCGAGAATTGACCGCGCACCTACCGGATACCGAGGCCGGCAACCTGATCAGGCTACAGATCGAAACCTCGCGAGAACTCCGCCACACCTACCGCGACACGGCGCACACCCTAGCGGCTCGCCTCGATCTGCTAGAGGACGACATCGACACCGAGCCGGATCCGCCGACCAATAGCCCGGGGGGCGACGCGTGACCACGGTCGAGGAATTGGAGCGGCGGCTCGACGTCGTGGAAAAGGGCCACGCGGTTCTAGAGGCGGAGTTGCGGGTCGAGCTTCGTCACATGGGCGAGCAACTCGACCGGATCGAGGGCGCCGTTGAGAAGCGCCCCGGAGGCAACGGCGGCGCAATGCTCGGCGGAGCCGGCGCCGGTGGCCTCGGTGGGCTCGTCGCTGCCCTCGCCGAGCGGTTTCTGTCCGGCCACTAGCGGCACACTCACAAACGACGCAACGCCCCCTGGCTTCGGCCGGGGGGCGTTTTTTGCGTTGTGGCCGGGCTAGTACTCCTCGGTCGACCCCTCGGCGCGGCGGGCCGCGTCAAACGCCGTCTCTCGCGCCTGTTGGTCGGCGTCCAACTTCTCGGCCCATTCGGCGCGGTCGAGGATGTCGGCGGCGTCCAGCGTCACACTAAGACCGTCGGCGGCCATATCTGCCCGGTCGTCTGCGATGTTACGGAGTAGCCGCTCGTGGGCGGGCGTGGCGGCCATGGCCTCGGCCTCGGCCTCGGCTGTGATTCCGGCGTTCAGTAGCGTGGCGATGCGGGCGGCTTGCTGGCTGGTCATGAATGAAGACTAAATCCCCCCGCCCAGATAGTCAACACCTTTCGCGTTGATCCCTGCGATCTAGCGGGAAAGCCGCCGGATCTTTCTCGCTACAGGCCGGCCAGTTCCCGCGCGACCCAGCCGATCACCTCGGCTCAATCACCACGCCCCGACCCGCCAGCCATTCCACGGCGTCGGCGTGCTGCACTACGCCATGCCGGGACGCCGGCCCGTTGCCGCGGCTGCACATCGACCGGATCGACTTCGGCGAGATCGAGCCCAGCGCCGCGAGGGTCCGGCTCGGCACGCTCTCGCCGCGCTCTAGTTCCAGCCGGCAGTTAGCCGCGTCGAGCACTAGCGCGATCTGGCCGGCGGGCGCTGGGAACGCCGCGGAGATCTCGGCCATGCATCGGCGGATCTCCGCATCGGCGATCGGCCGTCGGCGTCCCGGAAACACGCGGCCCGATTTCGCGTAACGCGCGACCGTGATCGCGGCGCGCCCGATCGGGGTGTCGCCCGCGCGGAGCATGAATTCCAGCCGGCTGACCTCAATCGCTAGCGCGTCGGCGGTCGCTTCTAGCCGCTCCTCCAGTAGCCCGACCGCCTCGCTAGCGACGTCCGTTAGGATCACATCCCGGAGGAGG
>Ga0098052_1002191_pt1 | contig 11872 bp, 15 predicted proteins | sample 15_taG_FD_81591 | JGI IMG/M metagenome (GOLD analysis project Ga0098052, IMG submission 81591) | Marine viral communities from the Subarctic Pacific Ocean - 15_ETSP_OMZ_AT15312 metaG | ecosystem: Environmental > Aquatic > Marine > Oceanic | place: Pacific Ocean | collected 2015-01-18 | reverse complement strand
CTGGTCGCCGCTGGTCTGCAGCGTCATCGACGTGGCCTGACCAGGCTCGGGGATGCCTGGCTTGGGATTCGCCTGGGTGAACGACGACTGTGCCGCCCAGGCCGAATCCGCCGAGAGCCGGCGATCTGGGATCAGCAGCCCCTGATAGGTGCTGTAGTCGGTGCTCTTGTTGGTGCCCATCTCTAAACGTCCCTGTGCCCGACCCTGCGGCCCTTCGCTGTACGGATAGCCTGTCGGACAGGCGACCCGGCCATCCCGTAGCTGTCGCTGAACACGACGCCGAACGACCGGGCCTTGTAGACGTGGTCGATTCGGATCGTCTCCGGCGTCCCCGTGCCTCGGTTGGCCGCGTCCAGCGCTGCAGTGCCGCCGATGGCCTCGACACCCTGACGGGTGAGCACGCCTTCACCGCGCCGAGCGGTAATGCCCACCTCGTCGGGTGCGTTGCCGCCTGCCCCGATGAGCCCGCCGACATGGAACTGCGGCGTGTCCTGCGATGCCACCACGCCCGCCTGTATGGCTGCGATACCACCGATTGCCGCCGCCGCGATGGGACCGCCGATCGGCCCAAGGGTGGCGTATGCCTTCATCGCTGCGACAGCCGCGTCAATGGTGATCTGCGTGATCGCGGCGGTCTTGTACAGACCATAGAGCCGCTCGTACTCGCTGGCGATGGAGGCAACCGCCCCCGCCTGCGAACTCGCCAGCGTTAGCGCGTAGTCCTGACGCGCAGCCTTCTCCGCGGCAATGCTCGCCATCTCCGCATCATGCGCCTTCTGCCACGCGTCCCGCGCCTGCTCGGTCGCCGCAATCTCCGCGTCTACGCGCGCCTGAATCTCGGCCTCGCGCTCTGCGGCTGCTGCGGCTTCCGCCTGACGCCGGTCGACGATGGCTGCCAGCATGAGGTTTGTGTCTACGTGCTCGGACTCGGCCAGCTTCTTGCCCGACTCGGTGGCTGACTTGCCAGTCGCCTCGAGCGCATCGCGTAGGTTGATCTGCGCCGCGGTGAGCAGCCGAACGTCGTTCTCGGCGGTTGCCAACTCCTGGCGAAGCCCCTGCGCCGCGTCGGTGAAATGCTCAGTGCGCGTCTGCGCCAGCAGCATGTCCACCGCGACGACACCCGTCATACGCCCCGTGGCCTGCGTTGCCCCGTCAAGGTCGGACTCTGCCTCCTGCAACGAGGAGCTCAGCTCCTGCACCCGCTGCCGCGCCTCTTCGAGCGCCGGCCCGACCGTTCGCGCCGCTTCCGCCTGCGCTGTGTAGGCGTTCGCCGCGTCGGCGCTGATGGTCCCCTGCAGCACGCCAGCCGCCACAACCGCCGCCTTGACGCGCTGATGAACGTTCACGACCTCGTCGAGCCGCTCGCGCTGCAGCTTGATCTTCGCGTTGGCCGCGTCGAGTTGGTGGCTAAACGCCGCATAGGCAACACCGCCCGCGGTCAGCGCTGCGCCCAGCAGGCCCATCTTCGCACCGTGCTGCGTCAACAGCTTAAGCACGTCGTTCATGTGGACCTGAACGACCTGGAGCCCCTGCTGCGTGAACACCTGCGCCGCGTTCGTGCCGCTCGAGAGCTGCGACACAACGTCCGGCATCTGCTGCGCGATGGAGGCAATGCCGCGACTCGCGCCCTTGCTCGACTTCTCGACGCCGCCCCAAGCCTTATTCGCCTTCGCCGCCGCCTTCTCGGTCGCCGCCGTCGCCTTGTTGAGCTGCTTCGAGATGTTCTGCGCCATCTCCTTCGCCGCGGCGTCCGAAACGCCCGGGATGCTCTTGAGCTGCGCCTTGAGCTGCTCGATGTCCGCGCGTACCGCAATGTCGATGACTTCGGCCACCTTAGCTCCCTGCCGCCTTGACGAACGCCTTGGCGATCTTGCGGATATCGCGCTTGACCACCTTCTTTAGCGGCGCGCTGACAAGCGTGCTCCAGGTCGGAGCCGTGCGCTTGAACTTCCCCGAGCGCTTCCGCGCCTGCGCGAGCTTCTCCCGGCCCTCCTTCCGACTCCGAATGTATCGGACGTAGCGCACCGGGTTGCGGATGCCGACGAGGACCATACCGTCCTGCACACGCGCGTACTTCTGCAAGCCCGCTTTCGACACGCCCGTGAGGATAGGCCAGCGTCGGTCAGCGTCGGCGTAGACCTCGTCCACCATCTCCTGCACCGTGGTGAGCGAGATCTGCCCCGCCTGCGCCGCGATCCTAGTCATCAGATCCGCCACGTCGTCGGACACGCTGATCGTCACGTTGTCTGCCTGGAACGTGCTCACGTCAGCACCCCCGCGAGCAAAGCCGACGCGTCGGGCTTGTCCGACTTGAACGACGGGTGACTGATCCGCTTGCGCTTCTTCGCCTTCGCCGGCTCGGTACGCACACGCCACCACGCAAGGAGGCGCGTCTGAGCGTCACGAGGCAGCGAGTAGAAGTGCAGGGGGTCCTCCCACCCGAAGGCGCAGGCGATCTCGATGCTCAGCCAGTCGAGGCCGCCGCGCCGCCGGTAAAATCCTCGGTGTCGGACACCTCGGACTCCGTCAGGATGGCCGCAGCGCAGAGGCTCCAGGCCATCATACCGGCGGCCTGCAGCTCGTTGTACTTGAGCCCGCGCGCTGCGAGCTCATCGAGCACGGCACCGCCGTACACCATCACGTCGTAGCTGTAGCCCTGGAGGCTAGTGCGAGGCTTGCCCGACCCTTGCCAGCAGATACCGAGCGCCGCACCGAAGGCGCGCCCCTGGTTGCGCGAGGCGGCTGACACCACGTCCGAGAGCAGCGCGAACGACTGCGGAAGCGCAAGCTGCACGTCCGTACCGCCGAGGCTGATCTCTGTCTTGCCGTTGTCCACGTCCTACCTCACTCAGGCCAGGGTGATCGCGCCGTAGATGGTGCCGCTGATGCTGAAGGTGTTGGGGTCACCCTCCGCGATGTCCAGCGACAGCGCCACATCGTCCGCCGTCAGGACGTGCGTACCGCCCGCCGGGTCGGTGACCGTCCAGGTGATCTTGAGCGCGTACACGTCGGCATTCGCGCCCAGGGTGGACACCGCGGCCGAGAACGCGTTGTTCTTCAGGATGATGTCGGGCAGCGTCTCCTCCGTGCCGTCGCTCAGGTCGGTGTAGGTCGCGGTGAAGGACAGCGAGGGGAACGTTCGGTTCGTCTTCCGAACGGTGTGGAGCTCGCCGCGGTCCATGTACGCGGTGATGTCGTAGGGACCGCTCAGGCCCTGGTTGAGCCCCGAGATCGAGACGTCACCGGCCTCGTACTGGACGGTCACGTCCAGAACGGTGCCGGCGGTGCCGTCCTCGATGAGGATGACCCCGTCTCGGAACGAAAGTGCGTCCGCTTGGATTGCCATTATGTAGCTCCTACCTTGCTTATCAGAAGGTCAACGAGTGTCGGATGTGGAAACGAAGGGTGTACCGGAGGTAGTCACCGCCAGCGATGCGCTCGACGGTCGGCCCCCCGACGAAGACGACCCTCAGGCCGGCGTTCCAGGCTGCCGCCTGCTGCGCCATGAGCGCCTGTAGGATGCCCTCCGCGTCGTCGTAGCCGCTGCGGAGCGTGGTCACCTGGTCGTGTGGCGACACCTGGCGCAAGAAGCGGACTACCACCACGGTGTCCACCAGCGCCAGCTTGCCGTCCTGCTGCCGGGTCAACCGCTCGATCGACGGCTCCAGTTCGACGGCAAACGCCTTGTCGGCCAGCGTCTCGGGGCTGCTCGAGGGGTCGAGCGGCCACAGCGACTCGGCGAAGCCGCTGACCGTCTCCACCTGCGTGGCGACACGGCTGTGCAGGGTGGACCAGGAGACGGACGCCATTACCAGGACCCGCCACGGCGCAGCTTACCGAGCCACACCTGCGGCTGAGCTCCCCGCTTCGGCTGGCTCTCGTCGATGCGGCCCAGGTCGTCCGCGTCGTAGCGGAAGCGGAGCGCGTCCCACGCCGACTCGTAGTCGGCCGAGTACTCCTCCGCGAGCGCGGCGTACTGGCTGTCTACCGTCATCCGGGTCTTGAGCAGCCGGAACACGCGGTACAGCGAGCGGGAGAGGTGCGCGTCATAGAGCGCGGTCGGCTCCATGACGAGATTCGGCCGGTTCCCCGCGGCGATTAGCCGGCGCTGGATGTCCCACCACGCCTCGTCTACCTGGTTCTGCCAGTGCGTCTGACCGCTCGGCAGCAGGGCATCGATCCCCGGGTGTGCCCGCTCCATGTCCTGATCGGTGACCACCGGGTACAGCCGACGCCGGACCAGCGCCCCGTCGAAACGGAACGTGTGGACGATGCCGTCTGCCATGGTCAGCGCCCACTCTACGCGCCAACCGGCGCCGAGAGCCTCGGTGGTGGGGATCTGGTTGGCCGAGCTCCCGAACGTGACGCTGTACTCGGCCACGCTCGAGGTGATGGTCACCGCCTGCGCGTCGATGACGGGCGTATCGTCCGGCCCCTCGGTGGGGCGGTACACGCTGACCGTCCCCGACGATGGCGCAGACGCGGCACCGTCGAGGAAGGTGGGGCACTGGATGAGCTGCGTACGTCCGCGCTCGATCAGGTGGGGGATCCTGACGTGGGCGGTGTAGTTGGTTTCAGACGCGCTCATCGGGTGGCCTCAGATCAGGCGGTCGGGTCGAGCAGACAGACGCGGTACACAACCTCGTACTTGACCGGGCTGTCGCCCGCGGCCGAGAACCAGTCGTTCGACGCGTGCGCGACGACAGCCGCGTTGGCGACCGGCACGCAGTCGATCCCGTGGGTGACGGCGTGGGTGTCCGCGGTCTGGTCCATAAAGCCCGTTTCCGCGACCTGTCCGACGACCTCGTCACCCGAGCCGTTCGTGTACTTCGCCATCAGGCTGCCGGTCTTCGTGCCGTCGTAGGCGGCGGTCCCGTAGTCGAGGAACCAGTGAATGCTCTGCACCTCGATGTAGGCGCCGGCACCGGGGGCGGCCACGATGGTCTGCGGGGAGCTGTCCAGGTTGCCCGCGGTGGCGCCGGCCGCGATGGTGCCCGAGGCGCGCAGAACGCCATCCACGGCGCCCCAGGTCGTGCCGCCGTCCACGGACAGGTACATGGCCTGCCAGGCGTAGGAGGCGTCCTTGCGGAGGTACACCAGCGTGGTGCCGCTCGCGCGACCGTAGGCGCCCGAGGGAGCGCCGTCGCCCACGATGATGTCCGAGTAGTCGGTGGTCTGGCCGCTGCCCTCGTCGGCCAAGCGGAGGAAAGCCATCTTGTGGCCCTTCACCCCGACGTTGAGCGCGGTCTTCTGGTTGGCGTTCGCCATGATTCCTACCCTTCGGCCAGTTGCGGCCAGTGAATGGTAGGGCCGGCGGCTGCCGACCCCAGGAACGTGTAGCCGCAGTGGGCAATCAGGGCATCGTCGGCGGCTGCGACCATGGCCCTGAGATCGTCGGTGTACGTGGCGCGGTAGTAGTCCGCCGACCCCCGCACGTTCGCCGGCTCGGTGTCGGGCAGCGGCCCGTCGAGCAGCGTTGTCCAGCCCTGCGGGGCCTGCGCGAGATCCACCAGGGTGGCGTCGATCTCGCCCAGGAACGACCGGTAGAACCAGGTCCAGAGCCCGCCGACCCGCGGCGGCTCACCCGGCCCCTCGTGCTCGTACACGCCGAGCGGTCCCATCCGGTCCTGACACCTCTCCTCGAGGTGCGTCCAGCCGTAGAGCACGTCCGCGAACTCGGACGAACCATCGCCCCACCACACCAGCGAGGACTCGCGCCCCATCGCCAGCAGGTGCAGGTAGAGCGAGCCGTACCAGCTCCAGGGGTCGCGGATCTGCGCCACGACGCGGTGGCTGTGCAGCTGGTAGGACAGCTGTCGCGGGGGCCCGTGCATCCCGTGGACCTTGTCGAGCTCGACAGCGGTCTTGAGCCACGTCCCGCCGGTCTTCGGGACGTGCCCGAAGATGAAAGGCGGGTCGTGGTGCAGGTAGGGCATCAGCGCTGGCCCTGCTCGCGCAGGCGACGATCTACGCGCTTCATCGACTCCACCGCCTTCTTACGCGCATCGTCGGGGCGGAACCCCTCCTTGATGAGCGCCTTGGTGGTGCCGTCGATCGCCTTTCGGTCGCGCTCGCCTTCGCCAGCCATCAGGAACCCACGTCTACGCCGGACGCCTGGCGACCGCGGTCCTTGGGCCCACGCTTGCCGGTGTTGGCCGCCTTGGTGAGCACGTCGACCTGGGTACGCAGCGTCTCGGCGCGGATGGTGGCCTCTGCCGCGCCGTCACCGCCGCGCTCGACCTGGGCTGCCGCGCGAGCGAGCTTGCCGCGAGCCTTCTCGAGCATCCGACGGGCGATCTGCGGCGGGCAAGCCGGGATCTTCCCGTCCTTGATGAGCCCCGCGAGCCAGGCGCTGTACGCTTCCTCGTCGGGGTAGACGCGGGGGTCGCCTGCGTAGGCGCTGTCCCAGACGGTCATGTGTGCGGTGCGGGTCTCGCGGGCGCCTCGCGGGCGCGTGTCGATCGCCTGCAGGTAGCTCTCACCGTCGGGACCCCACTCGTAGGGGATGTAGCTCCAGCCGCTCTCTTCCATCTTCGCGCGGCATGCGGCGAAGGAGACGCGGCCATCGCGGCTCTTCGACACCATGTTGATGCCGGGGGCCAAGCGGTCCTGTCCGAGCGAGGGAACGAGCCGGCCTGCCATGATGGTCCACCGCGCGGGGTGGAACTTCAGGATGAACGCCTCGGACTCGTCTACCCAGGGGAACCCCAGCCCGTTGTCGCGGGTGGAGAACTCGGGGACGACCTTTCGGGGTCCTGTCGAGGTGGTGCCTACTTGCTTGGCCATGGGTCACGTCCTTTGTGGGGTAGGGGGCGCCCCGAGGGGCGGGCAAGCACCCCAGGGGACGTGGTCCCGAGATGCAGACCCACGCCCCAGGGCGCCCGCCTGTAGGTCAGGCGTCGGTGATGACCGACACGCCGGCACCGTCCAGCGCCTTCGACACACCGGCCGCGTGGCTCATGATGTACGAGGTCGCGAGGTAGGTGCCCTGGCGCTCGCGTTCGAAGCAGCCGCGGCCGAGGTTGGCGAGGTTGGGGTCGCCTTCGTCGTCCATCTGCGCGTCGGCCCAAGCCACACCGCCGCGGGTGAAGATCGCGCCGGCACGGTCGGCCGAGGTGTTGGCGAGCGGGACGCGGGTGGAGGTGAAGAAGTCGATGTCCAGCCACGAGCCCTTGAAGGAGCCCAGACCGGCGTTCAGCGACCCGGCCGCCACGCTGGCGAGCGAGACGCCCGCGGACAGCATGTCGGACTCAAGGTCACCCCACTGCTGCGGGTGCAGCAGGCCGAGCATCCGGCCCGAAGCGTTCGCGACGCCCAGGGTGGTCTTGGCGTCGATGATGTCGTTCCAGGTCGCGTTGACGCCCGAGGTGCCGGTGGTGGACGTGAAATCGTCCGTCACGTTGGCGATCAGGTCGATGAGCGTCTGCGCGATGCTGATGACAGCGGCGCGGGCGAACATCGGCGCGTCGAGCTTGCCGTCTGCGATGTAGCCGGCGAGGTCGTCGCGGGTGTAGCGCAGGGCGCGCATCGCGATGGTGACATCGGTGCTGCCGACGGTGAGCGCGGTGTTCGCGACCTCGGAGCCCGGCGTGGTGGACGACAGGATGTTGGTGCCCGCGAGGCCCAAGTGCGGGACCCGCACGACGGTCGAGCTGCGGGAGCTCGCGGTCGCACGCATCAGCGCGGGGTGCATGAGGACGTTGTCCTCGGACGCGGCCAGGAGCATCAGGAACTCCGCGGCCATGACTTCGCCAGCGATCAGGTCGCCGATTGTCGATGGGACGATCTCGTCAGCCACTTGGGGCCTCCGTTGTTGTAGTGGACTCTTCTGCCCCTACGCTGACAACGGGTGCGACCCTGGGCCTCTTGTCGGAAGTGTAGCGACCGGCGAACGGCCGCGCAAGTCTACCCGCTCTTACGCCGGTAGCCGCCAGCCTCCGCGAGCGCCTTGTAGCGGCTCCAATCGCCCGTCTTGACCGCGTAGTCGCGTGCCTCGCGGATCTGCGCCGCGGTGACGGTCTGCGGGGCCGTCGGTGGCGTCGGGCCGCGTGGCGGAGGTCGCGGGGCGGGCTTCGGGGTCGGCGTGGTGGTCTGCTGCGTCTCGCCGGACCCCTGCATCCACGACTGGAGCACCTTGGGGGCCGTTTCGGGCTTCTCCTTGATGCCGTTGAGCCAGTCGGGCAGCTCGGGCCGGCCTTCCTCGGGCAGGCGGCTGTAGGCCCACTCCGCGGCCTCGACCGCTTCCTCGTCGGCGGTCCCGAGAGCACCCGCGATGGTCTTGAAGCGCCCGAAACGGCCGTTAGCCTTCTCCAGGGCCGCCTTCGTCTCGTTGAGCTGCGTCCCGAGCGTGTCTACGGTCGCAGCCTTCTCGGACAGGCCCTGCAGCTCAGCCTCGAGGGCCTCGATGCGCGTCGTGGCGGTGTTCCGCGCACTGACGACCTCTTGGAATCGTCCGTAGGGCACGGTGTCGGGAGACGGCGGCGGCGTCAGCGGCTCGTCGGCCATGGGGTCACGTCCTGGCGTTGCGGGCTACGCGGGAGCGGTCGCCCTGTTGATGCTCGAGATCTGCGACACGGCCGCGGAGGCTTCGTCGCGGGTCAGCCCCGGGTGGAGCTGCTGGTAGGCGGTGACGCGGTCGAGCAGCCCCGCCTCCACCTGAGCGATGAGCCGCTCGGTTTCCGCGGCGAGCTCGTGGGCATCGCGCGGCAGCGACTTGTAGCTGATGCGCCAGCCGGACGTCGGCGCGCCCATCAGGCCCGAGGTCAGACGGCACAGGGCCAGGTCCGACCGTCGGAACAGGGGCTCATAGGACCGCTGCGCTTCGCGCTGCGCCTCTCGGGACACCGCCAGCGAAGCCGCCGACCGGACGTCGGACTCGCGGCGGGAAACGCCCACGGTGCCCAGCGCCATCTCTACGACGCGGCGCTCGTAGCGCTCGATCGCAGACAGCAACTCGGTGGGTGCCAGCGGAGCCGTCCACTGACCCACGACAGGCTGTCCCGGGTGGTCAGGGTCAGCGCGCAGCATGAGCAGCATCGCGGGGTCGGTGATGACCTCGGCTCGAGGGGCGTCATCGCTGATCGACAGGCCGGCGACTTCCGCGCCGATGGCGTAGCGCTGGGCCCACGAGGCGTCAGCCATGACGTGCGCGAGCAGCGTGTAGTAGACCCCGAGCTGCAGCGACCCGTCGAAGACCTCGCGAGCGCTGAAGGGGTCGAAGGCGTAGCCCGTCTCGGCCGCGTGGTACGCGATGTAGGGCAGGGCCGGCTTGCCATCGACTTGCCAGCGGTAGGCGTCTCCGGAGAACTCGCCCTTGAGCACCCGGGCAGACACGTCGTCCCCGCGGCTGTCGAGCGCCGCATAGGTGCTGGTCCGCGGGTCGGTGACGTACTGCACCCACTCATCCGGCTTGTCGGGGTCCTTCGCCCATTCCCGCACCGCCACGATCTCGGACGGCCGCGCCGGGTTGACCTCGACGGACACCATGTCGGGCGGCACCAGCCGGTAGACCGGCTCATCCTCGACGATGTCCACGTGCACGAGATGGTCGTTGAGCGCCAGCGTGTCCCGCTGGTTCCGCTGGGCCAACTGCCACCAGCCGGCCTCGGAGATGGCGGCGGCCACGTCTTCCGCGCCGTCCGGCGGCTTGACCTCGGGCACCTGGCGGTACAGACCGGAGAGCTGCTGATAGACGTGCCGCGCGGGGTTCGCGGTCATGTCCGCGGGCGGCCAGGCTTCCTTCCGGACGTTGCCGACGGTCTGCTTGAGACGCCCCATGACGTCGTCTTCGTGCATCGAGTACACGACGCGACGACGCAACCGGGTGTGCTCGACCCGCTGCAACTCGGCGGGATCCTTCGGAAGCGGGGGAGCGATCACGCGCGTACCTTAGCCTACCCGAACCCGTGCGGGCAAGTCCCCCCAACGTCCGGCCTCGCTCCAGTAGTCCCGAAGCCCGTACATCCACGCGTCGAGCACGTCCTTGTAAGGGTGCCGGTCGCCGTAGTCCCACTCCTGCAACCCCTGGATGAGCGTCGTACAGCGAGGGTGCACCCGCACCCGACCCGCGGCGATCTCGCCGTACATCCAGCGACAACGGATGTCCTTCGAGCGCCGAGCCGCGCCCGACTGGCCTCCCTTCTCCTTTGCCGAGAGGATCCGGGGCCTTAGCGCGTTCTGGTGGACGCGCAGACGGCGTGAAACCCACCGAGCGAGCTCCCTGTTCCCGCTGACGACGTGCCGCGACCTGACCGGGTTGTCCCCCAGGACGTGGTCGAGCTCGTGCCAACGGATCTCATGGTCACCGAGCATCTGCACGATGGCCCCAGCGAACACCTCCATGGTGGTGGTTCCGGGCACCACGACCTCGTCCAACGCGAACAGGTGGTGAAACGACCGCCGCGACTCCTCTTCGCGCACCGTCTCAACCGCTGTCAGGACCGCGCACATGCCGAGGTCACGGTCTGCGGCTGCGTAGTCGATCCCCAGCGCCAGCTTGAGCGTGGCCTCGGGCAAGCCACGCGTCAGGTGTCGGTCAGGGTCGAAGCAGGCGAAGAACTGACCCTCAGACCGCGACTCCCACTCCCCGTGCAGCCGGATCGGCGCGTCTATGGGGTTCTCGGTCCTGACCAGCTCCGAGATGAACTCCGCGTCCCAGGGCACGCCCGTCTTCGTCCGGCGGGGCACGCCCGTAATGGGGCTGATCTGGCTCTCGGGCGTCAGGCGCACGTGGATGTCGTGCACGCGGCCCTCTTCCGTCTCGTTGCGGAGCCACGGGAGCGGGGGGCCGTTGATTGGCGTCAGCGTGATCCCGATACCGCCCCCCATGTTGCGGACGCGCGCCCTGCACTCGTCGTACACGTCTCGGGCGGGAGGCTCGTCCATCAGGATCCACGAGAACTCAGCACCGGCCATGGCCCCCGCGCCCTGCGCGTTGCCGAATACGTGGATCTCGGACCCGTTCGCGAACTGGATGACCGGCCGGTGTCCGCGGAAGCCGGTACGGGGCCGAAACTCGGTCTCCTCGGACAACTCGGAGTTGTCCGGCCCCCCGATCAGCTCCCACAACACGCGCTGAATCTCGATCGACTGAATCTTGGAGAAGCAGACCATTGCCAGGCGCACCGGTCCCGCGGGCACCTGCTTGTAGGGGTGGACGCCGCGAGCCCGGAAGATGAGCTCAGCGCAGCCGACCGTGGACTTGCCCTGGCGGTTGCCCGCCCTGTAGAGCACCGGCTCAGGCGCGTCGTGCGAGAGGAACTCGATCTGCGCCGGTAGCCACGCGATGTGGTCCACGGGACAGGCGTCGGCGCGCTTCCGTAGCGCTTGGGTGGCGCGTGCGAGGCGTGCGAGGTCCACCCGCTACACGGCCCTCAGATGCGGCCCGCCGAGTTGCTTGGTGCACGCGTCACGGATCTGCACCACGATGGGGTCGGGCATACCGGCGAGCGCGGACAGGATGAGCTCGAGCAGCTCTTCGGGGGTGGCGTCGGCCAACTCGTCCGGCTGGGGGACGATGCGGGCGGCCTCCACGATGCGGGCTTCTTCCTTCGCGAGGGCCGTGGCCGCCTGGTAGCTGCCCGCCTCGGTCGCCATCCGCAGAAGGCGCCGCACGCGGTCGAGGGGCTCGGTGATGGCCTCGGCCTCGCGCTCGTCGATGAGGCGCGCGAGGTCCGACTGCACCGCCGACAACTGGCGCGCGGCGGTCACCGCAGCGTTCCAACTTCGGGCGTCTTCGGCCGCGTCTGCGAGGCGTTCCAGGCGCTCGATCTCGGCCCGAATCTGCGCTTCTCGGTCACCCATCGCCGTAACCCCTTGATATTCCTACCATACAAAAACTACCGCTCGCGCGTGCGAAACGACACACCCTCAG
>Ga0098052_1002190_pt1 | contig 11873 bp, 16 predicted proteins | sample 15_taG_FD_81591 | JGI IMG/M metagenome (GOLD analysis project Ga0098052, IMG submission 81591) | Marine viral communities from the Subarctic Pacific Ocean - 15_ETSP_OMZ_AT15312 metaG | ecosystem: Environmental > Aquatic > Marine > Oceanic | place: Pacific Ocean | collected 2015-01-18 | reverse complement strand
CGAAAGGAGCGCCCAAAATCATTCTCGGCTAACAGGAATGCCACGCTAATTTCAAGAGATGCTTGATCGCCTCCTCAGTTGGATATGAACCTTTGCTCTGGGGTTAGAGGTATTGCTCCACCAGGCGCTGGCCGAATTCACGTGGCATCATACGCGAAAGGGAAACCTTTCTTGCACTTCTTCACTAAACCAAACCTTGGATCATTATCGTGTCTAAAATTATCGATCGGATTACTAACCCACGACCTGGAAACCTCACTACATTTGCAAACCTATTTTCCTACCGGTCGCTTAGAAAGATGCCTCGTGTAGCAGAAGAATTCGACAGAATATATCTGGATGGCTTTCTAATGTGCTGGTATTTTAAGCTTTTGGGATGTGATATTGCTCGGGTCAGTTTTGACATGACTTCTAAAGCTCCGGAGGTTTTTGCTAACGCGGTAGTTGAAGGAAAATCTCTTATCTTCATCGGCGGTGAACCAGGAGTGAGTCTGAGGGCATCGGAAATCATAAGCGAGTATTATCCCGGTTTAAATGTCGTTCGAAGTTATCACGGATTTTTCGAAAGCACCGAAGCGCGAAACGTAGCTATCACGGATATCGTTTCTAGATCTCCTGACTGCGTGATAGTCGGCATGGGAGCAGGTATCCAGGAAGAGTTCCTATTAGACTTAAAAGGTCAGGGCTTTTCCGGGGAAGGCTTCACCTGCGGAGGCTTTTTCCACCAGACCGCCATTGGAAAAGTGAATTATTATCCCACTTGGGTCAATCGATATGGGCTTCGATGGGCTTATCGCTGCTATAAAGAACCGAAAGTTATTAAGCGGGTTCTCCTGTACTACCCATTAAATTCTATTCTCTTTCTTTATGATTGTTTTCAGTCGAGAATTCGGAGAGAATGATGATCGATTGTTTTATGCCGTTTACGGCTTTCCATTATGCATCGGCCATTCGGGCGATCAGAAGTTCAAAGTGGACTCCTGAACGAATCGTTTTACTTCAAGGTGCGGGAACTACTCGTTCTCTGTCAGGCCAACTTTATGCCGACAAATTTCGAGCTGAGCTTTGCGAAATGAGTGTGTATTTTTCTGAACTTAACTTTTCCCGCAAGACCGTTTTATCGATGCCCTTTCTTGTTGGTCGAACGTCAATGCGGCTGGTGACAGGGAATCCTCGACGTAGTGAGAGTCTCTATCTTAGCCGTTTTTCCAACGAGGTAATTATCGTTGATGATGGATCGGGTTCAGTAGCTAGCTCTGGTTACTTCGATCCCTGCACCCCGGAGGGGAATCAATTCAAGAAAGCTCTGATTAAATTCGGAATTCTACCATCTTACAAGAAATTATATAAGAAGATTGCATTGCATCCCACAATCTTTCCAAACTCGATATTTCCAAACTCTGTACAGATTGAATTTACTCCCATATGTTGCGCTCGCCCAGATCAACAAGAAAGCGTGCAATCTGTTTTCGTCTCATCCTTTCTAAGGGAGGAGCAAGTTGATAGATACATATGCTGGGTTAGGGAGAACTTTGATCTTCCGGATTCCACTGTACTATCGACTCATCCCGCCTTGCCATCTGAAAGAGCTGCGCGTCTTTCCGGAGAGCTCAACTTGCCAATCCTAGATACGGAAGGCGTCTTACTCGAAGAATACATTACGGCTGTGGCATCTGAACAAGAAATTATTGTATTGGGCCAAGAGAATACTAGCACCTTAATTATTAAACAAGCAAATTTAGCTCGTACAAATACTCGGACTTTTCCTGGATGATTGTCGTTGAATTGGGGAGCCGCCTACAATTTGCAGTGTCCAAAAGTAGAATTTCCTCTACAAGATATCTGAGGAGATTTACAATGAAGAACGGGCGATTCAACTATGCGCAGATCATGGCTATGTTGAAGCAGGCGGAGGGCGGAATGCCGGTCTTTGAGCTTTGTTGAGAGCATGGTATGAGCAGTACCAGCTTGTATAAATAGCGGGCCAAGTTTGGCGGTATGGACGCGTCACTCATCGCTGAGTTGGCGGGCATGGCCGATAGAACAGCCGCCTCAAGAAGATGTATGCAGAGTGACCTGCCCCCCGAAACTTCCCTCAGTTTAATGTAGAGTTTGCTCAACCTTCGAAGGAGCAAACAAATGCGACAGAGCCGTTTTACTGAAGCCCAAATTATCGGAATGATCAAAGAACAAGAAGCTGGGATGCCGACAGCTGAGGTGTGCCGCAGGTATGGCCTCAGCCCTGCGTCGTTCTACAAGTTCAAAGCGAAGTATGGCGGCATGAACGTTTCTGATACCCACCGCCTTAAATCGCTGGAAGATGAGAACGCTAAGCTGAAGCGCCTGCTCGCCGACACGATGCTCGATAATGTTGTGTTGAAAGATTTGCTGGGAAAGAGCTGACGACACCGAATGTGCGACAGGCTGCAGCACGCAAGGCAATGCGGGATTACGACATCTCGCAACGTCGGGCGTGTAGGCTTGTCGGTGTCGATCCCAAGACTGTCCGGCGTGATCGGCCGCCGGATAATCCAGAAGTTCGCGAAGAGATGAAAGCGATTGCCAGCAAGCGGCGTCGGTTCGGTTATCGCCGGATCGGCGTGCTTCTGGAACGCAAAGGAATGATCATGAACCACAAAAAGCTGTATCGGCTTTATACTGACGAAAAGCTGGGCGTCAGGCGGCGAAGGGGCCGCAAGCGCGCACGTGGGTCGCGCACGCCCATGCCGGTGGCCTTGCGGCCAGGTGAACGTTGGTCGCTGGATTTTGTGACTGATACGTTTGGTGCGTCACGCAAGTTCCGCATGCTGGCTGTAAACGACGATTGTTGCCGCGAGAACCTCTGCTTGGTGGCTGACACCAGCATCTCGGGCGCTCGTGTCGCGCGGGAACTTGACGCGCTTGTCCGTATTTATGGAAAGCCTGCCTGCATTGTCAGTGATAACGGCACGGAGTTTACCAGTCGTGCGATCCTAAAATGGGCCGGTGATAACGACGTTGATTGGCATTACATCGACCCCGGCAAACCCCAGCAGAATGGCTTCATAGAAAGCTTCAATGGCAGCCTGCCCGACGAGCTGTTGAATGAGGAAATCTTCGATACGTTGGATGACGCCCGTCGCAAGCTGGCACTCTGGCGATACGACTACAACAACGTCAGGCCGCACTCATCGCTTGGGAACCAAACACCGGCAGAAGCGCGTCGAGCGCTTGAGCAATTTGAGGGCTCCGCGCACGACGCGCTTGCCCAAACTGACGACGAAGAATATGAAAACCAGACCCGCAAACTCTCGTTATGAATGAGGGAGCCTCGGGGGGCAGGTCAAGAGATGAGCATGCAGAATGAGTTGCTCAAGGAACCCCTCGCAAAAAAATTGATAAGGCCGCTTCAACGGCTAGTATTACCTTCCTATGGAAATATCCGAGTGCTAAGGGTGGCCGAAAAATCTATATGGGCGTGGTTGTGAGAATTTTAAAGCCAAAGGTTTCTTTGCATGGCCTGTACTTCGGGGCTATCCTCTACCTGCCAATATTTGCAAATCTCCTTGGAGGCTCGGGCCGTTCTCAGTTTTTTCTAAACGGAGTTTTTCTTGTCTTGGGCATCGCAGTGTTGACTTCATTGTCGCACCGGAGGCACAAGATCGCGCTCCCCAAATACTCTATTGTGCTACTAGCCCTAGCAATCTGTGTTGTGTTCCTGTCTTTGATTACCGCCTCATCATTCGGTCGGATCGCGTCAGATGCTGGGCGGTTAATCCTTGCGGCCTTCTTCGTTAGTGTCGGATACGGCCTCGGTTGCTCAGGGGCCATATCTGATCGTCAGCTTTCGAGAAACTTGATCGTTTATGGAGTTTTGGGAACTGCGTTCTCTCTGCTTGTCTACGCCCCCCCTCTTTGGTCCATTGTTGATATATACAAAGGACGCCAGAGCGATGATTTGCTACAATTCCACTTTATGCGTGCCAGTGGCTTCAGTGGCTACCCAACTGACTTCGGGAGCATCTTGGTGCTTTCTATACTTTGTGTACCTTTAGCACTCCAGAAAGGGTACATAAGCAGCAAGTTCGCTCTATTTTCTATTGCAGTGGTCCTCGCAGGTTTGGCGCTCAGTGCGGCGCGTGGTTCAATGCTGCAGTTCGGGGGAGCGGCGGTGATCGTTTACTTCTCTCTCATGTTCCGCAGAAAGATTAGCCGGAAATTGCTCCGACTACAGGTATTGGCACTTGTGGGTGCATCAATAGCAGTTTTCCTTTTGTGGACGCCAATATCGGAGATGTATCAAACCCGCGCAGTCGGGCGCTTAAACATTTTCGACTATGTTATGATCGACATCTCAGAAGTGGACGCTTCCGTTCTGCATCGCTTTAATGAGTTAGAGCTCGCCGCAGATGTGGTGCTAGGCGCGCTTCCGGTGCCGACAGGTGAAAGCCGCCAGCAACCCTATGGAATGAATGTAATTGAAGGATTCCATACACATTACCTTGTCAGGTATGGAATACCGGGGGTTCTGATCGCGCTAACATTAATAATTGCGACACTTAAGGCAGTGCAGGTTCGAACCCCCGGTGTAGTGGCTACCGCCTTATTTATCTGGTTTTTAAGTTTCTTCTTCTTCCTCGCTCCTTTCTCTGATGTTTGGTCTAGGCTGCGGGGGTTAGCTCTTTATTCTTCCCTAATAGGGATGGTTCTAGGTATAGAGAAGCGGCGAGGATTCCTGTCTACTCCGACTAGTTGACTTCCAGTGCAATGGTAATCCCCCGCTAAAAATTAGCGTTGTTCAAAAGCCGAATTTTCTCGGCAAGATATCTGAGGAGATTTACGATGAATAACGGACGATAGAGCGACGCGCAAATCATGGCAGTGTTGAAGCAGGCGGAGGGCGGTGTGCCGGTCTCTGAGTTGTGCCGTGAGCACGGAATGAGCAGCGCGAGCTTTTACAAATGGCGGGAGAAGCCTATAGCACCCATAGCCGGGCGGTCGGGTACCACGACGGCAAGCTGCAGGAACTCGAGCGCCGCCGCCGCGACGTCAAACGTGACTTTGATCTGCTCCAGCGCGGGCGTCCCGTCGACGCGGGCGTGATTGAAGGATGACCCGCGATGAGATTGCTGCACGCAATCGTGCGAATGCAGCAAAAAGCACTGGACCAAAAACGGCGCAAGGGAAGGCCGTGGTTGCGGGCAACGCCCGTCGGCATGGCGCCACGGCACTTCCGGATCCGGCGGCTGTCGCGACTTGGCTCAGGATTATTTTGGATGATCCAGACATCACAGCTGGGGCATTCGTGCCGACGGAGGAGCGCGGTTATCGCGCCCTGATGCTCGCGCAAGCTGAGGTGCAATTGGTCACTGCAACGAATGCATTGCGCGCCCACGAGGCGGGAATGCCTTTGATTTTACGCCTGGGCAAGCAGCTCACCGGGAGAGACATCATGGAGGGCCTTGCGTCTGGCGAGCTGCCGCGCCGAGACAGGTCGCGGTCGCAAGCCCAAGTCTATCGAGATATTCTTGTCAGGAGGGCGGAGCTCCGATCCGCGGAGCGTCAGCAAAGGCTGTTCAAGCGCTACTGGGGCGAGGCCCGCGCGCAACGGCCCAAAGCTTTTTTGGCCTGGCTTCTAGTGAGCGGCGGGGGCCAGATGGCGGCATGAAAGCCTTACTTCCCGAAACAAAGCCAGTTTCCATCTTCAGGGGATATTCGTGGGGTGAAAGGTGATAAGTTAATACTAACTAATTGATAATTATTAGCTATCTTAATAAGGCGTTCTAAGCCGAGCCCAATGCACACGCCTCGTTATATGTGCACTAGAAGCGGTGGGCACGGGGCAAACCCCCGATAACGCCTCCTCTCAAGCGCCCCTGATCTGAGACCAGAATGCGGCGCAGCAGTTTACCGAAATATTAGCCCCTCTATTGGTATACGTCGCTCACGCCACCCAAAGGATCGCATGAACTGCGCCTTGGAAGTGTCTATGGCGAAAGCCAAATATTCGAAAATGCCGCACGGGCTAAGGTCGTTTTTCACCCCCATGACAGCCGCTTTCCACCTAAACATTGAATGGGGCGCGGGGCTGATCATATGGCAACATCCAAGGGACCCAAAGCCATTGCATTACACACCGATCGTGTGTACATTGCATGTGATATAGGAGAATGCTATGCAGTCCACATCCGGAAAGCAGCGCACAAACATCACCCTGACGGTAGAAAATCTCACCGCCGCGCGGGAGCTGGGTCTGAACGTGTCCGCGATCAGCGATGCTGCCGTCGCAGAGGCGGTGCGGGCGGCGCGAGCCACGGCTTGGGCTGCGGACAACGCGGTGGCGATCTCAGAGCGCCGCGCTTGGATTGAGGCCCATGGGATGCCGCTGGCAGACCTGCAGGTGCTGCGTCTCGGCTGATGGCACAGTTCCAAGTTTATCGGGTATCCAGCGGACGGCTGGTGCTCGACCTCCAGACGGAGCTGATCGACACCGGTTCCCGCGTCGTCGCACCTCTGATCCCGATTTCAGTCGGGCTAAGGGTTATCGGACGCCTCGAGCCAGTATTCGAAATTGAGGGCGATGCCCATGCCCTGCACACCGCAGAGATGGCGGCGATCCCCTCTGCGCTGCTCAATGGGCCCCCCGTCGCAGATCTTTCCGCATCTGACTATGAGATCCGCGGCGCTCTTGACATGGTCTTCTCGGGGTTCTGAGTGGGCCAAGCGGGCGAGCCCCGCCCGCTGAGCGCTGCCGTTTTTGGATCGGCCAGCCTGAAAGCGCTCTGATGTCTTGGCAGGGGGCTTCTGTTTGGTTCTAGGCTATGGTGCATGAGGCGAAGGCAATCATGGCGCGATCACTACCGAGTTGGTTTTGGGCGAAACAATGCGCAGCCCTCGCGGTGCAGGCCCCGCAATATTCTGGATTGGCCCGGATCCATCACGACTTAAGGTCAGCAGTGGTAGACTGCGTGCGATATTGATCCCGCATGGTCTGCTCAAGATGCACCGAGCTGCAGGTAGATCAGTAAATCGACTAGGGCAAAACCTCATTCATGGTCTGCCAGCGCCGCGTTGAACCGTTAAACAGGCTAGGTGGGATCCGGCGCTAAGGAAGTGTTAAAAGGGGGTCCGCAAGTCGCGTCGTTTCTGTTTGCTCTCTTCACTTCGAGATAGGGCGCATTTCAAGCAAGAGAACGCTCCGCTGGGACCTTTTACGCTTTCTTTTCTTCTCTTGATCAAGGGTCTGCCATAGGAGCCGGAGTCGGGCGAGGGCCCGATCACGGCGTTCATGCAGCCGCCTTACCCGAGACCCAGTATCCCCCATGAGCATGGCCTTCTGAGAAGATGGTTCAGAGATCCACACCAACGCCGCCGATTGAGCCTTCTGCAAGGACCGATCCGCCGCAAGAAAGCGATGATAGGCCTGTAGAACCGTCCGTCGGTGAATTCCAACATATCCGTGCATGGCTCACATCCTTTGATGCTCTCATGTGGTAGATGTTGATGACTGTATCAGATTCTTCCTCGCAATTCACCGATAATTCGCCAGTAGAATTTCCGCTTCGAGATTTGCATGACTTGGCGCCTTTCAGCGGCGCAACCACCGAGTTGAGGCGTATCTCAGGATGTCCTAGCAAAGCAGAGCAAAGCCCAGCTTCAGCTGCGCGTATAAAGATCAAGCGGAGACCGTGGAAGCCGAACCAATCCGCCAGGCGCCGAGTCATGCCAGGCAAAGCCGTGCCGGTTGTAAAAAGCTTCCAACTCCTCTGCTCGCAGACCCTCCTCGCCAAACGGCTCGTGGTACAGCTCAATTCCGAGATCAGCATCGTCTGCGGCCTCGACCAAAACCCGCAGGATATTATGAGCGCACCCTCTGCCTCTGTATCGGGGGGCGACCCAGATGCCCCCTAGGATAAATCTTTTGTTCTTAAGAGCATGCTCGATATAGGCCACATTGTCTTGGGCATTGCGGTAATAGGTTCGCTCCGCGGTATCGCCGGGGCAACCGCGGAGCCCCGGAACATCTGTGATCCGCGCAAGAACTCTGTCATATTTTTGTTTCGCGTGGCGTTGCGAGTGCGCATCGGTTTGGTCGAGCTCGGCCGTCAGTATTGGATGTCGCGTCTCGCAATAATCCCGCAGCCCGTGTCGCAGCGCCACGGCCACAAAGGCACGAAGTTCACGGTTCAGACGGTCAATTTCGCGCTGAAGGGTTGCCGGGTTCGGGGCAATATTAGAGCGCTCATCATTCTCTTTCTCCCGCATAAAGTTTCTCCCGATCAGAATCTCCTGAATTTACCATAGCCTGTCACAGAGCTCGTCGCGACAACGGACACGCCCCCAACGAAGCGGCTCTTCACCAGCCAAACAGGCTGCAATGACGCATTGCGAAAATACCTCGCCAAGCAGTACCAGTTGGAAACAGGGGGCGCGCAGGGTATCTAAACGCTATGATCAGAAATCTTCTCCCTTTAACCGCCCTGCTGTTGGGGTCATCCTTTCTCCTGTTCGCTGGAGGCGTAAACAGCCTAATTTTGCCGATCCGAGGTGAAGCTGAGGGCTTTACGGCGGCGTCTTTGGGCTTGCTGGGGACGGGCTGGGCGGTCGGCTACGTTGCGGGATGTTTGCGCACACCGGCATTGGTGGCCCGTGTCGGACATATACGCGCTTTTGGGGCCATGTGTGCGATTGCCGCTATTGCAGTGCTGCTCTCACTCGTTCTGATTACGCCTTGGGTCTGGGTCCCAGTGCGCGCGCTTTCCGGATTCTGCTTTGCCGGTGCGGCGATGATCGTCGAGAGCTGGTTGAACGAGCGTGCAGACGCGAAGTCTCGCGGGCGGGTTTTTGGCATTTACACGATGGTCAATCTTGGCGCCACAACAGCAGGACAGATGGTACTAACCTTAGGGGATACGAACGGTTTTCTGTTCTTCGTGCTGGCCGCGATGGTCTACTGCCTTGCGCTTCTGCCGACTGCAATCAGTGCGACGACCACACCAAGGCCGTTGACACAGGCAAAGCTCGACTTAAGCAAGCTATGGAAGAATTCGCCCATTGCTGTCTTCTCCGTATTAATGGTCGGCGTCTCCAATGCCTCTTTCGGCACGTTGGCAGCAGTCTATGCCGCGCGCATAGGCTTATCGCTGAACGAAATCGCTCTGTTTGCGAGCATCCCGATCCTCGCGGGTGCGGCATCTCAGATCCCGGTGGGTATCGCGTCGGACCGATTTGATCGACGCAAGGTTTTGATCGCAGTCACGATATTTGCCATCCTCGCAGACGCTCTTTTCCTGTCGATTGCCGTACCGACACCGGCTCTTGCGCTGGCGATGTCAGCGCTATTTGGCGCGACGGTCTTTGCCATGTACCCCATCATTGTGGCGCATGCGAACGATCATGCTGAACCGGGGTCCTTCATTCAGGTCAGCGGAGGGCTGCTCCTGGTGTTTGGCATCGGCTCAATTGTCGGACCCACAGTGGCTGGGTTCGCGATGACCGAATTTGGCGCTTCTACGCTTTTTGCGGTCACGGGCTCTGTGCATGTATCGTTGATCCTATTCGCGCTCTTGCGTCTCCGGATCGCCCCTGCCGTGGCTCCTAGAGACAAGATCGCCTTCCAAGCGAAACCCTTGGCGCGCGCGTCCACACCTGAGACGGCCGCTCTCAGCGCTGACCCGGCGGAGCTAGATGCCGATCAGCCTAAGCGATATGACGATGATCCCACGCTAGGAAGCCAAGAATAGACGCTTACGTTTAAAGCCAAACGATCAGAGTAACGATCCATGGGTGGCCTGCCGCCCCTTGCGATAGGGCATTGCTCGGCAGCATTTCTACTTTGAGACGGCACTGGCGAAAAGCAGGACTTCTATGCGAGATAAAACTGTCCGATATTGATACGCCAAGTTTGATCTTCGTTCTTCGGCCAAGTTGACAAACGGCTCACGCAATGGACCATCGATCTGTTAAAACGGTCATAAGACCACGCAGTTGACTGAGAAGCGACCTAGGTTATTACCATGTCCTTCCCGCGCATAGATCGGTCTGCACGTCTGCACGCGAGATAGAGAAGTCAATGTAGTGGGGTTCAGTTTAGGTTAACTTGGCCGGTGACCAAATTGATGTAATCAGCGCCTTCGCCCCCGGCATCTAAATCATGGTCACCAGAGGCGTCCGTCCATTTGCCGGTACCGCCGATAACCTCACACGTGCCGATATTCCGGCCCTCATCGTTGAAGCCGGACGGGGTCCAGCTGATGATGATGGCTTCGCCATGTTGCAGGCCCCGCCGCCAGAAACGGCACCTTCGTCGATGATCATGGTCCCAAAACAGGGCTCCTTGGCGGTCGCGAGTACATTGTTGACCATGCCGGTTTTGAGCCCGTCATAGATCGAGCTGACCTTAATCAAGACCAGACCTTCATGGACTGACACGGCTTCGTTCATGCTGGTACCAGTTCCGGTACCCGTGTCATCGAAGGCTGCAGCGGACACGGACAGCAGAGGTGCAATAAAAGCCATAAAGTGGGTTCAACGCATGATAAACTTCCTTCCGTGGATGACGCGTCCGAACAGCAGGGACGCTGGGTCAATCCAGCATGCACCAGTCCCAGAATCTGATACTATTTCCGGCAGATGTTTGGCGCTGGCTGCTACCGCTGTAGCTAGAGCCACACGTTACATTCTGCATTCTCTAAATAGCGCGTCAGCACGTTGATCGACTTCCACCCTCCGGCCCGCATGATCGCAGCGGTATCATGACCTGCCTTCAGCAGATCTTGCGCCGCACCGACGCGCATCGAATGGCCGCTGAAATCATTCACATCGTTCGGATCAAGTCCCGCATTCTTTGCAGCTGACTTAATCAAGTGTTTCACGGTCGTGTCACTTAAGTGTCGGTTCACAGCATGACCTTGATAGATTGGGCAGAAAAGCGGTTCGAAGTCATAGCCCCGCCACTCAAGCCATTCGGCAACAAGCGTCCCCGTTCGCTTAGAGGTGAAAGCCACGCGGCCGTAGCCCCCAGGGTCTGTCTTGCTGCGTCGGATTAGGACCCGCAGCGTTCCATCCGAGCGAAATTCAACGTCCTCCAAGGTGATTGCAACCAACTCAGACCGTCGTGTCAGGAGGTCATAGCCCAGTGAGAGCATGGCTTTGTTTCTTAGGCCCCAAGGGTTGTCAGGCTGGACGGCAAGAAATTTATCGAGATAACTTTTTGTCATCCCTTTCGCCTGACGCGGCCGCGAAGTTTTGCTGCGGCGAATGCGCCGGAACGTAAGATTGATATCCTCGTCATAGGTTGGATCCGGCAGTCTCAGAAGCTGATGAACCTTTCGGATAGCATACACCCGCCGTCGTACCGTCGACGGGGCAAAGGTGTCCTGATTCAGCAAAAACGCACAGACCGTCTCCACACTCCCGGGGAACGGCGTCCGATTGCTCAACGCGCACCACTGGATGTATATTTCGATATCGGCGTGGTAGGCCCGCATGGTAGACGGCGCATAAGCCCCTTCAAGACGCTTGAATTCTGACTGCCAGTCAGAGCTAGTGCTAAAGGGATGAGCGTCAATTGGTTTCATATGAGCTATATGGGCTCATTAGGTGGAGATGTCAATGATTACTGGCGCTCAAGTTCGAATTGCAAGGTATGCGCTCCGCTTGAGTGTTAGCGAACTATCCGCATCGTCTGGGGTGAGCATTAGCACAATTAAGCGTGTCGAGGTTCAAGACGGCGTTCCCGCAAGTACTGGGCCGAACATCAGAGCGATAAAATCATCCCTCGAAGCTGCGGGCATCGAATTCATCGGCACACCCGACGATGGCCCTGGCATCCGCATTCGCATTCCAAAACCGTAGGTTGATTTTACATGCCCGATATTCAAGCAGTTGCCTTT
>Ga0098052_1002189_pt1 | contig 11878 bp, 16 predicted proteins | sample 15_taG_FD_81591 | JGI IMG/M metagenome (GOLD analysis project Ga0098052, IMG submission 81591) | Marine viral communities from the Subarctic Pacific Ocean - 15_ETSP_OMZ_AT15312 metaG | ecosystem: Environmental > Aquatic > Marine > Oceanic | place: Pacific Ocean | collected 2015-01-18 | reverse complement strand
TCCGAATACCGATGACTCAAGCGCCTCTAAAGAGTCTGGTTGACCAAACAGGCCGCCGTTCAGCCAAGTAGACACAGCCGTCGAAGGCCACGCCTTCGGCGTGTCATGCCGCCCCCGCCAGTTGGAAACAGCGGTAGACGGGTTGGTGCGGTCCTGGCGGAACATCTATCAGGCAGTAATACGGTTTACGAAACCGTTGACGTTGATGACGTTCGCCGTCGCAGCGTGCGCCTTCACAATCAGGCTGTTGTCCAGCAGGAACCCAGGAACGATCAACGTCATCCCTGAATCGGCTGCCAGCTCCAACTCGATGTAGTCGTCCTGATCGGTCGTGCCACCAAACTGGACGGTCAACACGACCGCTGAAGCGGAAGTGTTGCAGGCGTAAACCCAGATCTCGTCCCTGTTGGAAGTACCCGAACCGACGGTATGAATCGTTACAGGCGATCCCGCCGTAGTCGAGGTGATGGAGATGTTCTTGCCGTTTGTGCTGCCCGACAGGAACTCTTTTGAATACGTTGCCATTGTCTTTCCTTAGTTGAAGATGGTGTTGTTCAGAATGAGCTGTGCGTCGTTGGTCGTCACTGAAATAGCCGGCGTTGTCCCGCCAGACGACACAATCGGCGAAGTCCCAGTAACCGAAGCGACATTCGCTGCCCACTTGGTCCCCGTTGCTTCACTGGAATCAGCAGTCAAAACATAGTTGTTGGTGCCCACACCCAAACGGGCCACAGTGTCGGCGGCGGTAGCGACCAGCAGGTCGCCCTTCGTGGTGACAACGTCAAGCGGCGGGCTCACCGCCCACTTCACGCCAGCCGACTGGGCAGAATCGGCGACAAGAACCGTGTTGTTCGCCCCCACAGCGACACGGGCCACCGCATCGGATCCCGTAGCGGCAATGATGTCGCCCTTGGCGTCAACCAGGCTGTTCTGGATGACACCTGGCGACGAGTTGATGAACGCTTCGATGTCGTCAAAGTTCTCGTTCATGTCGGCCGCCACAATGGTGGTGCCGGCCGAGAAGGTGTTCGTTACCGCTAGCGTTGCCATCTACCTGAGCCTCCTCGGCGTGTAGGCGAAAGCAACGGCGTTCATTTCCCAATGGTTGTTCGTCGTTGGGCCGTTGACCTTCATACTTACACTCTTTGCTGTCCCGAGAGTAGGCAGGTTCTTCACCACTGCCGTAAGGTCTCGAGCGATTGCGTCCCATGCTGCGTAATACGCCGAAGTGCTGTCAGCGTCATCCCACTTCGCCGTGTTCCACAACGAAGTCGATGTCTTCCCCGTGATCGAAACATTGAAGCTCGTTGTCTGTTCCGACTTGTCATAGTCCTTGTACACCTGCACAGGCAACGAAATCGTTGACTCTGCCGAAGTCACCATGCGGGGCCTGCCCCACCGCTTCTTCACAATCGGGTTCTTGCCGGCGATCCACCGCGTCACGAAATAGGAACTGATATGCGTTTCCGCCGAAATCGCATACCTGTCGGTGCTGCGCTGCTGATCGTCTTCAACATCGACCAGAACGCCGGTATTGGCGACACATGCCCCGAACACCGTCGAAGACGAGTTCGGCGGCTGAAACGAATACAACGCTGCAGCGTCAATATCGGTCGTCACCCAGGCGCCGCCGGCGATGGTCGGGTCGTAGATGAGGGTGCGGCGCGTCGTCGACCCGCCGCTAGTCCAGTCGACGCTCACATACAGCTTGTTGTTCCCCCATGCGAGCTGCGGGTTCGTACTGAATGTGATGCGCCCGTCGTCAATCGCTGGCGACATCTTGTCGAACACCCACACAAAGTTCTCACGGTCATACAGGTACACGCCCCTGTCGGCATGCCAGAAGAACGCCCCGTAAGGCGTTGAGACCGGCGAAGAAAGCGGAACAGAACCGACGTTGTTGCTCAACGTCGTGACCTGAAACGAATCAGAATCGAAACCGAACACGGCATGCACGCTGTTCGACTTGAACACCAGAAGCCTGTCGCCCATCGGGCACAGGCCCGTGATGTAGTCGCCGTGGTCGCCCTTGTCGATGTCGACATAGTCGGTGTCGGTCCAGGTCTCAGGATCGTTGGCGTTCGACCAGCGCAACCGATACTTGTGGGCCGTACTCGACTCGTAGGTGTTGGCAACCCACGCAAAGTTGTTCCACGCCGCTATGTACTGGGCCTGCGGCATGTTGCCGGCAGCGCCGAACGTCACCCCCAGATCAGCAGCCGACGATCCATCCCACTTGAACGAAGGCTTGTCATACGAAACACCGTAGGCAACATTGTTCATCGTCACCCCGTACACGCGGCTACCGTCCGTGCGGGCCGTGATCCCAGACAGGTTCGTGAAGTTCGCCGAAGCCGAATGGGCAACAGCGGTCCCGTAGTTGACCATCACCTGGTTGGTGCCCGAATCGGTGTGAAACCCCCAGATCCCCTGAATGTCGGACCCCAACGCCGTCGTGTTCCGACGGTCCACGCCGTCACGTTGCCGAATGCCGCCACGCGGATCGACAAGGACATTCAACAGGTCGGGAGATTCGTTCTCCGCCAGATTGAACTGATCGGTTCGGAGGTTCAACCCGCCCGTAAACGATTCAAGAGCCTCAAGCTTCCAAGTCGGTGCCACCGATCACTCCCAGGAGTATCGAAGACGATCTGGCAAATAGGACTGCGACCGCCACCTGGAAACCCTGCGATAGTTCAACCTGACCGGCTGCCACGCCGGCATGTCCTCGTAGCGTGCCCGCAAGTTGTCCAACTCCTGGTTGAAGATGGAGAAATACTGTGCGGACATCGCTGGGTCTTCCTGCTGTTCGTAGGCTCGAGCAATCCCGTAGGTTGCAAGCACCATGTGGAACGGATCAGGAAGATCAGAAGGCTCTGTAGCGTCAGAAGATCCCGCTCCGAAAGCGGCAGGGTTCTTGTATCCGCGCACATAGATCGTTTCTCCCGACGAAGGCGTCGGGTAGAAGCGGACAGTGTCCGCCCAGAACGACCAGTACCACGGGTCTCCAGTCGATTCGCTGTTCAGCGGATACGACACATCGCCGTCATCACGGCCGATGTATTCGAGAACGTGGTTGTCGGTCTTCAACGCCGCTATCTCGCGGAGACCGTTCGTTACCGACGCCCCTGCCGTGGCAAGGCTGTAATCTTTCGTGTCGGAAGAAGTCGTAAACGTGGTCGACACTTCAAAGAACGGCCACCGCTTCTCCGAATAGACGATCACATCGTATGCTTCGCCCAGGAAACGGTTCATCACATCGTCGGAAATGTCCGTCGAATCGATGTCCACCACTGAACGGATGTACGACCGCATGGACGAAATGTCCATCGGCTACTCCTTCGGCGTGTGGAAGACGCACAGGTCGCTGCCCGTAACGGGACGCCCCTTGCAGGGTGCCCCGTCACGGGTCAGCGAGCTGCACAAGATGACCTCGGGAGCTGGAACAGAGGTGGCGATACGCTGAACCCGTTGAACATTCCGCGACGAACCCACAGTTTGGGGTCGAGGCGAAGCGTCACGGTAGCCGTCGGCAGGCTGCCCATACGGGCGTTGCCCTGCCTTGTGTGCGTATGCGAAACCTCGTCCCATCATGCTCCCAAGAAGTCAGGTACGGGGCCTAAGCAGGCGTGATCCCGTACATGTAGCCCTGACGGGCACGGTTGGAGGTGGTCAGCTCGCCGTAGCAAAGCAGCTGCGAGAACACCGCATCCTGGTTGGTTGGACGCACGAACGGCGTCGGCTTGAACCAGACATCCGAATGAGCGACCAGTTGCAGGTATTTGGTGTTAAGCATGTAAAGCTTGCCCTCACCTGCCAAGGTGCCGTCGAACGTGATCGGGGCGCCCTTGAACAGAAGGTTCTGGAAGCCGCCGTCAGCCATGTCGGTGTCGGTGTAGCGGATCTGACCATCCAGTAGAGCCTCGTAAGCCTCGTACTGGTTCTGACCCGTGATGATGATGGTCGGCTGGTCGTTGCCAACCGAGCAGTTGTTGTAGAGGGTAGCCATCGCAGCGACGGTGATCGCACCGCCCTGGTTGGTTACCGCGGAACGCCACCAAGAGTTGTCCGAATCGGTGGCATCGATGCCACCAGGCGAACCAGTGGAGCCAACCAAGGCGCTCAAACCGAGCATGTCCTTGCTGCTGTTACCGGTGCCGTTTCCGAACAACATGGTGTTCATGTTCTCGATGATGGTTTCCTGCGTCTGGAAGATCTTGCCTTCCAGCAGGTCAATGATCTGAGCTTCGCCGTTGTTCTTGGCTTCCTCAATACCATTGATGGTCACTGTGGCCGCGTACTGCTTCCAGTCGTACTCGGCGGCAGAAATGCCGGTCTGAGCCGTCACGGAAATAGTGTCGGTGCCGCTGTACGAACCAGCGGTTGAGTTCGTCCCGTAGATCACTGGGACGACGATCTTCGCACCACCACTGACCCGACGAATGGTCTGGCCGTTCGTCAAAGCGTAGAACAACGGCCTTGCGCTGAAGATGTTGTCCGTCAGCTTCGGAACGTAGTTCTTGAGTGTGGTGGAGAGAATCTCGTCAAAATTGCTGTTACCAGCAGTCATGTCGTTTCTTCCCCTTTAGGGTTAGGTGCCGTGTTGTTTTTTGGCTTGAGCGAAGGCTTCCCTCAGAGAAGACGGCTGTTTCCCCGCATCCGTTCCAGCAACCACAGCACCCGCCTGGGTGCCCGCCCCGCTTGTCACCGTGGAGGCTTCACGCTTGGCGTCTGTGATTTCCTGGTCTTTCTGCAGTTTCTCGGCCGTGGTAGCCACTTCCCCGTACTTCATGTGGGTAAAAGCGGCTTCCAAGTTCGGGATCCGATTCCTCAAAGCATGTCTGTACAGCTCTGAAGTGTCGAAGTCCCCGTACTTCTTTTTGAGAGTGTTGACTTCCTTCTCTAAAGCCTGCTGTCTCTGAGCCTGCGCCTGCTGCGTCACCTGGGCCTCAAGGGCGGCTATCCGCTTGGCTGTCGGATCTTCATCAACGCCGTCCGAGTAACTCGGTTCGGCGGTGGGGAGGTTGTCCGAAACTCCAAACGCTGACGATAACGCCGCTATGGTGCCGGCAGGGTCTGATTCCAGAGCCGAAGCAATCGCCTCGGCCTGTTGCAAACGCTGACGTTCTTCTGCGATTTCCTGCGTCTTGCGGGTGTAATCCGCCTGACGCTGGTAACCGTTCTGAAGCTCCGACAGGCTGACCTGATGTTCCTCGCCGTCGACCTTGACGGCGTAAGATTCTCCAGGTTCCGTTGGGGCTTCTGATGAAACCTCGGGGATGTCCGCCGCAGCGGATTCCGTTGCTTCCATGTTTTCTTCGGGCACTTCGTGTCCCTTCTAGGGGAGTCCAGTAAAACGGTTGCTCCTATTACAGAAATGGCGTTGTCCCACATGGGGTTACAAAGCCGGCAACTCCAATCCCATCTGGTTCTCCAGTTGGAGAAGCAGTTCGGGAGGAACGCCGCCGGTTGGGGCGAAAGCCCCTTCGGGCGGTGCCCCAGGCGGCGGCATGGGGGGTGCGGCCGGCCTGGTAGGTGCCTGACCGGCTTCAGGCGGAGCGACAGGTGCGCCTGAAGGCGCTCCAGTCTGCGGTCCACCCTGCGCCTGCATCAGGAACCGTTCAGGATCCTTAATGTCGAAACCGGTCTTGAGAACGTGAACCGCAAGTGCCTGCGGGTCGATAACGGTGCCGACCAGCGGCCCCATAGCGTTCAGAAGAGACACGGCCTGCTGCTTGCGAATCGTGTCGTTCAACGGCTGGGTAGAACCCGCCTCGACGCTGTAGTCGTACTCGCCCACAATGTCTTCTCGGCTGTACCCGATGAACGCTTCTTCGCCAGCCTCGGGAATCCGCGCCGTGGAACTACCCGTCATGAACTGTTGCATCAACTGGATGACCCGCCGGCCGATGCGGCCTATCGCCAACTCCACGATGGCGAGCTTGTCGGACGCCCTCGCATTCTGGGCGTCAGCAATAATGCTGGCCTCAGTCGCCGTGCGACGAATCTCAGGCATCGCCCCCCTGGCGTACTCCGAGATCCCCGACACCGTGTTGATATCGGTTTCGATAATGTCGCTGTACGCGTAGATCTCAGGAGAGATCGGCACCTGCGGCATCGGAACGACAACGTCCGACAACGGCTTGTTCTCGTCAACGACGGGAACCATGCGGCCATCCTCGTCGGACTCGAGGGCTTCACGGCCCTCAGGTCCGAACGACCTTTCGTGGTACAGGTACTTGCGTGCGTATCGTTTACGGTCGTTCATCAGCTGCGAACGAGTCTTGTCCAACTCGAGTTGCAGCGATTCGATGGCTTCCAGGTCGCCTATCGGGTAGAAGAAATCGGGAACGTCATAGTTCCGAAGCATCACGAACGGTTGACCGTAGGCGTAAGGCATCGGAATCGGGTTGATCAAAAACTCGTCCGTGGTTTCCCCCCACACCGACAACGTGTTCGACCTGATGTCGTAGTACTCCCAGATCGTGACCCGTTCCTCGTCAAACAGGTACTCCCTGTTGTCGAGGTACTGCGACGCGTACATCGGGTTCACGCCCCCATCGGCCGTCAACTGCTTCCGCACCGACGGCCGGTACCGCTTGTCGTTCTGAGCTTCCGACAAAGGACGAATGATTCTCTGAGCGATCCAACTGACATCGTCCATGCAGGTCGCTTCAGGATCGACGAACACATCGAACGGTGAAACGCGTTCCACGAACGGTTGGTCCTCAACGACCATCATCGCCGTCTGTGGGACGTTCGCAGCCACCTCTTCGTCTGTGGGCAAACCGCCGGCAAAGGCCGGCGCCTCAGCAGCAAACATATCGACTTCGTTTATCGCCTGGTCGAGAAGATCCTGACGTTGAACGTCCGACAAGGACATTTCCTGCTCAACGAACTTCCACCCCACCTTGATCCATCCGTGACCAAAGATCAGAAAATCCTTCACGGCCCGACGAAACGGCGTCCGAAAGTCGTGGTGACGCCACAGATGGTTCACTACCGCTTCAACCGAAGCAGCCTTAGGGCTGTTCTCGGGATCATTTGCCGAAACGACAATCTTCGGATGGTTCACCGACACCGAAGGAGCGATCACGTTTACCGTCGAAAACGACAGGTTCACGGCAATCAAGTCACGCTGGGCGGTAGTGGTCCTCGGCCAATGCCGGCCACGGTAAAGATCGTTCAGCCTCCACCACGTTTCATCCAGGCCCTCCTGCTCGCGCCAACGACGCGAACGATCAATACGTTCGACATAGTCGTTCAGCAACTCGCTGCGAGTCTTTCGAGCCATCAGAAATACGCCTTGTCAGGCAACCTTTCGATATTGCGTCCCGCAGCCCTGGCATCAGCCTCCGCTTTGCGGCCCCGCTCCTCACGGGTCAAATGCTGCTCGTTCACAGGCAACTGGGTGCGGAAACCACGCCCAGTGTCAAAACGGATCCCTAAGAGCTTCTTCCGCCACTCCCACAACTCCTCGAGAGCCACAGGTTCCAGAGGCCCCCGCAAAGATTCCGTATATGAAACGAAATCATCGAACGTCGCCTCAGGTGGCAGAACCGCCACAGTTACGGACGCTTGGTGTGTGGGGCAGCGTTGTGGCCCTTCAGGTCGGGCTGCGGCTTCGCCGGCTCCACCCTGCCGGTGATGCCGTGCTGGTTGACCGGCGTTTCGCGCACGCTGATCTCCCCGTAGCCGCCAGTCTGACTGGCATACTTCGGGTCGCCGAAACGCTGCTTCGGGGACTGCGGAGCAGCAGGCTCCCAAATCGGGTTAGCGACGACAGAACCGCCACGCTCCATCTTGTTGTTCTGACCCTTCGCGCCATCAACAGTCTGCGATGCGGAAGTGTGCGAAACAAATCTCGCCATAGTTCGATTACTCCATGCTAGAGGGATTCCCTACTTAGAACGAAGGGGTGTCCCACGCACCGTGTTCCCCCCGATCCGCAAATCAGGCCCAACAGCAGAATCGCGCTGCGCCTGACGGGCAAACCAGTCCACAGTCCAGTAATCGTCAACCTTCTGAACGTACTCAGGCGCAAAAGCGTACTTACGCATCTGATTCGCCAAAGCCAAAGCAATCACACGATCATCGTAAGGAGACCCAGACATCGACCCCCGCTCGTTGCGGACAAACGTCCGCAACTCCGCAATCGTATGACGGTCATAAATCGTCAACTCGCCATTCCGCAACGCCATACCCAAATCGTCGATCATCAACGGCTTCGTCGTCCGAGTCGTCTTCCACCCAAACTCCTGAGACACCTTAGAAGTCGCCTGGTTCAACGACCGGCGCCGAAACAGATTCGGATACCCCAACTGGCGCAACATCGTGATCGTCGTCAACCCGTGGTTATTGGCCTCCACGCAACACAAAGCATCCCGATACCACAAACCCAGAGACAACACCTCGTCCGCCAACGCATCAGGCGGAATGTGCCCATGCCACGCAGCAACCAGCTCGCCAGTGTTCAAATCCAAAACGTGAGCGCACGAATAATCACCATGCCCCAAACCCTCAGCCGTATCCACCCCCATCACATAGCCGTGCTGCGGATCAGGATGCACCCACACCTCCAAACTCATCGCCGAAACTCCACAGACATCGAAGACACCTTATGCAAATACCCCGACTCGCCAAACCGGACATGACGCTTCATCTCTTCCAACAAGTCCAGATCGAACACGGGGTTGCCTGACTTGACGAACGCCTCCTCAGGGGTTGTGGGATATTCCTGTGCGAGCTGCCACGGCAGCATCGACTGCTGCTTCTCTTCGTACCATGCAGGCCCGCGGTCTTCGGTCGCCGACCACGGAAAGAACATTGATTCGAACTTGTTGTTGCCTGTCGTGGCACCAACCCAGAGTTCGTGAAAGAAGTTCCCTGACCCGTTGGCGGTCGACAGTCCGATGATCCGACCGCCCACATCAGCGACCGGCTCTATGGAAGCCCACGCTTCCTCAGGGTTCGGCAGGAACGCCCATTCGTCAACCACAACCAACGTAGCCGACTCGCCTCGAGCAGGATCGGATGCCGAAGGCATCGAAGTAATCTGCGAACCATTTCCGAACCCCATTCTCTGCTGATGCTCAATCAGGGACTTCGGGCCGCGCTCCACCATCCATTTCGGCAGATGCTGAAACCCGTACTTCGACTTCTTCAACAACAACACCGATTCCCGCTCGGTGCGGGACAGGTCGATGATGTTCTGATCTGGGTGAAAGAACGCCAGCCAGAACTGGTGGGCGGCCACCAGAGTCGTCCAGCCGATCTGGCGGGCCTTCAACGTCAACGAATAACGGTTGTTATCCCAATGGTTCAAAGCGAAAGCCTGGGCGTCCCGCAGGTCAAACAGGATCCTGCCGTGGGCAGGATGCGCTATATGCCAGTAGTTGCGAAGAAAATAGGCTTCATCGCGGACACACTTGCGCCACTCCGCTTCCTGGCGAAGCTCAGACAGGCGGCTCATCTAGTCGAACAACGATTGTAACGTCCGACCCAAACCCCAAACCGTAAAGGCAACACACGCGAACAGGACGCAAATCGTCCCGCACATCACCCACTCCCTCACTGACACGACTCGCACACCTCAGGATTCTCGACACCGCACTCCAACACCTCGTCGGAACCAGGGCCATGAAACGGATCGCCCCACGGACCCAACACAGGACGCTCACCAAACGCCTCCTCACGCCACTCAAGCAACTCATCGCCAGGACCACTCACGACCCCTCCGCAACGTCATCGACACGAAACTCGGCGACCAAAGCCTCCAACTCGTCAGCCAGCTCCGCATCCGACAAACCAGAAGCAACCCGCTCATCATCGACAACGACACGCCGCTTCGGCGTGAACTTGTCGATGTACTGCAAATACAGAGAAGCAGCCTTCACATCCCCATCAGCCGCCTGCTTAAACAACGAATCGATCACCGACTGGGTGCGCTCAGGATGAATGTTCAACTCGGCGCAACGACGATCCCACTCCTTCACAAACCTCGGATCACGCTTAATGCGCCGCAACGAATCAACATGGATGTCGCGACCCTCCGCCCACTCCTTCTGAGTGCGCGGACTCCGCTCAGGCCCCAGGAGCAGCCACTCCAACAACTCGCCCCAAAGCTCAGGCATCTCCTTCTCGCCGGTCTCAGACACCGTCCAGCCCCGACCACCACCATTCTGCGGCATGTCAACACCTCCACTACTAAACATAGCCGTCCCATGTGGGACACTACGGGACGACAGTAGGGGGGCCCATCAGATATCAGATAGACACCCGACACACGACGGGTGTCATCAGATACATGCTTGCCCACATGGATGGCAAAGCCCTCGAAGACCCTCCCCGAAGTTGACAGTATGCCAACCGATCTCAGCTGGGTCACGCACCACAGATAGATATCTATACATATAGGTACGCGTAGCCCCCCGCCCCCGCGGGGGGTGGGTCGGGCAGACAGGCGCTGGCCGGGGTGCGCCTGATGCCGGCTACTTTAAAAGCTGTGCCGGCTGTCGATCGGCTGTGTTGTAAAGATAACCGTCATTATCTTGATACGGAATCGTTGCAAATACAGTGATCGGGGGGTCCCCTACCTTGGGATCGTGCATAGATCATGCGGGATCGTGCATAATCGCAACGGACGCGCCGAATGCTCGGAATCGTTACGGCTACACCGTTCGAACGGTCCCCTATCGTTCCTGGAGGCCGTCCTAATCCTGCATGCGGTCCCGCTAGCGTCCATGGTCGCCGTAACGGGCGGCGAACGGTCCCGCTAGACGCGTAACCCAATAGCGGCGGGTTGGTTGTGGAGCTGCGGCGGGTCCGTCCGTTTCGGTCGGTAGTTGACAGGGGGGACGCATCCGTATATGGTTCGGGTCAGCGGTTGGGCGTTGGGCCCGTCGCATAACCAAAGGGTAGGGATATGACGGAAACATTTGACGGTTGGGAGCTGACGGATTCGGATTACGACCCGCGGCTGACCCGTGGCACTAACGATGACGCGAACGCCGTTGGGCGGCGGGTTGCAACCATGGAAACCGAAACAGTGAGCGGCGCTGTCTACTTAGTGGACGACTACGCGGTAGTTCGTTGGACTGATTATGTGGCGGGCGATTGGGCGGAGGCTTACACGGGTGCGAATCGGGTGGCCGTGGCGGTTGCACGGTTGGCGGTTCTAGCGTTGCCCGCTATTGGTTCGCATCTATTCACTGATGACGCTGACGGGTTCGCCGCACGGGCGGAGCCGGTGCTGTTGGGATCGGTTGGGCTGTCGGCGGATGATGCATGTCCTGAGTGCAGCGGGTCGGGTTGGGTCGCGGTGACTAGTCCCGCTATTCGGACAACGTCGGACGGGTGCGATGAGCCGCACCCGACGGAGACCGTCACGGTGTTGCATGCATGCGATGCTGACGGGTGCGACAGCGGGTGGACGGTATGACTGAGACCTACACGCTGACGGGTTCGGAGCTTATTAGGCGGCTGTCGAACGACGGCCTAGACGCCGAATGGGCGTCACTAGGTGGCGGGTTGGAAGGAATCCATATCGGCCCCATGGCGGAGGATGGGCGAACGTGCGTCGTCACTGACGGCTACGGCGGCGAATCGCGGGAATCGGAACCGCTGACCGGTGGCGGCGTCGGGTTCTATGATGGCGGCGGTTGGGTCGCTGATTCGTCGGCGTGGTTGTCGGCGGGTGCTGATGATCCGACGGCGACGGTAGCGGGTCTCGCCGCCGTGGTCCGTTCCTGGATTTACGACGGCGTCGTACCCGACGGATTGGTGGATGGACGATGACTAGGCCGCGGAACCTAGAAAAGCATCTACTGGCGGGCGGCGCGCCGTACGGCGTGTCGCCGCTGTCGGCTGTCGAACGGTC
>Ga0098052_1002187_pt1 | contig 11884 bp, 2 predicted proteins | sample 15_taG_FD_81591 | JGI IMG/M metagenome (GOLD analysis project Ga0098052, IMG submission 81591) | Marine viral communities from the Subarctic Pacific Ocean - 15_ETSP_OMZ_AT15312 metaG | ecosystem: Environmental > Aquatic > Marine > Oceanic | place: Pacific Ocean | collected 2015-01-18 | reverse complement strand
TCACATCCCATAAGTTTTTCCATTCGTTCCCCAGACTTACCTCTGCTATAATCATAATAATAATTATCCTTACCATTGATATCTTTTGCTCTTACTAAATCTCCTTTACCTAAGAAAAAATCTCTAGAAAACTTACTAAGTACTGGATTATGAAACCAATCACTTAATAAAATGTCTGTAGTAGTTTCTCTTAATCTATTAAAATCTACCTTACCCTCTATTTTCATTTGATTATATTTATCTACTTTAAATTGAACTTGATCTAACCTGTGATCATGAAAAGCATTCATATCATGTATTAAAGTTTTAATAATAGTTTTAGCATCAAAACCATAGCTTTCTTGAATACCAGGTCTTTCTTTTGTAGGGGGTCTCATCATCCAGTTGAAAACAGATTCAATAAGATGTGTATTCATCTTATGGTACGGTAATTCTCTAGGACCTTCTTTTATATATACATTTCTTTGAATTTGTGGCTGCAGCAAAAATCTTGTTAATCTTTCAATATTTTCAGGGGTTGCATAATCTCTATAAAATCTACCTATTTGACGATCCGTTTCAACAGAATTAAGATAAAATATATCTGTTTTATCTATAATACTTTTTTTACCAGCATCTATAGCACGACTATAACCTCTACTTACATCTCTTCTTAAATTATCTACCTCTTGCAGAAACTTATTATATACAATAGGGTTGTTTTCATTAAGTCTAGGATCTACATCACGTGCTTTTAGCATATCAACAAAAGTTGCTGATCTCCAAGCTATATTCCATTTTACTTCAGGATCACTCATCATATTAAACTTTGGAGGTCTTTTATCTATAACATATGTATATCCTCTTTCAACTCTTGTTTTCTTTCCTTCTTTAATTAAACCTACATACTCGATAGAATCTTTATACTTACTTATCTCTTTTGGTTTTATATCACCTTTTATTTTATATAAATTTCCATTGAGCTTAAAATCTCTATAGTCCCATTTACTACCTTCTCTTGCTTTTATAGATTTTACTGTTAAATCTTTTCCTTTTTCAAGAACAACACTATTAGCCATTTGACGGTCCATTGCATCAACTATTGTTCTTAAAGTGCTTATTCTATCTTCAGCACGTTCTATTTTATTTGCATCAGGAAAATTTTCATTCCTTAAAAAATATAAAGATTTTACAGCTCTTTCATGTTGGCTATTAGCAACATACCTGTATATACCATTCATATTAGAATCAAATACTCTTTCACCACCTTCTACTTTAGTTAAAACTCTATCAGCAAGAAGCATATCGCTTATACTTTCAGGTGTAACACCACCAAACGCCAAATGCATTTCAATTTTATCTTGAAGATTATTAAAGTTTTTTAGCAATGTATTATTATCAACTGGTCTATATGCTTTATTATCTGGCTGATAAAACACTGGATTTTTTATTGCTTCATCTAATATATGACCACTTATACTGCTTTTTATACCTAATGATTCTTCTGCACTAAATCTTTTTTGTCCTCGTAAAGGGTCAATCTTTCCTTTTTTTAATGTTTTCGCTAGGTTATCATAACTTTTACTATTTACAGAAACTTTAGGATAAAAGAAACCAATAATATCTTTTATTACTACATCTGCTTCATCGCCTTTACCTTTTTTTCTTAACCTTCTAGCATTTCCTAATAATTTTTTTATAAGATAATGATCTGGATTTTTAAAGAATGCTTCAATATCTCTTTTAGCTTTTCTTAATTCACTAGTTGTAGGTTGTCTTTGACCTGCTGCATCATATACATCATTATCCATTATCTTAGCTTTGCTAAGAGCTCTATGCATTATATCAAATATATCTTTTTCAAATTTTAGACTACCAAATCCTTCTTTTAAAAAACTATCTTTACTTTGAGCTAAACTTGGATTATCAAAATTAGAATGCTTACCGTATACATAATATTCTTCTACAGCTTTTTGTACATCAGATATTTCTGGTGTTTTTTTCCATACATCTAACATAGCTTGAGTTAAATCTCCACTCCTTTGAAAAATATCTAATGCTTTTTCTGTTGCTATCTCTATATTTTTCTTATTAAAAGATTCATGCACAAAAGATTCACCATCTAATTTTAGATTAGAATTTAAAAGATAACTAAGAGTACCTTTTCTAGATATCACACTTGATAAAATTCTTTTCTTTTTAGCTATATCATGAGCAACTTTATCAAAGCCTATAGATTGCATATTCTTACCAGCTACTCCATCTCTAAATCCAAACATATTCATTTCAGAATATTTAAGGTTATCCATAGGTTTAAAATCAACTACATCCCCCATATCAGCCATGTAATCTTTTAACATACCAAAAGGCATTTTTAAATATTTATATGCATGATCTCCATCATGATCTCTTTGAAGAATTACTCTTAGATCAAAAGAATTAATTGTAGAAAGACCATTAAGTTCTTTTCCTAATACTTGCTGCACTCTAGTTAAAGGTTGATCCTTTACTACTTTAGGAATAGCATTAATAGATTGACCTAAATCTATATTATATTTTTTAGATAATTTTGCAAAATTCTTACCAAGACCTATTGGTACTCTTTCAGTATGTCTTTTATTACGTTGAAATGACTCTCCGTTTAATAACTTTATTACATCACCATATGTAACATTTTTCATACCAGATACTTGTTTATTTAACTGATTTAATACAGATTTAACTTCTTTAAATGTTTTTTCAGGTACTTCTATCCATCTACCTCTTTTCTCCAATCCTTTTATACCTGATGTTGGCTCTACATATGGCATTTCTTTAATTTGTTTTTGAACTTCAAGCAAAGGACTATAAAATTCTATTCCTTTTTGAGTAAAAGAAAAAGCTATATCTAATCCTGATTTTGGATCTCTAGCTATGAAAGGTATATCTTGTAAATCTATTTTATGTGTATCCACATCTCTACTAATTTTTTGATCAGCCATAGCTTTAGTTATAGAACTACCTCCATACTGAAAAGCACTATATACTGATCCAAGTTTACTTGTGTTTTTTCTTGGAATATTATCAATTTGAGCATATATAGGATTAGTAAGAACATTATCTACATCAGGTGCAATTATACCTTCCTCTCCATGTGGTGTTGGTCTTTTTGTTAGTATTTTATAAAAATCACTTTGCAGCAATCTTATCAAATCTTTTTGCACAAGAGGGTTTGATTCCCTTGCACCATAATCTAAAAGAGTTTCAGTTAAAGTATAATTTTCTGCTGTTAATTGTAATCCAGATTCCTGTTCTCTTATTTTATATAAAGCTTTTAATAAATTACCATTAGCATAATCCCTATTATTATTTACTGCTCCCATTTTTGAAATAATTTCATCTATTTTGAATAATTTTGTTGCTTTTCTTAAATGAGAAACATCTTGAAAATCAAACATAGAAGAAGAATAATTAACTCCAGGATCAGAATGAGTTGTAAAAGATATTCCAAAATTTTCATATGGAAGTCTAAATCTACTTTCAGTTGGTAAGTTTCTAAGCTCTGTTTCCCATCCACTTTGTAAAGTTTTACTTGGATCTATTTCAAAAGGTTTTATGTGTGAAGCTAATGTTTTTGCTACTGTTCTTCCCATTAATAAATCAATACCCTGTGCATCTAAAAATCTAGCTATATCAGGATTATATATAGTAAATCCTTTACCAAGTATATCACCACTCATAATAGTGGTTTTCATCCCATTCCATTTACCTCCACCTTTAAATCCTCTAATTGATTTAGCAAATGGAGTACCTGAAAACTTTCCACCATCTAAAAGAAAAGATTCTAAACTAGGAAATTCACCTTTTTTTATACGAGAATTGAACTCATTAACTATACTAGATTCTATAGTACCTTCACCTTGACTAGCTGTAATTATATCATCAAATTTATCTTGTAACTGTTTAAGTACATTTCTTTTATTACTGAAAAATTCTCCACCTTTTCCAGCTACAGATTCATCCCCTATAACAGCCGCTTCAATTCCTGTATCTAACATTCGTTGATTTACATTTCTCACATCACGATCTGCATCATATCTCACAGACCATTCTAAAGCTTCTCTTGTTAGATGAGTAGAAGTAGCTCCATCAGCTTGAAATCCTCTTTTAAAACTATTAAATTCTATTTTACCCCTATCAGCATCCATTCTATTCATCATTTTATCAAACTCTGAAGGCATGGTCCTATTCATATGGATAAATTGCATCTTTAAACGAAGGATATCATTATCATGCTCAGTTGTATTGTATAAATGTTCAAAAGCCTTTTTAAAGGCATTTGTGCGTTTTTTATATCCTGAACCTTGTGAGTCATAATAATTTATTTTTTCACTATATATTGTATCAAAATCTCTATTTAATAAATCAATATTTTCTTTTGTCTTTGGAAAAACAATTCTAAGTTTAGGACTTAAACGCATATACACTTTACTGCTATTTTCTACTGGTCCTATTGTTCTTAAATTCTCTACATTAAGTTCAAAATTAATATCTCTGAGATTTTCACTCATAGTTTTCATATTGCCAAAATCAACAGGAATAGCTCTATCTATAACATTTTGCATTATAGTCCAATCACCACCAAGTTCAAATGATTGATCCATATTAATTGTTCTACCACCAATCTTTATAGTGCCCTGTAGTAATGCATAATCATACTTTATTTCTGGATCTGCTGTATATCTTCTATCAAGAGTCATAGTTGAAAGAGAATGATTTATTTTCTTTTTCTCATGTTTTACAAATTGATGATCTAAGCTTATATGATCTACTTCTGTCTTACCAAAAATACTTTGTAAGATAGGTTTCATTTCTTTAGCGTTAAATTCATCTATTTTTGTCTGCTGTTCACCTGAATCAATATTATCTCTTATATCTTTATACACATATTTATCTAATACAGATTTTGGCTCTATACCCATTGCTGGATCAAATGCATTAGTTATTTCAGCTATAAACTTATTATTCATTTTATTTGAATCAACTGGATCTTGTAAAGATGGGTACCTAGTTAATAATTCTTGAAAATTAACAGGTCTTTCATGATTTAATTTAAAATGTTGAAGTTCATCATATATATTTGTAGCAGCTTTATTATATGTGTCTTGATGTGGGTTAAAGCTTTGTTTCATTTTTACAACAGATTCTATAACTGCTTCTGCATCTCTCCAATTACCTGAATTATTAAATTCATCTATCAGTTTTTGCAAAGGCATTTCTTCTGAAAGTTTATCTCCTAAAGTCTTATGGAATTTATTTGTTAAATTTTCAAGTAAAATTTTTCCATCAACATAACCTACATGAGGATCTTTTTGTGTTAAATGATTTTCAATATCAACTAACAATCTAGCAAGACTTGACTTTTTTACATGATCTGCCTCCACCTGACTAATAATCATTTCGTCAATAGAATTAACCATCTTACCAAAATTGTCTATACTGACTTCTCTATGAGGCACACCTTCTGAGCGTATATCTCTAACTCCTATTTCTAAAGCATCAATAATACTTTTCATTTTATCAGAAGATACTTGATCTATTTTTCCTTCCATTAAAAGAGTTTCATGTATAAGCTTTGATTCTTTTAATGCTGTGTCTATCTTTTCTACATCAAGAACTTTTCTTGGATTTTCTATTTCACTTTTTATCTCATTTGCCAAATCTTTTACAGATTTAATCTGAGTTATTACAAGACTATCCTTACCTAAATTTTTTAGTATATCAGGCATTGCCTTAACAAAATCTTTTACTTTACCATGACCTATCTCATTATGGATAGTTATCCATTGAAGCATATCAATACCTTCTTTAACAACAGGAGAAGAATCAACCAATTGTGGAGTAAATAAATCTTTAACTCCTTGAACGGCTTCTTGAACTTTAGCTGCACTTTCTTTATCAGTACTAAGATGATTTCTAATAGCTACTTCATCAGGAAATATTATTTTATGTACACCTTTATCAAACCGCGGTTCTATAAGATTTGCATCAACTGCTCTACGATATGCTGCATATGATAATGGATTACCACGTTTAAATAACCTTTCTTGAAAAGATTTTAAACCTTCACCATATAAATCAATCTTCCAATCCTGAGGAAGTCTACCAATCATATCGCTAGCTTTTTCTGCAACCTCCTTAAGATCTCCAGAATTAATATTTCTTTTTGGAAATTCCGATTTACCAGTAGGAGATAAATCTCTAACTAAATCGTATAAAGGTTTTAAAATACTGAGATTCTCTGCATCTACAGCTTTTATCTCATCTCCAACTTTACCTTCTATTTCATTTTTAAAGATATCTTTATGAAGTTTACCCTCAATTCCAAATACATTCATAAAAGCTTCTCTTAATGTTCTTACTTCAGGACTATCTGTTTCAGTACCAGTAACAACTTTATAAATATCACTTTTAGCTTTATTTTGTTTTATAACTGATAATCCATCTAAAAATATATTGTCAGCAAAAGTAAGACCTAAATTATGACCTTTATGTCTACCTGCTACCTCAACTAAGAATTGATTCATTACTTCACCTAAAGCATTGTCAAAATCTCTTACTTTTAATCCCATATTTCTTGAAAGAGTTGATGCTTCTTTTGGTTTAGTAGCTTCACTCAAAACATCAATATTTAATAATTTAGAATGCCTTACTAATAAATTATTCCAAGCCATTATATTTGGAAGAGTAATACCATCTGGACCTTTTATTTGATAAGCTGTAGCTTTTCTCATTAAACCTTCTACAGCAGGAACTTCACTAAAAGGCATTTCAAGCCTTTCTCGCATTAACTCCATTACACCAAAATAATCTGACTGTATTTCTTTATGTGTTTCAGCAGATAACATCTGTGCTATATCTGCAATCTCCATTTGATCAATTGTTTTTTGACCAATTTTCAACACACCTATATCTTTTTTGACAATATCTAATGCATTAGGATTCATTTGATCTATGGATAAAAAATCGTAACTCTCATTTTGAGATTTCTTTATTGCATTGTATGCACCAAGCATTTCTTCTACTTTAGCATATTTATCTCTAGATATATACTCTCCTTTATTTGTCCAATCAACTTTATTCCCTATAAAAATACCATCAAAAATATTTACAATATTATCTGCTACAGGATTAGCTCCATATACAACACCTGCTGTTTTATATAACTCTTGTTGTTTCATATAATTAATTGTACCAAGCATTTTACTAGCATCGACTTGGAGAAACTCTAATGCTTTTGTCATATCTCCATACTGACTATGTATATATCCTCTTCTACCAGCATGATCCCAGGCACCCCTACCTTTTGTCATTAAAGCTCCCATAAACAAATGTGATGCTAATTCTTGCTCACTCATACCATCAAATGATCCATCTTGAAATGCACCGTAATTCATAAATAATATACCTGTTCCCATACGAGGCAATGATTGAGCCAAATCACCAAAATAATTCTTTTTAAATCTATTTACCATTTCTTTAGAAGTTGCCAACCTCATCTTATTTAGTAATCCAACAACATGATCTAAAGGCATTGCATCAACTCGTGCTAATATATCTTCCTTACCAGTATAGGTTGTTTTCCCTATTGTATAAAATTGTTCTCCCAATTTTGAATTATTAAAAACTGCTCCAATATTTGCTCCTTTAACATTCTTTCTTAAAAGCTCTCTTGATATAGTATCACCATTAGGAGATTTACTTACTTTATTATAATTTATTTTTTTAAATCTTTGATAATAGGAATTAATTCCTCGCGTAAGAGATTCTCTACCACCTTTACCAATTCCTCTTATTAATGGAAATCCTAATGACATAATAAGAGTATGTTTAGGTATATCAGCATAATTTGCAGCTCTATCATGAGCCATTGCATCTATCTTCTCAGTTCCTAAAGCATGTAAGCCCATATATAAAAAGTCATTAGCTGCCATACCCATATATTGCGATATTCTTCCTGGATTTCTACCACCTAAACCTCTAGTAAACCACTCACCTATATCATTAACATATCTTCCTTTACCCAATTCCTCTACAAACTGTTCAGACAATTCTCTAGACAAACCAGCACTTACATCCATTCCAGAGTCTGTAAGTATTCTACTTATTATTCCGTCACCTTGAGCTTTTAATCCTATCTTTGCAGATTCTGCAGTTAAAGCATCAGCACTAAGATTTCTAAGATTTTCTACAGAATATTTATCTTTTAATTCTCTTGGAAGTTGTTTTTTAAATTGTTTTTGTAAATCTTCTGCTATTGCTTTTGGCAATACTCCTCTTTTTCTTGCTTTATCTACTATTTGATCCGCAAGCAATCCTTCATGTTTAACTAAATCAGATGCAGCTTTTCTTATATATCTATTACCTCTTAAAGCTTTGGTCGCAATTTGACCACCCTTTCCTAGTAAAGCAAATGGACCAACAAGAGGAGTAAATAAAGAAAGACCTTCACCAGTTGCCCATGCACCTTTTTCCCAATCATTCATTTCCTCCCAAGGTTTAGATTTTGCAACAAATTCACTAGCTCCCCAAGTTAAACCACTAATAGCTCCCCAAGTTAATTGACCTAAAATATCTAAAGCAACATTGTCACTTGTTATTTCTTGAGCAGGAGGAGGACCAAATGCTGCTGCATAATCTGCTCCTTGTGGAGCACTAACAGTAGTACCCACCATTGGATCAGTTGTATTCCCTAAATTTGTATTTGTTGCGCTAGGCTGTTCTAAATACTTTAGGTAATCTTCAATAGATATTCCATCTGGCATCTAATCAACCTGTATTTGTGGTGCTTCATCTTCAGAAAAAATATCTGGATCAGAAGCAAGACCATCCATAACACTATCTTCTATTTTTGGATCTTCTTCAAATATTAATGCATATAATTCAGGCATTTGTTTAGAAAGATTAAATATGTCATATGCAGTCCACATTAAACCTCCAATACCAAGAACAGTAGAAACGCCTTCTGGAATAATAGTAGCAGTTGAACTAACAGCTAATCTAGCAGCTAATTTTGGTGCAGCACTACCTAAATACCTACCTACTCTTTGTGAAACCGTAGGATTCATAAGTCTTTTAGCAACATCATCCCATCCTCCAGCAGCAGCTTTTCCCATTCTTTCTTTCATAACTTCAGAAGTTTGTTTTACCATTTCTTTTTTTGCTTCTTTAGAAAGAAGTTCAGCTGCCACTGTTGTGCTTGCTCGTTTAGCACCCATTGCAGCTCCTTGTTCAAAAACTTCTTTAGAAACTCCTCTTACAGCTTCTTCTACAACTTTATCCATTACTTCAGTCGCCATTCCAATCTTTACATTACTTCCTATGTGATTAATTAAAGAAGGAAGTCCTTTCCAAGCACCAATAGCTGTAGCACCACCTACAGCTGCTGAAGCAGTTTCAGTCATTCTTTTTCCCCCATGTCCTAAATGTTCTCTAGCAAAATCTCTTCCAAATGCATAACCTCTTGTAGCTAATGTAAACGCAACTCCTCTAGGACCTCCAGCTCTTAATTTTGCTGATACTCCAGCTGGTATATCAAAACCTTTTCCAGCTCTAGTTATAAACTCTCCTGCACCTATAGCAATAGCTGGAGCTATATTATCCATAGCAGATTCACTAACTTCTATATCAGGTATTAAACCTTGAGGACCTTCTTCACCTACCAAGGAATCTCCTCCAAACATATCCATTCCTAAATTTCTATAATAAGCTCCTCCTAAGTTTGATTCACTTAGGTTTTCCAAAGAACCTATTGCAGCTTCATTAGGAGCTACATCGGTAGTGTCTTCATTAATTCTATTTAATGCATTAATAGCATCCACATTATCTTCTTCTACAAAATCAAACCATTCTGGGTTAAATGTAGTATCTATTGCGGTTATTTCATTTTCATTTGGCATAATATCTCCTATATTTTACTAAAGTCCTTATCTATTTCGTTTAATAGTTCGTTATGATTTTTACTAGGATTTTTTATTTGATATACTTTATATATTTCTTTTCTATTAGCAGCATAATATTCCCATTTTTTAAGCCCACTTAATCTTACACTAGTTGCTATCATATCAAAAGCTGGTATACTTTCATAGTCTCTAATATCAACATCAACTTCCTTCTTTTCTCCTTTTATAAGCGTAGCTCCTGGCAACATAAAAGTTCCTGCTGCATTTAAATCAATATTAAATAATCTATTTACATATCTCTTAAACCAATCTATTTCAGCAGGTGTTTTTTTCCTTGGTTTTTCTTTACCTTGTGCATCTATATCTATTACAGGTTTCATCATTTCTGATTCCAGCTTATTTACAAACCTACCTAATGCTACTATATCTTTTGCATGATATGATTCTTTTCCAAAACTGCTTAAAGTTTGAAAAAGATGTGACAATTCTTGAGCTTGTCTTGCTTCTTTTGCCTCTCTAGTTTTTTTATCATCACTCGGAAGAGGTTCAAATTCTGATGCTATTATATGTCTAGCTGCTAATCCATACTGCTCTCCAATATTACGTACACCTTCTCTTTGCTTACTAGGACTTAAATCTTCATCGCTAGTAACATCTACTACTCTTTTAATATATTTTGATTTAGAGACTCTTGCAGAAACTATATCAATCGCTTCTTCTCTTGCTTCTTTATCACTTTTACCTTTCTTTTTCAAACCTTCTACTTTTGCTTCCATAGCAAGTTTATTTAATGCAGAAATTGCTGTGGGTACAGTTTCTGGTTGTTTTCTATAAAAAGATTCTACTTTTTCTTTTGAAACACCAAATATTTTAGCTACTCTTTCTGCTTGAAAATCTGCTTCATCATATATTTTTGGATCTCCCATTTCAGGTGATATACTTTTTGATAATCCAGCTTTTACTCTAGTAATGTCACCTATATCTCCATACATAGTACCCATTTGAGATCTTAAACCTTGTATTTTATTATTAATCTGAACTGCACTATCAGTATACCATTGTAATAAATTATTCTTTACTATCTTTGAACTATCTGTAGATTCAATTTCAGGAACCTTATCAAATAAAATTCCATATGAAGTTTGAACTTTCCTAAACTCATCACTCAAATTATTTAATTCTCTAAGAGATGCATCATACTCCCCTTTTGCCATTATCATTGCATTTGCTTTTAATTTTGCTTTTCTATCTAAATCTTTATCAACATAGTGCGCTCCTAGTGATATTAAATCTCTAAGAGCAGTTGAAGCACTATAATCTATTTCTGGTCTTTTTAATGCCATCTTATACTACCTAACCCCAATTTGATTGTGACTGTGCATAATAATCCCATTGTTCAGCAGGAATCCATTGACCTTGATTAGAACTCCACTTCATAGCTACTCCATCTATTGTAGATGTTTGACCACTATATTCATTACCTGTTTGACCTGGCTGATCAATAGAGCCTGCTCTTCCGTTTCCTCCTGGACTTCCCGATCGATTAGTTTGTTGTGCACCATCCCATATGTCCATACCAAGTAGGACATTTAATGTCCCTCTTTGCCCCTGTTGCCAAGATTCTCTCATACCAAATACATCTTGCTCTAATCCTTGATAAATATCAGTTATACCTTGCTCTAGTCCAAATTCTCCTGATTCCATAGCTTGTTCATAGCCTAATTGACCTCTAGACATTTGTTGTTCATATCCCAATTGAGCACCAGCTAAACCTTGTTGATATTGACCTGTTACACCTTCCATAGCTCTTTCATAGGCAGATTGTCCCATACCAAAAGATCTTTTATATGCTCCAGAAACTTCTGATTCAGCCATTCTTTGTCTTTGCTCACCATGCATTAAACCTTTTCCTCTACGTTGCATTGTCTCACCCATTAGATCAGCTTGTTGATAACCTCTAGCTG
>Ga0098052_1002184_pt1 | contig 11891 bp, 8 predicted proteins | sample 15_taG_FD_81591 | JGI IMG/M metagenome (GOLD analysis project Ga0098052, IMG submission 81591) | Marine viral communities from the Subarctic Pacific Ocean - 15_ETSP_OMZ_AT15312 metaG | ecosystem: Environmental > Aquatic > Marine > Oceanic | place: Pacific Ocean | collected 2015-01-18 | reverse complement strand
GTATTTGTAAATAGAACCTTGTGGGCTGGTCGTCCTTATCTCATGGACATGAAGTTATCTCCTGTTCATTATAGAGATTCACGGAATCAGTCGGTTCCTGGGTCGTTGAATTTAAAGAGAATGACAACCAAACACAAAGACACGGGTCAATATACCATAGAGATACAGAGATACTCTAGAGATGCAACATCTGTCAGAAGCGAAGCATTCACCTTTAACGATTCTACTGATCTATTGGGATCACTTCGTATTGATCAGGAAGGCGAGTTATTAACTAAGGTTCTAGGACACGCCGACTCCACATCCATTCATATCAAGAGTGATTTTCCCACTCCTTGTAACATAACCAGTTTAGATATCATCGGCAACATAAAGCGCGGTGATACCTCTATTCAGAAGTAAGGAGAACTACAGTGGCTGATTGGGTAAGATCTCCGGATAACAGATGGTTTGTTAACAATAGATGGATTCAATATGCCTTTGAGGCTGCGAAATCTGCCTCGCCCCAATGGAATTCACACTACGGACAATATGGTATGGTAACTAATTCTAAGGGATTGAACCCCAGTAATCCAGCATATCGTAACGTGAGAAACATTAGCGGTACGTGCTCTATATGCGATATGCTTGAGTGTGATACGTTGTGGGGAGATGAGGGATTCCTGTGTGATCTATCAAAAAGAATGGTATGCGAAAACGATATGAATGCAGCGTGTGACTGTGGCTATTGTGCATCGTGGTGCATAGAGTGTGGTGGAGATGATGAGTCAGAATTTTTAGCGGCTTGTGCTAATATAGACAATTGGTGTGAGAACGACTCACCGGAATTCCCTTGTGGCGTGTGTCCAAAACATTGGAATTGCCCGGATGGGCCACTTTGTGAGGATGATGACGAGTGTGTCTGTGCCTATGAACGGGAGTTTGATCCACTGTGTCTTGATAGAGGCGGCAACTTTGTTGATTGCAGTAGTGAGTTTGCGTTCTGTAGTCCTTGTGGTAACTCTTCTGAAGCACCTCCTTGCGCCGGAATAGTGGCCTGTCCCTGTACTGATGACTCTTGTCTATTACAGTTTCCCGGAGAGGAATGTCCTGCGACTTGTTGTATTCCCGGAGAAGAGGGATGTGTGGAGTGTTGTGAAGAGGACGATCCCAACTGTGGTGTATGGGCTCCTATTGAGCTCTGTTGTCCTGAGTGTGAGGATGAGTGTGCTCCCTTTGGTTATCCAATGCCACCATCTTTTTGTGAGGGATGTGAATATTGCAATGTAGATCCAACCGCACCTCAGTGTTTGGACGGGTCTTGTGTTGAGTGTAATGGCGTATGGCAGCCCGTTGAAGATGATTGTGTGCCACCAGAGTGTACCGACTTATCAAGTAATTGTTATGAGTGTGATGGAATATTAATCCCTATTTGGTTTGAGTGTGACGTTGAAGAACCATGTCCAAACCCATTTAACCCCGATTGTGGAACAGGAGGACCTACCGTGTGTTATGATTATAATACTAATGATCCCATATATTATAATGCATCTGCTCTAGGTGCATCTGTTATTGTTGATTATGATGACCCAGCAGCTGGAGGTTCTTATTCATACGGGAACGTAGCTACTTTATGTGAAGTACCTGATTCACTACAGCTGTGTGTATATTTAGTTACATCAGGAGGAGAAGAGACAAAGCTAACTTACCTCTCTGACTTCACCATTAACGAGACAACTGCGGTTGTTGTTCTAGATAGCAGTCTTTCAGTAGGTGGATTTACCAAGGTTCGATTGGCTAGATGCACAGATGATAGTAAGATGGTCCTGACATTCACTGAGGGTGCTAAGCTCTCAGCTGAGGATGTTAATACATCATTACATCAACTTCTTTTCCTTATCCAAGAGAAGGAATTTGGATCGAACACCTACTATCAAGTAGAGAATGCGTCGTCAACTGGGGCTTCCATGACTATGTTGTGTACTTCAAGCACGCTTGTTGATTATGATGGTTATTATTTTAATCTCACATCATATGAAGCTGCAGGAAATACAACCATTACCTATAGGTTTGATGACGCTGGTGTGATAGCAACAGGAGATCTTATCAACACTGATGAGGTATGTATCCAAATCTCCGCTGTTACTACCATAGATGATATGACCGAGGAGATAGAGAATGCTATTAATGATACAACCAACGGACATAACACGAAGCTAGATACAGCCCGGTCTACAACAGCGTCTGAGCTGAACGATAGATTGATTATTTCTCAGGCTGTTGTTGGAACAGCGGGTAATATCACATCCTTAGGTCATAGTTCTGAACTAGATACCCCCTTGTTTGGAGGAGTGGCAGTATGGGGCTTTACAAACGGACAAGACTACGATACGACCGACCCTATTATCACATTCAGTCCTCCCGTTAGCTTACCTGTTAACTTTGACCTATCCCTAACAAGACAAAATGATGTGTTGAGCTGGGATGGTAATGGATCATTCATCGGTAAATCACCCACAGATGTTGCGGATAATATACAACTTGATAACCTATCTAACTTAGCATTAACCTTAGTTTCTGAGGATGATATGTTAATGTTTGATGGAACGGACTGGGTTAATAAAGATTTTACTACAGAAGTTCTCGGAGTAATTAACCTAATTGATTACTCTGACTGGGTTCTTTATGATACAGCAGCCGATGGTAAATTAGATGATTATTATTACACAGGAGGCTCCTGTGAGACAGACCTAGATGTAGCATGGGGAGCTTCCTCTTCTTGCATCACCAACCTACCAAAGGACTTAGTTCCTAACGCATTTACAGCATTCGGTATTGGGTATTATGCAGCCGAAAGACAGATCTCTGATCAGATTTTATCTGGGACTTCCCAACTGAATACTCAGATCGACTCCAAGATTACAGATGCTGGCTCGGCTTCAGGCACGATTCTAACATCCCTAAGGTGGGAGATGGGCCGAGGTGAGGGTCGGGGTGTGGGTATGTCAGGCTATCTTCATATGTATCCTAAAGCATTCATGGACGTAAGAGACTTCGATCAACTAGATATGACAGATGCTACTAAGACTAATGTAGCATACTATCGATACTGGGCAGCAGTAAGTCCATCGCCTGATAATAAACTATTCAAAAGCAACATCACATCATTCACTTATAGTGGTGATAAGTCTACTACATTTGGTCTAGAGGGGCATCAATTACTCGATTCTGTTCCTACTGGAGCGCCTGTAACTGATAGATATCTGGGCCTTCTTAGAAAATCAATCAACAAAACAGACTGGAACTCGACACTGGGATACACTAGTGAAGAGCATCCAGCAAGTAGTGTTTATAGAGATCATACAGACTCTATGATCTTTGCTGATTACCAGTATACAACAGTGGATGTAACTGCAGTTGAGTCCAGCGGAAACAATCAAAACGGGGAGAATGTGTGGGAATCCACCAAGAATTTACCTTCTGTAGTAACCTACTACCTAGGACAGCTATGGGACGGTGCAGGGGACATTCCCAGCATCTTGGAGTGGGAAGGAAACCCATACCATGGAGGAGACCTTGGCCAAAGCAACGATGCAGATTCACTAACTACTGGTATTTTATCTGACCCAGCACCAACATATTTAGGGACCAGCGGCAATCATTATTTCTTCTGGAAGTGGTTCGTTACTGGTAAAGATACATCAGGAACAGGTTCAACTACCGATGAAGGTGTATATGATGAATTGTCTTATTACAATCCATTTGAACAACTTCTTTTGAATAAGGACGCTGATGCCGAGTTCACTGTATTACCAGCAGAACCATCTCCAACTGATAGCCCTGCTGGTCAAGAGGCATCGTTTGAAGGAGGAGGCTACTCTTTCCTCATCAACGCCAACAAGGTGTTCAGTACTTTAACAGACTACATGATTCCTGACATGCATGATGAGTATGTATTCTCAGTAGTGTTTGCAGACGCAGGTAAAGTAACAACAGCCAGTTGTGAAGATGCTCAATGCTATGAAGTTATGGCAAGCATAGATCAATATGTTGATGGATGTGCAGACGGAGAAACAAATTGCAGTCAAGTGGGTAATGTAGATCTTTCAGGGAGCTCTGGTAATGCTAATGGATATCATGTATATCCGACTGACTTCGATGCTGAGGTGGTTAAGATATGGGATTCATATCCGTATGATAAATTATCTATTGATGTGAGAAACAAGACGGGATCAGGCTTCGACTTAGTCCTAAAAGTTCCTCGATTTAAGAGAGTTGGTAAGATTAGTGTGTGGTCTGATGAGTCTGGCGGGGTGACTGACTATCGTCAACTATCGCTTAACTGGCTTGTGGATAATATTCCCGGTGATTGGGACAATGCAGCAGCCCTCAATCCAGAAAATACCACGGATAGTTATGCTGGTCCCCCCAACCTAACGGACATGACTGTAAGTAGTCCGGCAGCGTTTGATGTAGAGACAGCTGTTCAATATATTAGAATGGGAGTCCCATCGAATGTAAGGATATCCTTCTACACAATCAGTACACCCCAAGATAATGTCTTCAGTGATTCATAGGAGAACCTAACATGACAACACCAATAGTAGAAAAGGTATTTGCGGCAAACTCCTACGAGGTATATGCAGTTTCGTGGTCTGGTTATCTAACACTGATCTCAGATATGGGCATAGCTCAGCTTAAGATCTATTATAAATTATCAACGGAGAGTGATGACGACTATCAGTTGGTATCTAAATCATCTTATAAGGATACATATAATAGCTCCCTGAACTCGGTAGATCTATCGGCATGTACTTATAACCAAAGCGGCGCTGAACAGACCATAAACCTAGATAAGACCATTCATGATATCAAGTTAGTTCGATCAACTTCACATACTCCGTTTGTGGAATTCACTGATGGTGCAAAACTATCGGCTGAAGACCTTACGGTCATGGATAAACAAGCTATCCATTTGGTAGAGGAGCTTGAGGCTCTTGCTAAAACTGATGATGATACAATATATACATACATCAATACCCAACTTGCTTTACATTACACCAAGACTGAGATTGATGGGTTCTTTAATACACTAACACTACCAAACTGGTCTTCAGGATATGATTATATTGTTGGTGACACAGTATTACATGACGATCCAAATACAGAAGCATCTACGCTTCTTGTGTGGTACTGTGCTGTAGATCATAGGTCATCTTCAGACGATCAACCAAGTGCTACAGGCGGTGGGTCAAGTTACTGGACGAACGTAGCTCCTGATACATCCCTAGATAATCTAAGTTATGTGAGAAAGAATCCAGGAATAACAGGAACTCCCTTGGACTGGAACACCATCACACCACAGAATACAGGATCCTTAGGACTTAAGGTCAAGTCGCTGGGTGATAATACAGACCTATCATCAAGCTTTATATTGTGTGATGCTGGTCAGACCAATGCGCTGCAGTGGTATCCTACAAAAACATCAGGAGCTTCTTCGGGTGCATTAGAATTATACAATAAAGCAAGTCTAATAAACAAAGGAGTCACGAACCTAAACGAGGAATCAGCGGGGTCTACCACCATCGGTTTGTCTAGCTACCCGTTAGCAGGAACACCGACTGGTTTTGAATTAGGATTATTCCCTTGGGGAACTAGAGATTCCCTTCGGGTATATGACAATGCTGGTGCAGAGAAGTTCACTATAGATTATGAAGGATCTCTTGTACATAGTGGTAACATAACAACCAACGGTGTCACTACACACATCAAGGGTCAGAAGCTTTTGATATATGATAATGCAGCTTTCTTTGGTGCATACTTAGATGTCGAAAATCCCGAGAGGATTAGATCCAACAGAGGTATGGCCTTTGGTTATCATGGGGCCACAGAAACTGACTCATGGACGCAGACTATTTACTTCAAGGAAGACACGGGAGATATAACCATATCTGGGGATATTAACGCTGATAATTTAACAACAACATCAGCCATAGAAACGCCATCGCTTAATATATCTGGTGTTCTATCAGCGGACTTCTTAAAGACTGATTCCTCAGGTAATGTTGTTGCTGGTAGCGGAGACACAGAGCTTAATAGAGTTTCTTATAATGTAGTGGGCTCTGATACTAGCTTGACAGATAGACAAGCTGTATACCTAAACAACTCCACTGAGTTGTGGACCACAGCACGGGCAGACAATGAGACAACTCTATGTAGTGGGTTTGTTGATAATATTACTGGATCAGACGGTGACCAAACCTTTGATATAGTCTTTGTGGGTTCTATCACAGGCTTCACATCATTGGAGATAGGTAACTGGTATTGGTTATCAGACACGACAGCGGGGGGTATTACATCCACCAGACCCGTAGGAAGTGGTGACTTAGTAGATCCAGTGGGTATTGCTGTATCGTCTACAATTTTAATGGTAATTCCAGCTAGACCTAATAAGTTAGCGGTAGTATGAGGAGGATTAGATGACTAATAATATTGATCTTATCGAGTTCACTGGAGATCCTGATCCAGATTGCAGTTGTGTGGCCTCGGACTTTGCTGATGATTTTGTAGCAAAGACTAACGGAACATGGATCACCTCCTTGGCATCGTCTGGGGGTGAGTCATCATGGTCACCTTATGCATTTACCATAGGAACTTCTGTCTCTACAACGGAAGCTGTTATGACGGTACAGGGCTCAACAAATAGCGATGCTAAAATTGAGGTAAAGAGCAGTACTGACACAACAACCGTTTTACCTAACTCAATTACATCGGGTGTGTTTACATCAGGAAGCGGATTAAATTTATCTAACACATCAGCTACTATACCCGCAGCTACCATGGGGGGCAACGTAGTTCCTAGTGTCACTAATACACACGAACTTGGTGCAGTAGGTACTACATGGTCTGATGTATTTACCAATGACATCAGCGTGGCTGGAACAGCTACTATTGCCACACTGTCTTTAACAGATGCCACGATGTCTGGAGACTTAGTAGTTAACGGTGATACCACACTAGGTAATGCCTCAGGAGATACGGTTACTGTAACCGCTACAGCCACTGTAGCTGAGAACCTAACCTTGACTGGTGGAGCAACACTAGGTAGTAACTTAGTATTACAGGGTAATGTTATTACAGGAACTAGCGGAAGCTTTAACTTCTCAACAGGAACTGTGACTGCTGCTGTAGGGACACTAACAGCTGCTACTGTAGCCGATACACCATCAGCAACAACGGATGTTGTCAGAAAGACTGACGTAGATATAGCATCTGATATGGCAGCTTCATTACCTAAGGTTACTGTGTCCGGTGGGTTCATTACAGAAGTAATCGCTGCGACATCTGCAGATTTACCTAACCACACAGGGCGACATAGCAGCACCACACGAACGGGAGCGGCTCCTGCGGGTGGCGAGGATCCAGTGTATTCCTATGAAGTTGGGGCTGTTGAGAGAGCTAATCCTGTGGTTGGATCTCCTCTGAAGATAACAAATGACACAGATTATACCTATGCCGATGCTTCTAATTACTTTGTTGTTATTGATTCTGATCAAAATCCAAATACTACAGGGCCAGAGGGTCAGATCATATTCCGAAAGGCAACGTGATGGATAAGATATGGATAAGAGATGCCTCCGGTAACTTAATTGTGTGTTCAGATATTTTCGTCAGACACAACGGAACGGCGGAAAGAGTAGATAAAGCATGGGTAAGAGATAGTGATGGCAATGCTGTCCTAGTTTACCCAACAGCTGAAGACCCTATTCCAGAACCTCAGTTCTATGATAAATGGTTTACTCTATGTGGCACGCAAGATTACTCTGGCTCGATGCCCCAATGGTCTTCATCAGACGCAGCAAACGTACCTAACATACCAATACAGGGTGAAGGATTGGGTAAATCTATCTATTTCTTTCAAGCATATGGATATGGATCTAACACATGGTCTCCTTATGGTCGCTTCGTGTGGAACTCAACCGCAGGATCGACGGGATCAAATCCAATTAACGGGTTGGACTGGGGTTACTTTGGATCTATAGTAAGAAGAATTCCTGATATAGAATCTACATCTGTCATACCATCCAAATACAAGACAAGACTATGGACACGACCATCTACACTAGAGCATCTGGGTGGGTGGAGTAATTTAAGTAGTATGGTTAATTGGGACAGAGACCCAGTGGAGGATCTGTCTGGTCTGACTATCAAGAGATCCTTAAACTCACCTAATGTCGAGAATACTGTTAGTTATTATGAATATATATCTCAGGGAAATAGAGGATCTGAGGGGCCTATCAATACAACATACACCCCACAACCCGATTGCTGCTATAGAACAAGCGAGGGTATCGGCAATTATGACTTTAGTAGTTGGACGGGATTCTCTTTCGAGCCTTCTTACTTACACTTCCGCGATGCTACGTCACAAACCATGATGAACCCTCCTTATACATATACCGAAGAAACTCCTAGTATACCTATGGTATCTATAGATGAAACAGGAACACCGGATGATTGGTCTGGTAAGTGGGTGGTGATAGAATTAGACACAGTTTTATCCACAAGTGAGTCGAGCTACTGTAGTTCTACTACTGACGATTTCCCTTGTCATAAAGATGAGGAATCAGCGGGTTCTTTTGCCGAAGAGAAAGAAATAGTGGTGGCCTTTGTAGCAAACAAAGACGGAGGAGATGGATCAGCATATGATTTCACTACTGATTATAATACAGATTCACAAGCTTCTGGTTTCTATGATGACGCGGGAGCGTGGACAACGTGGAACGGAGACGACAATGTATTCTTGTTTATCCGATACCGAACAAGATGCTTCAGTAGATATCATAATCAAGTAAACGATACATACACACACCGTCCCCCGACTATAAAAGAATTCTGGATATCTCCCAAGGCATGGGGTAGAGTTAATGGATCTGGGAATGCTTGGAGTTCAAATTATATAGGCATGGTGCTAGACACAATACCATCTATATACACAGACCCGTGTGTTGCAAGTACTCCAGATCATGCTTATCTTAATGTACCTAAGTATTTCTTTTGGAATGTACCGTTAGATACATGCTCAGACTCAGCGCCTTCAGGAACTATTGTAGGGTTTTCATCACTATCTGGTCCTACCAGTCCTACATGGGCATGGGGAACGCCGGTGTCATATGAAAGTTGGTCTAGTACCACACAGAGACAAGATTTAATTGGGTCTGGTGTGGACACATGGCATACATTTAATCCAGATCCTACACATACGGACTATCCGAACTCGCCTATGGCTAGTTATGAGTATGGTTTATTGGAGTTTAATTCTAACTTCTCCTCCATAGAGAACTTCCCGTTTGGTGTGGGACATGCGTGGGGAGGTGACATACTATCGCCCGCTCCTTGGTGTCCCTGTACCATTTCCTTCTCAACGAAAGGCACTGGAGGAGAGCCCACTAACGTAGATCCTCCAGAAGGAACCGAAGATGTTCCTTGCCCTTGCTCAAATGATTGGAGTGGAAGTACCAATGTAGTGGCAACGAACTCTAGGAAGTGTTGTTCTCCAACAGCCCAGCCCACAACCATATATCTACTAGATAAGACAGAGAGTGACACGCCGGGAACATGGGATCCATCGGGGTGGTCATCTGGCGTTCCGTCTGAAGTAACGTGGAGTCAGTGTGCTGCCGCCACCGATGGATCTTGCTGTACTGGATCTGATTGTATAAATTGTGGTAATAGTGCATGTGGTAGTTGTTTCAAACTACAAGAAAATTGTGGTTATTGTAACTGTGCTGCCTGTTGTAATACTGTTATACAATTCTATCCCGACTGTGAGAGCAATTGGGGACAGGACTGTGCTGAAGCGGCTACGATACTCTGTACAGAAGCTGGAGGAATAAGTTGTCCAGATGATCCATGCTGGCCTGAGTATGATGGAGTTGGGGTGTGTGATGATTGCGAGTAAAAAAAGGAGGAATCTCGTGAAAGAAGATAAACAAACAAACATAGCTGCAGCAATGCAGGTATTGCAGATACTTGTACTAGCTATTGGATTAGCTGGTGTTTTCGTGAGGCTAGGAGAAAACCAAGCTAACCTAGTGAATAATATAAACGAATTATCAGAACTAGGAGCTATTGTACAAGACTTAGTGAAATCCCAAGTTGAGTATGTATCAAATGATGTTAGATTAGAGGAGAGAATGAATGCGTTACGTCTTCGGATTGATCGTCTTGAGCGTACTTTCTAGTTGCTCTAGTGTCGAGAGTATTAACAACAATGCATTAGATGTAGCTGACATTGCTCGCAGTAGTCTAGGCAGGTTCGAAACTATAAGCCAAGAGGCCCGAATAACCGGGTTTGTTGATGAAGAGTTAATACTAAGGGAATCCCTTAGTGGCATTGAAGAGCAGGAAAGAATAATAAATCATGTTAATGATATTATAAAAGAAATTCCTAACATCGAAGACAGTATTCCTTGGTGGGCAAACCTAATTCAATGGGGATTTATATCGTTAGCAGTGGTTGGTAGCTTTGTATTACTATGGTATTTAGGATTAGGATATCCTATCAAAGCTATCATGAGAAGATTCGCATCACTTATCCCAGCCCGAAAGAAAGAAGCAGCCAAGCTTCTATATGAAGCACAGAGCCCCAACTCAGACACTACTGTGAATGAGGCCGTGGCTGTTCTCAGGGCAACAGATAAAGATTTTGATGCAGCATATAAGAGACAAGCAAAGGAGAACAAATGATTATTGCAACTCTCGGTGGCTTCTTAGGAAGCCTTTGGTTCGCTGGCTTAGCAGCTGTAGTTGGTTACATCGCAGGTAATCTATACCCATTATCTAAATTTAAGGGAGGTTCCAAGTGAATGATAAAGTAACTGGATTAAATGAAATGCTGATGGATGCATTAACTAGGGATTTAACAGATCCTGATAAATGTACCCCCGGCTTATATACTGTTGTTAGGGGAATCATTAATGACAATAGAGATGCCTTGGATTCTATCCCATCGAAAGCTCTTGAAGAGACACTGAAGTCTATGACAAATAGTGTTCCATTTAAGATTAAGGAATCAGCATATTGAACATACCTGATGAAGTTATCTCTGATTTCAGGAACCATGTGTTCTTTTGTATGAAGTATCTAGGGCTTGGAGAGCCCACCCCCATGCAGTATGAGATCAGTAGACAGCTTCAAGAAGGACCAAGCGATTTTATAATGGCAGCTGGGCGTGGAACAGGGAAGTCCACGCTCACTGCTATGTTCGCCTCATGGTTTCTTCTGGTGAATCCAGATAAAACCGTTTTGGTATTATCAGCTACACAGCAGAAGGCGATTGAGTTTGTATCTCAAACTCGCAAGATATTATCTGTAGTTCCTTATTGTAATCACATGATTCCAGACGAGCATACTAAGGATTCAGCACTGGGTTTCAATATAAACAACAGAACCACACATACTCAGGATACATCCTGTACAGCACGAGGCTCCACGAGCCAGATAACGGGCCTCCACAGCGATCTGATTGTGTGTGACGACGTAGAGATATCGACGAATACACAGACGGCAGAGGCCCGTGAGAGGCTTCTACATAAGCTTACAGAGCTAGAGTCGGTTCGAAACAAGGGATCGAGAGTTCTCTTCCTTGGTACACCCCACTCAGCTGAGAGTATTTATACAGTTCTAAGACAATCATACCCCATGATTAAGTATCCTGCAATGATGCCCGATGAAAGCTTACCGGGGGAATCTGAGGATGTGGCTGATTGGATTTGGGACCTACATGTAGAAGCAGGTGAATCCACTCAACCATCTAGGTTTGATAAAGAAATGTTGTTAGAGAGAAAGGCCAAGATTGGACCCAAGGCATTTGCCTTGCAGTACATGCTTGATACATCTCTTGCTGACAT
>Ga0098052_1002182_pt1 | contig 11893 bp, 19 predicted proteins | sample 15_taG_FD_81591 | JGI IMG/M metagenome (GOLD analysis project Ga0098052, IMG submission 81591) | Marine viral communities from the Subarctic Pacific Ocean - 15_ETSP_OMZ_AT15312 metaG | ecosystem: Environmental > Aquatic > Marine > Oceanic | place: Pacific Ocean | collected 2015-01-18 | reverse complement strand
TACTGGTATACGCGATTATTAAAGGTATTGCGATAGTTACTCTGATTACTATATAGGTATTAGAGTATTTTGGGACTTAGTCGTTACTAGGGTTCTTGCTCTTTGGATAGTATTTTGTGAAAAGCTTAGAGATTACTTAGAGTTTGCGTTCTAGTCCATTTGAGCACTTTGCTGGTTGTGGTGGTTTGAGTTTTCATGTTCGTTTGGTTTAGTGTGCTTAATGTGCGACTTTGATTACTTTGAGTACTATTAGATTGCTAGCCACCATTCCATCTTCTTTCGTGTTGAATTCTCTGGTCTGCTAAAACATGCTCGGCTAAATCAACTTTACCGCAATGTGGACATGATAGTCTTTCTAGATCTGGGGCTTCATTAATCTTCCATTCACCGTTGCATTCTTTGTTAGAACATTTGTAGATATAAGTATGGCGGACATAGACTTTATGGCTCATGATAAACTGTTTATTTTATTTATCTTGGAGCCGTTGTTTTTACCTTGGATTGCCGCCTCTTTTATTTGAAGATCTTGTGTTAACCGCTGGTCGACTAGTAGGTGGTTTTGTATTACCCCTAGGTCTATTATTGATTTGTGGAGGTTTAGTATATACTGGTGGTTTAGTTCTAATTACAGGTTTTGTATTGTTAGGTTTAGTATATACCGGTGGTTGAGTTCTAATTACAGGTTTTGTGCTGTTAGGTCTTGTATTATGGCTCGAATTAGGTTTGACATAAATTCGGCTCGCGTCTGTTTTTGGTCTTGGTTTATAGATGTTATGTCTGATGTTGCTTCTACCATATACATTACCTAAATAACTAGTTCTTGGTCCGTATATATGAGAATAGTATGGAGAGTTGTTTTGATAGTTCCACCAGTAATTAGTATTCCAATTTCCGTAGTAAGGATACTGATTCCATGAGTTCCAATAACCGTTATATCCACTATTCCAACTCCATTGCCAATTTAACCAATAATCAAGTGGACTATACCATCCATATCTATATAGTCTATTGTGATAAAATTGATTATGAAAGAAAGAGTAATTTTGGTATTGTAAGAATGTATAGTAGTTGTTAGCAAAAGTATAGTCTCTTCTTAATTTCCAATTTAATTGACTCCTTGTCTGTATTACATTAATTGTTACATCTTCTTCATAACCATAGATTTCATCATAAGGAGATGTTACTACCCAAGATGTACCACAACTTGACAAAGATAAGATTAAGACTATTGTGCAAAGTAATTGGATAAGGTTCTTCATAAAGTTAGTTGATTTAATTATATATTAGCGAAAAAGTCTATATTATCATTTACTCATTAATACCCTCTTGCTATAACTTCTAATTCATATACTTCTTTAAAACAAGATTTACATAATTGACCTGCTCCTACAACATAGTTTAGTCTGGTATCTATGTGTTGGTTTATATTAACCTCAGTTTCTTTATTGCATTTAATACACAATTCTTTTTTTTCTTTATTCATTTTTTAGATTTGTATTATTTTCCAACACCCTTGCCTAATATTAAAGGCGAACCATCTTTATGACCAACTATATGATAACAATTAGTTTTCTCTCTAATTATTAATGGCTTATCTTTTAACCATTTATAGTTTTTATATACATAGTCAGTTATTTTTTGTAAAGTTTCTTCTTGTAGAGTTTCTTCATTCATTTGTTATTGCTATTTTATTATTTATTCCAGGTATTATCATATTAGTTTTTAGATCATTTGTATAGTAAAGCTTTTTCAAGACTTCATTAAAAATAATAACATTGTTACTTACACTACTTGATGATGCTAAGAAGGTATGACATTTACTGGCTATTAAAATATCTACATATGTATCGAACCAATATTTAGCTTCGAGTATAAATGTAGACTGTTCTTTATAAAAACCGTCTTCATCATCTAAAGTTCCTAGTAAACAATCCTCATAGTTTACAACAGGGATGTCAAAGTAAGTTTTAAATTCTGCAATAAGATTTTCATTTTCTCCCATTACAAATATTTTGTTGATATTAGGATTTTCCATTAAGACGTGCTTTGTACATTTGACATATTCTTCCATAGTATTGGCTCTACTAACAATGCCACTGTATTTACTATTCTTAGTCATATCACTAAGACGTAGATGAACCCCTAAAGTATTTTCATTAATACCTAACTTAATAATCTCATCATCTACTCTTTTTATTAAATCAGCTGACCAAGGAAAATATTCTTTTTGTACATCTCTTAACTTTTCGTATAAAGGATATTTGCTACTATCCATCCCATCATAAAGCGGTAAAGAAGAATCTTGAGTACTACAAAAACCACCTAAGCCAATATTGATTACATCTGTTATTCCTTCATCTGACTGATCTAAAAAGGAGCTCCACCAATTTTTTAAACTATCCCACCTTTCATCAGAAATATGTGGCATATTAAGATTATTAAAATTAGTTCTAGAGATATCCCTTACTCCATCATTTTTAAATAAGTAAAAAGAATCATATTTGCTAAACTCATCTCGCCTAACCATGATATTGTAAAGTACTATTATAAACTGTGTACTTAATCCTACTATGTGAGTCTGATTTATTCCTACTTTCATTTCTCGTCTTGTTTCTTTTGGAACTTACTGAAACTCTTATCCTTATCATTAGTCAATCCACCTACTGTGAATGACTTATCATGTTTTTCATCCCATGGGCCAGGTTCATCCATTCGTTCTAAAAAATCTACTACTTCTGGATCTTCTTCCCACGGTAACTCATCTGTTATTGCTATTTTATATTTCATACAGTTCATACTTACATCCTTTGGTATATTTTCATTTGAAAGAGTTCCATTAACTTCAGGAAATGATTCTTTTGCCAAATCATGCATAGTATGAGAATCCGAAGATCCTACGTTATATGTACCTTCCCTCTGTGCTGCCACCAATCTAATGATACCTTCTGCTATATTAGATACATAATCAAAATTACCTTTTACATCAGACCATGCATGATGTGCAGTGTATGGGAATTCCTTAAAACCACATCTAATTATTAAATAATCTTTTGATTTGAGTTCCACATAACCTTCAGCTAATAACTTAGTATATGAATACCAATTTTCTGCGTGAACTGGTACATTTGTTTCTGTAGGTAATCCTGTTGAATTTGCATATACATAATCAGTTGAGATCTGTACTAGCTTTTTATTGTTTTCACTACAGTAATCCGTTAATCTTGTTACTGCTTTATAATTTATAGCCCAGTGTGATTCTCTTTCATCAGTATCAACATCTGTATGAGATACACAGTTAATAATAATATCATAATCATTAAGATATTTAAAAACTGAAGTAACATCATGGTAATCAAATGTATGAGTATCTCTATTTATAAAATCCCAACTAGATAATTTAACTATTTCTTTACCTAATAAGTCTTGACCTATAACTATTACTTTCATGATTTTTTATCTTTAAGGATGTCCGGGTTTTGTTTAACTGTTTGTTTTGTAATAAGATCTTTAAGTAATGTTGTTGACCAACCGTGTGATCTTGTAGTGTACAGAACCTCTATGGCTAAGTGATCGCCAGTAAATCGTTTTCCTATATAATCATCACCAAGAATTCTTACATCAGGGTTATAAAATCGTATAAGCTCAAGGAGTTCTTCTTCTGTTTGATATGTTACTACTTCGTCAACATATTTTATAGCCATCAGAGTCTTATACCTCTCATATAAAGGGATAACAGGTTTATACTTGGATGTTCGTGTTGCTGAGGGATCGGACTGTAAAAAAATGATTAAGTAATCACAGTGTTCTTTTGCGGTTTCAAAGGTGTAAATGTAACCTGGGTGGAGAAGATCAAAGTTTCCTGCAGTAAAACCAACTCTTCCTTTATTTTTATTCATACTATTTAATTTAACACATTAAAATATATCATGGTCTGGGTACCAATCATCGTCATTCCATTTTTGCCTACGCGGCTTTAACCAATTCTTTATCCAGAGTTTTAACTTCTTTAGCATCTTTCATTTGCAATTGTTTTAAGACTCTTGCCATTTCTTTATCAGCAAGTTTTATTGTAGCATCATTAGCTCTCATTCTAATTTCTAACTTTACTTTATTTACATATTTAGTTAACTTATCACTCTCTTTACCAATCGCATCCATCTTAGCAATGGTTATCTCTTCCTTTTTCTTTAATGCATTAATCTTTGCTGCTTTTGCTTTATCAACAACATTTACTTTTTGCTGGTCAGATGAATAGTCAGAACCTTTTGATTTTAGCTCATCTCTAAAGGAATCTATTTGATCTTCTTCAATTTCTAACTTTGTTAACTCCACTTTTATTTTAAACAACTCTTCTCCTAGCTTATTTAAATCTCTTTTCTTTTTTGGATTTGAAAAGATTCCTTTAATAAATGAAAAGATCCCTTCATTAAGAACTTCAGTAAGTTCATCGTGACTTACTTTGCCTTCAAGAATTTCATAAGTTTCATTAACTAAATTAGAATTATGATTAAAATTTTCAAATGTTGGTATAGATCCCATATGATTTTATTATTTGTTTATATATTAGTAAATTTCTTTAAGTATAGAATCCCACATGATGTCACCAAAACTTAAATGCTTCTGTGCTTCATAATAATTATGTATAAGAGCATTAACCTTACCTTTATAAAAGTCTTCGGTAAACATACCGCTATCTAATAATTTATAAAGATCATCAGCTGTTTCAAAGAATACCATGCCATCTGTATTAAATCCTTTCCACTGAATAGTATCAGGGCTACCCCATATAATAGGTAAGGTACCTGTTAACATAGCATCAATATGTTTTTCTGATAGGAAGTAAGGAAATTCATTTTCTACTACAATCTCGTATCTATAATCTTTTAAAACATCAATCTTTTCTTTAGGATTATGAAAGTCTACTACACCAGGTCTATTTACTTTAAGCCAATCTATCATTTCATGTCTAAGAGAATGGCCTACTAAACCAAATTTCTTATGAGACCATATTGTACAAATATTTTTTGGTTTAAGATTTATATTAAATCCTCTTTCGTGCGGTTTAATCATTGTTCTTGAACCTCCAATATAATACCGATATTTTTCAGGATTTTTAGTATACCATCTACAACTCCCTAATGCATTCTTATCAGCACTAGGTCTTTGGTATGGCTGTAAATCTTCTGGATAATGAACCATAATGTAATCAAAAAGATTTTCATTTTCTAAGATAAATTTATTTAGAGCTCTATTTAAACTATAGGGTTCCATTAAAACCATTATCTTATATTTATGATTTGTATTTTTTACAAGAGTTTCAAGGTTTTTTAGGCTTCCATCATAATCTACAAAAATACCAATGTCAGTTGGATCTGTACAATACTCTATGTATTTACTTTCCGTTGCTGGATGTATTCCTTGATATTCTTCATTTCCAAAATTCCAACGACCCCAATATAAATTAACTTTCAATAGTTCTTTCAAAATTATTTATATGTTTTGCTCAAATATTTATCCAAATCGGTTAATAATTCAGCTGATGTATAATACCATGCTTCAAATGAAATACCTTTATCACCATCATGCTTTGTTAAATACCAAAGTTCTTCTTTCTCTAAATATTGAATATACCAGCCTTTCATTTATCAGTACCTTCTAGTACCAATGAAATGCAAATTAGTATGCATGCAAGAATACTTTGACCCATAAAGGTTTCACCAACCATTAGCGTACTTATCATTAGTCCTACTCCTATTAGCATAAAGGAATACCATCCATGATTTTTTAAAAATTGTTTCATATTTTAATTTGTGCTTTTTCCATTTCCATAAGACATATGTCAATGTGCTTGGAAAAATCCTTGTTAAGTTTATATACTGAGTGATGAACAATGTAATTAACTATAAAGTCGTGAAATAACTCTATTCTATTATTAGCTTCCGTTCTTTCATCTTTGCTTGGCTGGAGCTTTCTTTCTGTCATGATTACCTTTTACTATGTTTAAGATTAATCCTAAATAAGAATTTGCTCTATATCTTTTCTTTCCTTCTATGTTTAAAAGGTATTTGTATTTTAAATTATTTGTTTTCATATTTTAAAATTCTGTGTTAAAGAAGAATGTTTGAAACAATCTACCGTTGTTTTTATTGGTTCCAAAATAGTCTAATGATGAATGGAATAAGTCACCTCTATACATAACTAAGCGATTATAAACATTACCGACCATACCAGTCATATCCCATTTAGAAAAATCTCTACTATGTGGCCAACAGTGTTTGTCTAACCATTTTTCATCATAGTTACCATTCTTTAGCCTAGGTGGTCTCACTTCACCTGTTTCTTTATGCCTAAATAAACCTGTACCTCCACTTGCCGGGGCATCAGGTGTTAAGTAACATACAGCTGCCCAGTCAGTTGTATGATCAGGGTGAATCCAACTTTTATCCTTCTTCGTGGTATACTGAAATGAAGATGTATATTCAGACTCATACCAGGTAATTTGACCACCTGCACATTTTACGATTGATTGTATTCCTTCTCTTAAACCTGGCCAATCATGAAAGGTTTTTGTTCTTTGTCCTGGATAATTGCCTTTAACATTAAAACGTTGCTTTAAAGCATATTCTCTCACCTCATCAGGATCTTGATAAAAATTATCGGTGATTATAAAATTTGTTTCCATATTACTATTTTTTTTAATAAGTTATTTTGCTATGGTACCTAGTGTACCATCATTTTGTACTATAATTTCAAAGAGAGATCCATCAGGTGATTGTAAAGTCATACTAGGATTACCTGCTGGCCCAGTGGCTCCCGTGGCTCCCGTGGCTCCAGTTGGCCCTTCTAAACTACTAGGATCTCCAATATTTAATTTTATGTGCTCGGTAATTGCACCAGTTGAATTCATCAAATTTGGAAATACTTTATATCTTTTCCATTTATCGCCGTAAGGTTCACTCATGATTCTTTCTGTTTGATTTTATTTATGTGATGTAATTTATGTTCAGAATCTATCCACCCATCTTTAACAAAATCCCATAAAGTTAATCCATGTCGTTTTGGCATCTTAGGATGACGTTGGGTTTTGGCCCATCTCTTTGCCTTCTGAAACCCTTCAGGTGAATATTCAAATTGTTGGATATCTTTATAGCTGGGTGTAAACCACTTTCTTATTAATCTAAACATTATACTGTTGTTTATTATTATATGGAAAAATAATAAAAGGTTTAAGAAATGTTACAAGGAAAGTACAAATACAATAACCATAATAGTAATGTATAAAAATGAACTGATGTCGTATCTGTTTTGTTGTTCCATATATTATCTATAGAGAGAGCCCACAATAGTTTCTTATTTCAATATTAACTAATTGTTATTAAATTGTTAACTACCTAAATATAGTAATATGACCAGTTTCTTCGATGATAGTAGGTGACTCTGCCTTTCTCCCTTTAAGTTTATAAATGTAAATTCCATCCGATACATAATGAGATCCACCATTTACACTACCGTCCCAATAAGGATAAGATTCATAATCCTCACCATAAGCATGAAAGATTTCATTACCCCAACGATTAAAGATCCAAAACTCGATATCCATATAACAATCCAATTCATAGACTAATTTCCATACATCATTAATTCCATCATTGTTTGGGGTAAATGTATTAGGAACATAAATGCTACCTTCCCCAAAGCAAGGATACCCAGGATCCTCATTACAAGGTAATCCAGTTTCGCAATCTATCAAAACTTCTTCTATTATGTATTGAGTAACTGTATCTATGATGTATTCCGTGAAATAAAGAGTGTCAGTGAGGTATATAGTTTCAGTAAGGTATACCGTATCTATAAAAGTTTGAGTGATATAAAGAGTATCTATCTCATACACGGTTTCTGTTATGTACACGGTATCTATTAAATTAATGTACACGGTATCTATTAAATTAATGTACACGGTATCTATTAAATTAATGTACACGGTATCTATAATAAAGTTATCTACATATTCAATTATGGTATCTGGTTCACATTCTATCGGACATTGTAGTGTACTATTATTCCAAATATTAAAATCTGGATAATTTTGAGTTTGATTTGCTACATTTGGATTAACTGCCCATCCCCCGTCTTCAACCGTAGAAGTTTGGGATAGATTAATTTGCCAAATTACCAATTCAGTACACATTTCTTCATTAGCTAAAATCTCTGACCAACAATCATTACTTAAACTTGAAAAATCATAAATGTTAGCATTCCAGGTATCTCCTGTTTCTAAAACAGAATTACCAAAAAAGCTTTTAGCTTTAAAGGTCCATCCAGGATGGTTATTTGTAGTAGTACAACCCCAATTGTAATCATAACCTGGAGCATGTAGGCCTAAAACAATATGACTTACAGTCTCATTATTTTGAACAGTTGGACTAGGTGAAGTATTACAAGTAGTTTCAATATCAGTAAGTTCGTTACAACCGCAGTTTTCTGAGTTAATAACTTCTACTACAATATCACCTGTTGTAAAGTTAAAGTCTGTTATGGCAAGATCGCATTGACCATGTAAGGTAAATCCGGTTAAAGCTAGTACCAGGCAAATTAATTTTCGCATGATAATCCATAATTTTGTAAGATTAGAAGAAGGTCATCTAAATCAGTATACCCATCTTCATTAATATCTGTTGGGCAATCTATTTCAATGCATGTAGGATATGCTGGGTGTTCATTCATTAATGGGTAAACAAAGCCATCCCCGTTTAAAACAAAAGCTGTACCTATATCAGCACATAAGATAATTGTATAGCCACCAGTAGGGATTCCGAAATAATGGTTTGACCCATCACAGTCCTGATACTGGAAGTTGGTCCATTTCTCAGCTCCAACGGAACTAAATACATGTTGGTTACATTGAGCAGAAAAAGCACTCGTAACTAGAAAAAGGCCTAGAACAGCCATCACTAAATTTTTCATTTAAGAATATGTTATTTTTGAGTTACTCCGCGTTCGGAGTGGGTGTTTATTAGGTTTACTCTTTATGAGAGCTTATCCCACATGGCAGGATATTTTTCTTTAAAATTTTCTCCGTATGTGGCATCCCAAATCCTTGCTAATTCTCGAGCATCTATATTTTTACGTTGCTTTAATATTTTAGCAACCGCAGGATATTCATTAATAAATTTTTCTCCATATAATTCAAACCAATGATCCATGATATCTTTCTTAATAGCTTCGGATGATTCATTTACAGCTTTGCTAAAAGTTTTCCAACTATCAACAGGTTGTCTGTTTACTTTAATTTTTCCAGTATAAGTATCAAAATAAATTTCAGCACCTTGATAAGTTAAATCTAATACAAGAGTATCATAACCTTTACCTATTGCAGATCCTCCTCGTATTCCTAACCCAGCTTTTTCTGCCCACCTGGCAAGTTGCTTTACATCTCTAAGAACTCCTCTCTCTTTTGCAAATTTTTCAATGTTACTAGGAATCCGAGCAGCTTCAGTAATTACTGATTCATCAATTGCTTTTGGATATTTAGTTTTATTTGCTAACTGTAAAAGTTTTTTAATATCCGATGGGTTGTTTCTATTGAACTTATCAGCGTTCTTTTTATCTTTGAAGATTGCAGATACCTTTTTACCATTATCATCAATCATAATGATTATACCCTTTTTACCAAAGTGTCTTTCATCAAATACAGATATTCCTTCGTTTACTGATTCTAAAACTTTACTATTCTTTTCAATATATGATAAGAGAGCTGGTGTTTGTTTAATCATAATACCTTTAAAGGTTGGTTTATCAAAATATTGTGGACCTTGTGATGATCTGCTTGCATATTTGTTCTTTAGAGAAAAATGATCAGCAAATACTCCACCAGGTAAATTATAAATAATAGTTCCTTTAGGAAGGGTTACATTTGAAAAGCTTCCGATAGTGGCACCTTTAGCATCTTTCTTTAATTCATATTTTCTATCTTCTAACGATGTAGTAAAACCAGCCTTTGTACCAGATACTGGTGATGTTCTTAATTCATTAATTGATTCTTTAACAAATACAATAAAAGATTCTCCTGCTGAATTAGGATCTTCTAATTCTTTAAAATCTACATTGTGTTGGTTTAATATTTTTTTAACCTCATCCCATTGATGTGATACATATGAATAAAGAATAACTGTATTTTCATCTTCAGGATTAACACCAGCTTTTTTCCAAATCTTTTTCGTATCATTATTAGCATCATCAAGCCAATTAATTTCAGAACCTTTTCTTTTTAAATCTTTAATTGCTTTATTAGCATTAGGTGCTTTACTTTCAACTATATATGTACTTTCATTCATCAATACATTAGCTAATGTTTCTAAATCATTATCTTTAAGTCCATATCTATTTAACACTTTCATATCAGCATTCTTCTTAAGAAATGTTACCATTGCAGGTACCCTCTCTTGATTTAATATTTCTAAATATCTTTCAAGCCCGTCTTTAGGCAGCCAATCATTCATATTATCTAAAGCTCCTACTTGTTTACGTGATAGTTTTTGTTCGGTTATTATTGCATCTTCATTAACTGATTCCTTCAAAAGTTTTTCTAATCTTTCACGTTCTCTTTCAAGATCCTGTAAAGTTTCAGAAGTTAAAGGTTCTCCATCTCCACCAGTTTCAGTATCAATTTGTTTATCTATAGTCTTAATTGCTTTTTTAATAGCACCCTTACTCATACCTTCATTAATGAATCCACCATGATCAAACTGAGATTTATTAACAGTAAAAGATTTTCCATCTTCACCTTTAAGTGTAAGAACATATCCATTATTGTTAAGTACTTCAACAGAACCTCCCATATACTTTATCTTAGCACCTTTCTTAATCTTTTTAAAATCAGAAAGATCTATCCTTTTCATATAGTTCTTTTTAAATGATTCGTATGTTTTAAAATATTTCATAGTGTTTATTTTATTCAGCGTGAGCTTCTATATCCCATTGTATTCTTTGCATTGGATCTTCTCCTCTAAACATTTTCTTTGCCCATTGAAGTAATCCTGGTTCATGTTTAGCATTTTGTGCCATATCATAAGCATGTTTCCAACCATCATTAGAAGCAACATCTTCGATCCATTGGTCATACATCTTTTGGTTCCACTTTTTAGCCTTAACCTTTTTCTTGTGTGGCCCATCTCCTAATTTGGAAGTTGCAGCCATATAGCTCCCAGGTCTAAATACACCTAGATCAGTTCCTTTATCATCGTATTTAATTTCTTTTCTAAATCTCCTTAAAGAATATTCTCCACCCGCAAGTTGTTTTCTTTCTACATATTCACCTTGTCTTTTACCTAGTTCAATTTTCATTTCTCTAGCAACCTTAGGATCCATTTCAAAATGTAAAGATTTAACTAAATCAACATGATCATCAAATTTACCTTCATTTATTTCTGATTCACGTATCTTATCATAAAGATCGGTTTTATTATTCCATTCCCAATCATCTTTATCAAAATCCTTAAGCTTTTTTGCTTTTTGATATTCAGCAGATGATAAGTGATCTTGTTTAAGATTAATTTTAAGACCTTCATTGTAACTTACAATATCGGAATATTTAATTTCATGTTCTCCACCGTCTTGATCTAATGCAAAAATAACTTTATCTTGCCACATATCAGAATTATCATCATTACCATTATTAGGATTATATATAACATATTCTTGACCATTACCGAGTTGAATAAAACCATCATCCTTTTTCATAGCTCTCATTAAACTCTTCTTGTTGAATTTACCTTCGAATAAATCATAAAATGTATCATATGCATCATCATAACCAATTAAGCCTACTAAAAAGTCAGCTAATTCTTTTTTAGGTCCTTCAAAGTTTATTTCACCTTGATGTCTGCCAATTTGT
>Ga0098052_1002181_pt1 | contig 11894 bp, 3 predicted proteins | sample 15_taG_FD_81591 | JGI IMG/M metagenome (GOLD analysis project Ga0098052, IMG submission 81591) | Marine viral communities from the Subarctic Pacific Ocean - 15_ETSP_OMZ_AT15312 metaG | ecosystem: Environmental > Aquatic > Marine > Oceanic | place: Pacific Ocean | collected 2015-01-18 | reverse complement strand
CCTATGCAAACAGAGTTTATAAAATCCTTTTTTATTCTACCTCCCCACTCTCTTGTGAAATAATGTTTATTGAAAGTAGAATCTTGCTTGTTAATTTCTTTTCCATCAGAAGTAATCATCTCAATGGGTACATTATAAAACAATTTCTTAACATACTTTTTCGATGCTTTGCTTTTTGTTTTCGCTGGCTTTAAATATTGAGATATATATGACTGCTTGTATGAACCCTCTTTTGAGTAGGACTCTGTAGTTGATTCAACTACTGCGTCGTTGTTTTTTACGTCATCAATCTTTATTGAGTCTACTAATTCTTTTATGTCATCTATTTTACTTCCTCCGACAGTTTTAGTAAGATCTATTCCTATTATTTGTGGGCTACTGCTGAATATGTCCCAAGTAAAAGAGTACCCAAAATCAGAGCACCAAGAATTTAAGACCTCTCTTAGACTACCAGAGTAACTCCTCCTGTACGAAGAGTATCCGTCTGACCCCAATGTTCTATCTTTTAGGGAATTGTCTTTTACTGTTATGTATTGAGTGTTGCCTCTTTTACTATTCGGTAAATTGGGAGACCCTGTATCAACACCAAAAGCCATTAAAAGATCTGAAAACGTATAGTCTACGTCTGGCACATCACAGTTGTTCTCTACGAAATTTTCTCTACCTATGACTAAAAGGCCTCCATGTTTTTGGATTGTGTGCGCATCACTCGGAACGAAAAAGAACGGATATTGGTTTGCGGAATCTGAAAAATCAGACGCATATTTAACTTTCCTTTTAACAGAAAAATTACACTTGCCATTGACAAACTCTGTATCTATCGTGTCTGACTTTCCAGCTTCGTTACAGGTGTCTAGGGTTTGCAGTGTTTCGAAAGCAGAGTGGGTTGACTTGTTAATCATTTCCCCAGATCCATCGCATGAATCACATATTGGATCTAATGAAAACTTTGATTCTTCGTCTTTAATTGATCCTATTGCGTCAGGATACATTGAGTTTTGGTTTTCTTTTGCGTATTGCCTTTCCGTCAAACATACTTGAATTTTGTCTAGCAATATTGACCCATCGGTATATTCTAAGGTCATAAGATGCGAACCTACGCTTTTCCTAATCTGATAAGCAGTCAGAAACATAGTTATAGCTTCTAAGTCCCCTATCTTAATAGCTATTTCATTTAAGTCGTCTATGTTTTTTTGTAAATTTTTTCTTGTTTTGTCGTTTATTCCCTGCTTGTGAACAACGCTTATGGAAAGTTTCGTCGGGGTGGCAGATGAGCCTATATTTATATTGAGCGAATATATGAATCCACCATAAGCCATACCGGCCTTGTTTCCACTTATTTCTACGTTTCCTATTTCTGCTGATGGCATTTTATTTCCTTTATACTATTCCGAACCCTATTCTTCCTGCTCTCCCTGTTGTTGAATACGCCAAAGAGTCAGACTGAACTGGAAGCACTTTTCCGTCCCTTAGCAAAGACGATTGGGAAACTAAAGTGTAGTCTTCCTCTTTAACTTGCCTTTGTCCATTTTTCCATATTTGCTCTCCTACTATTTCAAAAATAGTATCCAGACTTCTATCCGTTCCGTCTTGAGTGTCTCTGTTAAATAATGTTGATCCAGATGTCATCGGTGCCATTTGTATTAGCCCAGTAGAATCAAACTTTGTTGTATCGAACCTAATTATTTCCGGAGTATTATGCTGAGACACCAAGCTATACTCTTCCCCGGATATTAATTTTTGACCGTTTAGGTATGCGTCATACGCGACTCCAGTGTCTGAATCAACTCCGACTTCTCCTATATAATAACCCTGAAGATCTAATTGACCATTAGATCTTTTTCCATATAATCCATCGGCTCTTGTTTGCCCCGTATAGACGAAATATTTTGATTGGTTGTTGTTGTCAATTTTATCGTATACGAAAACATCGTTTTCGCTATCAAAGTCACTAGAGACAACAGACCCTCCCGGAGTACTAGGGTACACCTCCGGGTTAATAGATTTGTTATCTGTCATCAAATAATCAGAGTCATACGCCAATCTTATGTCTATCTTGGTCTTGTTGTTTGTTAATGTATCTGTTGTTCCGCTGTGCAATATAGTTAGACTGTCTCTAGAGGCGGTAACATATCCTGAGGTTTTAATTGTATACCCCCCAACCCCTCCGACGTTCCCAAACTCATTACCAAATTGAGTAGGATCGTTTCCTGTAATAACCGCCATCGAATCTCCGACACCCAAACAACCAGCACCTACACCAACGCTACCCGCGCCTGCTCCCCCAGAAATATAGTCATACGAAAAATCTACATAATATTTTTGACCAGAAACAATACCGTAATCTGCGCCTACTTCAAAATATCCTGTGGTAGTATAAGATACGTAATTTAAATCAAACCCATCAGAGTTCAAGTTTTGACTTTGTTCCGACTGCAGCAGTCCGTTTCTGTATAAATTTATCTTTTCCCCGGTATGGTCAGAGTCTATTTGGTACACGTTGTCTCCAGCGACATAAGAAGGTCGTAAATTGTGGCTGCTTGTTCCGGTTAAATAAGAATATATCTCTATGTCATCGTCACTTGTCGTATTATCACCGATAAACGCTACGGTATTTAAACAAGCCCCTTGAATGCTTTCGCTGCGAAATGTTTCTACAGCTTCCTGCAATACCGTTTCTTTCGTTGTTACCTGCTGATCCGATGTGTGGTACTCTAAAACACTACCCACAACATCTCCCACGACAGGGGTAGAGGAATAAACTGTCACTGAAACATCGTTTGGGTCAGTTAACGTTTCTAGTGCGGAGTAGCTATTCGAAGTAACACCAGTTCCAACAATACCCGTTGGATTTATATATGGATAAGTACCTTTCGCATAGGAAGTTACATCCGTCTCGACTTCCCGCTCTTCGGAATAACTTGACATGAAATAAGTCCTAGCTATATCGTTTCTAGAGTCTTCTCCCACGTACCCACTGATTAATAGAAACGAATCCACCTTACCGCTATACCCAGTATGACTTGTTCCTCCCGGTGTTTTAAAATTCCCTATATGCCAATTATTAGAATGTTTTAGCTCAGAAAGAGTTTGGTCAGACTCACTTGGCTTCGTTAATCCACGAAATGCTTTAGTGTAATTTTTTTTATTCGGTATGTCATGAAGAGACAGTTCTAGAACCCCGGAACTAGGCCCCATCGAAGCAGAAAACAAAATATTCGTCCCTACTTCCTGAGGCAAAGTCATAGCTTTTAGAGTTTGAGTGTATCCGGTTGGGTATTCAAAATATAATCTATTGGCCCCATTTAAACCAACATTAAATCCTGAGGTATCTGTACTGCTCAACATTGAACTAAACAAAACCCTAGACCTATCTCTTACCAACAAAGACTGAGGAGAGGAGGCCGTTACCTCTTCTATATGCATAAAAACTGTCCACCCGTTATAATCTATGTTGGCCCCTATTTTAACTGCCCCACTGGAATCAAAAACTCCATATTTATCTCCCATACCTTCGCTGGTGGTTTGTATCTTGTCTGTTTCCCCAACTGATATTCCGGGTAAAGAAGAAGCCAATAGTTGATCACTAGAGTTATAATGCTCTGCGGGTGTCAAAAGATTATTGTATATCAAATACCCTGAAGCCCCCGTGAAATGATAGAATGCTTTAGCGTTTCCAGAATCGATATTATTCTTCTCTAGAAAACTGTATATTACGCTTTTGTCAGGTAGATTCATTATATCCAACCTCCTTATAAACGGAACCAGCAGGGATTATCCCGGCTGTATTATCTGAGAAGGAGTAAGTTAAATTTACGGTACCATCCACTTCTCCTCTGTTAATGTTTTCTGACTCCATTCTTACTTCCGTCCCTGTTACGTATTTATCCTTTAGTCCTGTTACTAAATAGTTCCCAGAAGACTCTACATTGTCATTCTTTATAGAGGTATCCGATCTATGGTCAGACAAAACAGTTGCATTCACGTTTACCTCTTCCCTTCCGTACACATTGGTTTTGTACACTCCGTACGTTCCGTCTTCGTTTACAGATGCTTTTGGTTTGAATACTTCCATTCCGGGCTTTACATTTATATTATAACTCGAATCCCACACTTCCGTTGTCTGTATTTTATCTGAATTATCATAGGTGGCAGATACAGAAGCTGTTCCGTTTCCTTGTCCACTAACAACAGATATAGTGGACGGGTACAAATTAAGGTCATGTCCCTTTATATCGAGGTAATCAGAGCCCGTAAGCCCTGTGTAAATAGATCTTGTCAAATCTCTTAGCAGTCCTGTCCCAATACTCCTCCCGTTGTCGTCTTTGCATAATACATCCAAAAATCCATTAACGTTTTTTATCTTTTCTTGTAGGTTTCCCCTCGAGTTAATTGATCCTTTTATAGATGCCGAAGCTACCTCTGATATTTCATCGTAATTTACATCAACATTATATGCGTAGTAAGCTAAATTACTGGTATAAACAAAATCTTGCGTTCCCGCCTTGAGTGTATTGTTATTGTCGTAGGTTGCACTGAATGTTATTCTTTCGTTTCCTCTTCCACCGGTTATCTCTTGAGCATTAAACGTTAATGGAATTTCAAAAAAATCAGAATAACTAGTGTCTACTGAGATAATGTCATGTATATCCAATGCCTCAAAATAGGATCTGGCATCGCCAAGTGTTCCAGTTTTTCCGCAATCTACCGTTCCGTTTATTGAACCCTTAACAAAATCATCAGCTATACCAGAGTCTATCGTTGAACTGTATTTAGCTATGCAAGTCGCGCATCCGGTTGCTTCTGCTTCGTATGTTTCTGTAATTGAATAAGTTGCGCTTGCCCTATCTATCGTTTCGGATTGAGTTTTTAGAACAGGGCAGAAATCTGTTCCTGTTGTTATAAATCCGGGATCGATTCCATTGTATCCAGTAAATTCATGAACAAAATTTTTCGCTGCTACAAATGGGTCGTTTAATTCACTAACTATTCCCCTTGCTGATATAGTATGAGAAATTGTTATGGTGTCTTCCTCTTCGTTTTCCGCAAAAGAGTACTGGTTCACAGGATCCAATACCCCTGACGTAGGAGCATAAGCATCTTCATAAGCCTCTAAATTAATAGAGTAATTCAACATTCCATAATATCTACCCTCATCAAAAGAGATGCTTCTAATTATGCAGTTTTTTCCTAAATAAACCGGCTGACTATCCATTGCGCCTCCGGCCGCTCCACCTGCTGGATGCTCAGCCCAAATACCAGTATCCGTGATAGTAAGAGTTTGGAAGTCCTTAGAGAATCCAGATATTATATGTTTCTGTCCGCTTACAATTGAAAGACCACTTTGCAAGTCAGATCCACTTTGCAAGCCAGAGAATTGTTCTCCCGTTATAGTTCCATTGATAGTAATGACGTCTTTCCTGCCCCATCTTCCGTTATGATCATTTAGCATTTCCTGCTCCATCGTGACAAACGGGACAGGCAGATTGGCAGGAGAAGCGGAAAAGTCAAAGTCACCATATTTCACTACGGTGCTTACGGGAATACCTGCTGGTGAACTGCTTCTCATGGCGTATCAATTATGGTTGGCGCTACGTTATTGTAGTCTTTAGTAGACTTAGTTAAATAAACTGCATTTAAATTAAAATCCAAATCTCTATTATTATTAAAAGAGTAAGTGCACGATTCAATGAACCAGTCAAACTTAGTAAGCCTAAAGTCGATGGCCACTTCCGCCGCCTTGATTATGGCTAAATTTTTTAAATAGTCTAATTGCGTTGTTAGAGTAGGGAAATCTATGAAAACGTTTTTTCCTTCTTCTCTGGCCACTAAAGCTTTAATAGACACAGTCCTTTTTCCCATGTTTGTTTGTTTGCCTTTTCCTTCTAAGGGTTCGTGGATTAATTGATACTTATCTTCTTTGTTGGGTATCATATATGTGCTTCTTATTAAGGCCGGAGCCTTGTCAGAAATATTTACTAATAGTTTATTAATCTTTTTATCGGAAGCTGAGTACGACTCTGTAACAGTACTGTCCGGATACCCTGTTATCGCATTAAAACCAGCGGAAGTGTATCCTCCCCTGAAAGATAAATCGTCAGAATGTTGTTTTGTGTAACTAATTTCTCTTCCCTCTCTAGGAAAAGAAATGGTAGAAGATATACTTTTTAAAACCTCTTCGTCGGGAGCGTTTGCGTCTTTTTCAGTCAGGTCTTTGTAGTATGCTTTTGCTCTTGCCTGAAAGCTTGATTTGGTATCTTTATAACGATCTCTTATCTCTGTCTTATTAAAGTTTGCATCTTTTGATCCTGTGTCGTAAGGCAAGATTCTTCCATTTTCTGTTATTGTTATTGCTCCATTCTTCTGCTCGGAATAACTCATAGAATAATTATGAATAAAATGACTTAATATATTAGGATCATTATTGTATGTTATACTGTATGATACTTTCTTTTTCTTTTTGAAGAATTGTTTTTGTAATGATATAGCTTTGGTATTTAGGGCTCTTGCGTCTTGGTCTGCGTGTGCAGCTGGATTTTGAGATCCGCTGTAATAACGTCCTAGATAATTATCTTTGTAAAGGTTAAAAAACGCTAGACACCTAGCGGCTGAACCATTTATTTCGTCCGTCATTCCTGCCGTGGCTTGCGCGTAAGTATCTTTTCCTGTTATTTCGCAATTTTCTGTTACGGAAACAATTCCGTTTGTATTTAAGGTTACGCTGTGTGTTATTTTTTTTGTATAGTCGTTCTCGTCTTCTCCGTGTATCTTTAATCTTTTAGTAAAAGAACACGACTTGGTAAAAAGATCATAACTTTCTGTATAGTAATGTCTGTCGCTAGCCTTGGTTTTATAGAAGCCCGCTATGCCGGGAAGATAACCAAAAGCTGGGGCGTTGTCCGAATCAAATAATGTAGTCGCTAATGCTTTGGCTTTTGCTATTTCGCCTGCTGCTCCACCTTTGCCTTCTTCAAACCTTACGCTTACGGAGTGTTGATGAGTATAGTCTCCGTCTTCATCTTCTTCGAAAGAAAAGTTTTCTGAAAAATCTCTTATCAACTCCCTATCAGTGTCTTCTTTTATGGCCTCGTATAATCCGTCGTAAGTAGAGCTCTTATAGGAGTCTAAATTTTCCATGTCGTCCGCATTTTTATACGGACATTCTATATTTACTCTATGGTAACCAACACGAACAGGATTATTTGTCTCGATTGCAATAGACTCAACTATCCCGGAACCCAATTCGTAACCATTAACTATTACTTCTCCGAAATTATCTCCGCTAGCCATTGCCCCCGAAAAACCACTCCAAGACTGCGAGACACCATCATTATTAAATCCGACCCCACTCACATTGTGGGTCATAACCTGTATGCTCAACCTTCTTGTAGAACCATAGCGAGCAATGCCGTCGCCTAGGAAATAATTATCTTGATTATATCCTAATAACGTAGCATCTGAAAAGTCAATTTTGTTTGCCATGATTTAGTTACGTCTTAAACAGGTGGACCAGTCATCGGTGAAACCCCCATGCTCGCGAAAGTTTCTCCTACCATTCTTCTAAATTCATCAAGTTGTGTCATAAGACCTTGAGCCATGCCATCTCCACCGCCTCCGTTAATAGATACATTCATTGGAGCCATGCTCACGCTTAGGTTTCCGCTTGCGCCAGACGCAGACCCTCCACCCGAACCGGACATAGACATAGTCTCGTTAAGTAGTCCTAAATTATCAGTCATTGATTTGATATTTTTCTCTAAGCCAGCAAAGTTCGGAACATATCCTTCTGCCGCCATTCCCGCGCTACGAGGATTAGGATGATTTCTTACTATAGACTCTTCCATTCCTCTTTCTGATCCATTAAAAGTAGCCGGACCAAATCCGTTAATCATCTTTGTGTAAACGTCACCACGTCCAGATTGTCTTCTTTCCCTTGCTTGGCTAGCAGCTACTCCTCCAGAGAAATTAGGAACATATCCATTGGCGTAAAATGAACCCGTCTTGGGATAACTTCTAAAATGCTCTCCTCCACCCATACCCCTTAAAATATCCCCCTTAAATCCGGGAGTATTCATTGCTGCGTTTATGAATTGAGGTTTATATATATGACCTAGACCGGGAGCGCCCCATCTTTGTATATCCATCATTTGTCTCATCTTTTGTTGATGAGCGCCTTTGGAGAAATTACTAAAAAGACCAGACATGCTAGAACCTCCTGCGAAATTGGGGACGTGGCCTTCTGAATAGCTTGCCCCTAATCCAGTCCCCAAAAATCCTCCGCGCCCTACTTTAAGTCCAAATATGCTTGTTATAGCATTTACTGGATCTCTAGCTCCATCCAGTAAGCCGTACCACCACTTATCTTTGATGCCGCCTCCGCTAGCATGACTCATGGAGTTTATATTTTTTTTGAGCCTTTTTCTTGCTTCGTCACTGTTTATCCTTCCGGATTTTAAAAGATTTACTATATCTGCTTGATCTATATTCCTACTAGTTTTACTTACAGCCCTTTTTTCTCCATATACCTCATGGATCCCTCCACCAGCTCCAATAGCGGCCACTGCGGGATCCAACCATTTTAGTGCTGTCTTAAGGAACTTGAACGCTTTTGCTCCCTTGGGGAATTTAGGGGCCTTTGGTGTTTGATTGATATCTTTAACTGTATTCTGAAACTTTCTTTTACTTATTTCGCCTTCTGTATACTGCTTTTTAGCTTCTTCGTATAAACCCATTTGGTAAGTATTTGGCGTTCTCGACCCTATGCCCATTATTCCCCCAACCATGCCTAATCCCGTACCTAATCCCGTACCTAATCCCCTTATCCCTCCTCTGCCGCCAGCTCTCACGCCGGACACTATTCGTTGTCCAAGTGTCCTAGTTTCTATACCTTGGCCCCTGTAATACGAAGTGCTTCTTGCGGACCTAGAAGCAGCTTCGCTCCATTTCTGCGCTGCAGCTTTCTCTGCCTTTAATGCAGTTTTTGGATTTAAATTTCTAGCTCCCGGATGCGGCATTCCTCCGGGGTATTTTCGATTAAAGGCGTTCATGTATTTTATAGGGCTTGCTCCACCCGGAAGCCCTATATGACCTTTGCTCATACGCTTAAGCATTTCCATGTTGTTTTCCGAGGCGAACTGATAAGCCAGATGACTTCGCGTTCTCGTTAACTTTTGTAAATTTTCTGCTCGCGCTATTCTTGCGTTACGTCCTCCGTATCCGAGTTGTCTTCTATTTCTGTACTTTCTTGGCCTAAACATGTCGTCCACTTCTTCAAAAGAAAATTCCCCTGACATATAATTTCCCAAACCCAATCGTCCCCCTCCTCTTGCTGCGAAATTTGGAACATATCCTCCCGCCATCATTCCGGGTGTCAATATTGCATCTCTAAACTTGTTAAAGCCGTGCGCCATTTTGGGCTTAGCTTTTCTCTTTTGTGCTGGACTGTATTGGTCTGATCCCATAACCGCCATTTTCTCGCGGAAACCTCTGACCAGCTTTTCCTGATCGTTCATCATTACTCCAGCGAAATTAGGGACGTAGCCTTCTGCTCTTGAGCCTGTTGTAGCGTTTTGAATGCGCCCCTTTAGATCAGATATATTTTGTCTTCTTCCTTTCATCTGCCCCTGTAAAGCAGTTATGGAATTCATTGTGTAATTTAACCTTTGCAAAGTTTGAGTAAGGCCGACCCCGTTTAGGGCTTGAGAAAAAGCCGTCTTTAGAACAGGACCCATTGACTTCATTTGCATTGAGCTCGCTCGAGTAGCTCTTTGAATTCCTTTTAAGCCTCTTTCGGGCTGCATCATACTGTCTATTTGTTGGGTAGCAGCGGCTCTGGTTCTTCCTCTTTGCCCCAAAACAAAACGACCGGCATCGCCCCCTATAGCTCTTCCAGCTAGGCTAAGATCCCTATTCAGGCCCACTTGCCTTCCCCTTATAGCTAAACCTCTGCCGAAAGTACTTTTCCTTCCGGTTAATTGTTCCATGCTCTGGTTAATTCCTAGAGCCATCCTTCCTCCTAGCTCTACGTTCCCTGTCTTTTTAGCAAAACGCATAATATCTAAACGTTTAGCTAGCTGGGTATTAGCTCCACCTCCACCTTGTAGCCAAGATTGCGCTCCGCCTCCCATTTTTAAATTTTCTTGGATTCGTTTTTGTTTTAATTGGGTTTTGTATTGGTCTTGAAGAATTTTTTGTTGCTCCATGCTTGATTTAGCTATGACAGCAAGCTCTTGACGACTTTTCATGTCAGAATTCACCAACTCACTTTTTAGATTCGTCATTCCGGGCGGAATCTGATTTCTACCGCCAAAGAAACTATTGTTCAGCCTATCTATAGCGCCCGACAAATTCTCTCCTCTCATACCGCTAGAAGCTAAACTTCCTAGGTCTAATTGGTAATTAGCTAATTTTCGTTTTCCTTCTGGGGTGGATCCCATTCCTCCAGTCGTTTGCTGGTTTAATGCCGCTTTGCCCATTTTTTTCAAAACGTCATTTACTTCTTTCGCTGACCGAGCATTTAAGTCTCTTACTTTTTGGAATGTATCCTCTTGTTGTCCTGCTCTGTCCAACATGAACTTACCGCGCATCATGGTTCTTTCTCCGGTGAACGGCCTCATTGCTTCTAGTTTTCCTTTAGCGTCAGACAAGCCGACTCTTCTTCTTCCCGCTTCCACATCTCCAGTGAATTTTGCGAGAAAGCTTTTTTGCGAAAACACATTTGCAGAGAGGGTAAGTAGTTGTTCATTGAATTGACCCACTGCTAGCTCGGCCTTCTTAAGGGCTTCTCTTTGTCTATCTAATTCGTCACTATAGGGTTTAGTGACTTTTAATAGGTCTTCAGTTCTTTTTCTTTTTGCGTTTTCTTCTTTCGCTTCTTTTTTAATTGCTTCTATTATTAACTTAAGGGCTTTTGCGTTTTCGGGAAGTTGGTTTGCGTAGTCTTCTTCGAGTCCTATTACCTCTGTAAAGTATTTAACTATTTCTTTTCTGGATCCATCTAGCTCAGCTGACCCGTCCTTTATACCCTCTAAAAGCTTTCCTTTTTGTTCGTTAGAGAGCTTGCTTAATCCTTTACCTGAGAATTCATTGGCAAAATCAGTAGCTGTGTCTTTTGCTCCTCCAAATAAATTCGACCCTCCAAGTCCCGCTCCGAACATAGTGGTTTTCTTTGCGGCGGCACCTAAGGCTACTAGTCGTGCCGCTTGCTTTGTTTTTTCTGCGAGCTCTGCGTTAGCTTTTTCTAAAACCTCTCTGACTTCAGCTGAACCCTGAGCCGCTAAAAGTTCTTTTTGTAGCCCTTCGTTTAAAGAAGACATGGTATTAACTAGGTCTTCATTTATTTTTGTTATTTTCGCTTGGTCTCTTTGGGGTTTAGCTAATTCCTCAGTAAGTTTTTCCTGAGTTGTTAAATATCGTTGGCTAGCGTTTACCTGTTGCGTTAGTTGTTCTGTTAGATTTTGAACTTCTTTATTTAACTCAAATGAGTTGTCGGTCCAGATGCCCACAACATCCGACAAGCCGGTAAGGGCTACGGCTCCTATAGCTAGCCCCTTCATCTTTCCACTCATAGTGCTGGCAGCTATAGCCCCACTAGAGAATGAGCTAGTAAGAGAGGACAAACTTTTAACACTCTTATTACCTTCCCCAGCGAACGACTCTAACATACCTGAAACCTGAGGAGCTACCATAGAGATTCCTAAGAGCTTACTTGTTGCGTCCATGCCAGCCTTACCACCCTCGCCGCCTCCGCCACTTCCACCCATTCCCAATAACCCCCCAAGCCCACTCATGCCCCTTTTTATGAACCCCTTTCCTTTTGAGAGTCCTGTTGCTCCAAGCTTTAGGGCTGCGCCTGCAATGTAGTTGGGTACGTGTCCCTTCGCCCCAAACATACT
>Ga0098052_1002179_pt1 | contig 11900 bp, 10 predicted proteins | sample 15_taG_FD_81591 | JGI IMG/M metagenome (GOLD analysis project Ga0098052, IMG submission 81591) | Marine viral communities from the Subarctic Pacific Ocean - 15_ETSP_OMZ_AT15312 metaG | ecosystem: Environmental > Aquatic > Marine > Oceanic | place: Pacific Ocean | collected 2015-01-18 | reverse complement strand
TGGCAAGGGCGTTTGCAGGCACTGGTAGTGACGCTGCTCTGCTTTGCCTCGGCGTCGTTCGTGGTGCAGTGGCTGTTTCCGTGGCCGTGGCTATTTGCAGCGGGCTTGGCGGTATCCACCTTCACGCTGATTATGTTGGGAGCGATTGGCCAGCGTTACGCGACCATTGCCTCCGGCACGCTGATTCTTTCGATCTACTCCATGATCAATATTGAGCAGCATGGCGGCGTGGATGAGGACGTCGCCTCGCGCCAGCTGCTGCTATTGGGCGGTGCCGCTTGGTACGGCGCCATTTCCGTAGTGTGGTGTGCATTGTTCTCTCGCCAGCCGGTGAAACAGAGCATGGCGCGGGTCTACAAAGCCCTAGGTGAGTTCTTGATTTTGAAATCGGCGCTGTTTGAGCCGGTACGGGGCGTTGATGTAGAGGCCCGCCGCGTGGCGCTCGCTCGCCAGAACGGCAAGGTAGTGGATGCTCTTAACCAAGCAAAAGAGATGATCTTTCGCCGCCTGGAAGGCCAGCGCGGCAGCCGTAAGCTCAACCGCTACCTGCAAATTTACTTTATCGCTCAAGATATCCACGAGCGGGCAAGCTCCACCCACTACCCTTACAGCGCACTTACTGAAGCCTTTTTTCATCACGACGTACTGTTTCGCTGCCAGCGGCTGCTGGACCAGCAGGGCCGTGCCTGCCGCCAGCTAGCCAAGTCGCTGCTGCTCAACCGCCCTTTCAGTCACGAGCAGAGCGAACAGGCGCTGGCCGACCTACGCGCTTCGATTGATAATCTTAGCGAGCGCGGCAAGCCCGAGTGGCGGCCGCTGATACGCCCGTTGAATGCGTTAGCGGACAACCTCTCCACGCTAGAAGCGCAGATTGCCAGCGTCCACAACCCGGACACCGGCAGCGAACGCCGGGATAGCGCGCTTTATGACCGCTCGCCCTCTAGCCTGCTGGAAGCCTGGAAACGGGTGCGGTTGAACTTCACGCTGGGTTCGCCCACCTTTCGCCACGCGGTGCGCTTAACCACCGCGCTGGTGGTGGGTTACGGGCTGTTGCAGTGGCTCGACCCACAGCAGGGCTTTTGGATTTTGCTCACCACGCTGTTTGTGTGCCGCCCTAACTTCGCCACCACCCGGCGCTTTCTCTCCCAGCGGATTCTGGGCACGGTGCTTGGGCTGATTGCAGGCTGGGCGTCTATCAGCCTGTTCCCCCAGCCACTTATCCAGAGCATGATTGCCGTGGCGGCGGGCGTATCGTTCTTTGCCAATCGTGAAAAGCATTACGTGATCGCCACGGCCTCGATCACCCTGCTGGTGCTGTGCAGTTTCAATCAGGTGGGGGATGGCTTCGACCTGATCTGGCCACGGCTGTTTGATACGTTGATCGGCTCGCTGATTGCGGGACTGGCGGTATTTTTCATTCTGCCGGATTGGCAGAGCCGCCGCCTGTACCGTGAGGCCGCCAAGGTGCTGACCAACCACCGCCGCTACTTGGACGAAATCGTCCACCAGTACGAAGAGGGCAAGCAGGACGACCTAGCTTACCGCTTAGCGCGGCGCAATGCGCACAACGCGGATGCGGCGCTCTCGACCCTGCTCACCAACATGCTCCACGAGCCGGGGCACTATCGTAAGCAGGATGCTGATAACGGGCTGCGCTTTTTGGTACTTTCCAACACGCTGTTAAGCCACCTCTCCGCGCTGGGTGCCCACCGCCATCGGCTGGCAGAAGATGAGGACGATGCCGCTTTTGTGCCGCTTGCCAAGCGGATTAGTGCCCTGTTAGAGCAACTGGCCGAGCAGCTGGATAAACGCCTACCCGTGGAGCCGCTGACCGCGCCTGCCAACGAGCTGCTGAGTCAGTTAGAGGAGCAAAGCGGCACAGCGGAAGAGAAGGCCGTCACGCTCTATCGCCCCATCCAAAGCCAGCTGCGCCTAATTGCCAGCCAGCTTGGCCCGCTGAGCGATGCCGCCAACCGCTTAACAAGCCCCAGCGCCGAAAAGCTCCACGAGCCTAACGCAGCGGTTTAGCACCGCGCGCATACCCATGCCCTGCCGCTACACCTGCCCGTAGCGGCCTGCCGCTTCACCCAGCCAGCGGCGCACCAGCACGGCCGTCACGTCGGCATTGCCCTGCAGCGCCTTGGCCAGGGCGATCACCCGCTCTAGCTGGTCGGCATCGCGCTCTAAATCCGCGATTTTCATTTGGGCGAGGCCGGTTTGGCGAGTGCCAAGCACTTCGCCGGGGCCACGAATTTCCAAATCTTTTTCAGCAATGCGGAAGCCGTCGGTGGTTTCCCGCATCACGCCGAGCCGTTCCCGGGAGCTTTTGGAGAGCGGCGGGTGATAAAGCAGCACGCAGAAGCTTTCGGTGCTGCCGCGTCCTACCCGCCCACGCAGCTGGTGAAGCTGGGAAAGCCCTAAGCGCTCCGGGTTTTCGATGATCATCAGGCTGGCGTTGGGCACGTCGACTCCCACCTCAATCACCGTGGTGGCCACCAGTAGATCCAGCTCGCCGCTCTTGAAGGCGTCCATCACCTCGGCCTTTTCCGCAGCTTTCATGCGCCCATGAATCAGCCCAACGGCTAATTCCGGCAGCGCTTGGGTCAGCTCATCACGCGTTACCTCGGCGGCCTGACATTGGAGCACCTCGGATTCCTCAATCAGCGTGCACACCCAATACGCTTGGCGACCGTCACTGCAGGCGTTGCGGATGCGCTCGACCACCTCGGGGCGGCGCTCGTCAGAGACCACTACGGTTTTTACCGGTGTGCGCCCTGGCGGCAGCTCGTCGATCACCGACACATCCAGGTCGGCGTAGGCACTCATGGCCAGGGTGCGGGGAATCGGCGTGGCGGTCATGATCAATTGATGAGGGGTTAATCCACCCGCTTCGCCCTTCTCACGCAGGGCGAGGCGTTGGTGAACGCCAAAGCGGTGCTGCTCATCGATAATCGCCAGCCCCAGGCACTGGAAGTGCACATCACCTTGAAACAGCGCGTGGGTGCCCACCACCATACGCGCTCGGCCATCGGCAATGGCGGCTTTGGCATCCAGCCGGGCCTTGCCCTTTAGCTTGCCCGCCAGCCACGCGACTTCGATGCCCAGCGGCTCAAACCATGCCTTAAATGCGCGGTAGTGCTGCTCAGCGAGGATTTCGGTAGGTGCCATCATGGCCGCTTGGCAATTGCCCGCCAGCGCTGAGAGCGCCGCTATGGCGGCCACCACGGTTTTACCCGAGCCGACATCCCCCTGCACCAGCCGCAGCATGGGTGCAGGGCGTGCTAGGTCGAGGGCGATCTCTTCCAGCACCCGACGCTGGGCACCGGTGAGCGCAAACGGTAGCTGCGCCAGAAAGCGCGTTTGCAGGCTACGCCCGGAGGGCAGCTCTGGCGCGCCGTCAGCCTGAATACGCAGGCGCACTTCCCGCAGGCTAAGCTGATGGGCCAGCAGCTCTTCCAAGGCGAGCCGCCGCGTGGCGGGATGAAGGCCGTGGGCAAGCTGCTCTAAATCTACGTCTGGCGGCGGCTGGTGCAGTAGCTGCAAGCTCGCGTGAAGCCCCGGCAGTTGGAAGCGCTGACGCAGCGCATCGGGAATCACATCGGGCAGCGTTTCGGGGGCTTGCTCTAGCAGGCGCAACGCTTGCTGGGTCAGCGCTCGCAGGCGGGTTTGGTGAAGCCCCTCGGTGGTGGGGTAAATCGGCGTGTAGTACTCCTCGACCGGCGTTTCGCTACCGCCGCTAAGCCGATACTCGGGATGATAAATCTCCAGCCCCGTGGCGCCCGCCCGCGCTTCGCCAAACGCCCGAACGGTCACGCCAGGGCGAAGCTGCTGCTGTTGGGCTGGCGAGAAGTGAAAAAAGCGCAGGCTTAAAATGCCGCTACCGTCGCGCAGGCGAATCAGCAGGCTGCGCCGCCGCCCCTTAACGATATCGCAGGCAGTGACTTCGCCCTCTACTACCGCTTCATGGCCTGCTCGCAGCAGGCCAATGGGGGTAAGTCGCGTGCGGTCTTGGTAACGCAGCGGCAAGTGGAACAACAGGTCGCTGATGCGTTCCACGCCGAGCCGGGCGAGCTTGATGGCCAACGCCTCGCCCACGCCCTTCAGCGCGGTGACCGGTGCAGACAGATCACTCATGAGGGAGCATTCTTCTTATGCACCGGCTGCTGGCACTGGCTAATCGCCTTGGCCAAGGCATCAATGGCCTTGGGCCGTGGGAAGCTGGCCCGCCAGGCAATCGCCACGGTGCGTGAAGGGGCGGGGTCCACAAACGGGCGGCTGACCAGCATGGCGTTTTCGTACTGGTCGGTGCCTAGCGCCGACTGCGGCAACACGGTGATACCCAGCTTAGAGGCCACCATATGGCGAATGGTCTCGAGCGAGCCGCCTTCGGCAATCAGCGTGTTATTGGGGCTGTTGAGCTTCTGGGTAATCGCCGGGCAGGCTTCCAAAATTTGATCGCGGAAGCAGTGGCCTTCCCCTAATAGCAGCAGCCGCTCTTCTAATAAGTCTTCTTTATGGATCGCCTCGCGCTCGACCCACGGGTGGCTGGCGGGCATTAACACTTCAAAGTGCTCGTCGTAGATCGGCTTGGTGACCACGTCGGTTTCAGTAAACGGTAGCGCAACGATAATCACGTCTAGCTCGCCGCTGCGCAGCTTGGCCCGCAGCGTGCCGGTCATGCCCTCTTCAATATAGAGCGGCATTTGCGGCGCGGCGTTGGCCAGCGCGGGCACCAGGTGCGGGAACAGGTAAGGTCCGATGGTGTAAATCGCACCAATGCGCAGCGGGTTCGCCAACTGGTCTTTGCCAGCACTGGCCAACTCATAAATCAGCCCGCTCTGCTCCAGCACACGCTGCGCCTGAGCAACAATTTTTTCGCCCAGAGGGGTGACTTGCACCGTGGATTTAGAGCGTTCAAACAGGGGAATTTCTAGCTCATCTTCGAGCTTTTTAACGGCCACAGAGAGCGTCGGCTGAGAAACATGGCAGCGCTCGGCGGCGCGGCCAAAGTGGCGCTCCTGGGCAAGGGTTACGATGTAGCGAAGTTCTGTTAAAGTCATAGCGGTGCCAGTGGCATCCTCTCGTTGCAGCTCGTGACTAGTCATCGTGTTAGCGAGACGGAAAAGGACAGACAAGCCCTATTGAAGATGGCACATCTCATAGGGACTTTGTATCTGATAGGGAATATTAATCAAGAGGGGTGAGCAAGTTGAAGCTAACGATACTGATTATCGGCTGTGGAGACATCGGCGTCACGCTTGGACAAGAGCTGCTGGACGAGGGGCATCGGGTGATTGGCGTGCGCCGCCAAGCCAAGGCATTAGAGCATACCGGCATTGAGCCGTTAGCCCTTGATCTCAGCACCTTGGAAGGGGCCGACGCTAGCGCACTGCCCCAAGCCGACTACGTGATTTACACCGTCAGCGCAGACCGCTTTGAAGAGAGTGCTTACCAGAGCGCCTACCCAGACGGTCTCAAGCGTGTTCTCAGCGTCATGGAACAGCACGAGAAGCCGCCGCGCCGCATCTTCTTTGTCTCCTCTACTAGCGTCTATGGTCAGCAAGAGGGCGAAGTCGTTAACGAAGAGAGCCCCACGGAATCCACCAGCTTCTCCGGCAACCTGATGCGCGTTGCGGAACAGGCGCTGCTCAACCATCCGCTGCCGGGTACGGTGGTGCGTTTTTCCGGCATTTATGGCCCAGGGCGTGATCGTTTGATTCACCAAGTGGCCGAAGGCCGACTGGCCGCCGTCACGCCGGTGATCTACTCCAACCGCATTCATCGGGACGACTGCACCGGCATTCTGGCGCACCTGATCCGCTGCCAGGAGAGCGGCACACCGCTGGCCGACCTTTATCTCGGTAGCGACTGCGAACCGGTGACCCTGCACAACGTGATGGCGTGGTTGGCCAAACAGTTGAAGGTGGAGTCCACCGACACCATGCAGTCGCCGCTGCGCCGTCGTGCCAGCAAGCGCTGCGACAACCGCCGTATTCTCGAAACCGGCTACACCTTCCGCTATCCGACCTACAAAGAGGGCTATGCCCAGGTGTTGAAAGAGGGCGGTTTTTTAGAGTTGCAAAAAGCCTAGCGCTCTAGCCGCGAGTCGATTAGAACGCTAGAAAAGGCAAAGAGCGAGCCTCATCGGCTCGCTCTTTTTGTATGCGTCGGTGTCACGCCGTTTAGTCGCCGATCACCATTACGGCTTCGGCTTCTACCTGGCTGCCTTTAGGCAGCGCTTTAACACCCACCGCCGCACGCGCCGGGAACGGCGTGGAAAAGAACTCTTCCATCACCTTGTTGACGATCGCAAAGTTGTCCAAGTCGACCAGGTAGAGGTTGAGCTTGACGATATCGCCCAGCGAGCCTGCGGCTTCTTCACACACGGCCTGTAGGTTGGTGAACACCTGACGCGCCTGGGCTTCGAAATCATCAGAGACAATTTCCATGGTTTCCGGATTAAGCGGGATCTGACCCGACAGGTAAACCGTGTTGCCCGCTTTGACAGCCTGGGAGTACGGGCCGATGGCGGCAGGGGCTTTTTCTGTGTTGATAACCGCTTTATTGCTCATGGGGTGTCATGCTCCTGTATTAATGAAACGTTGATTATTATCACCATGGCCTACGCTGCCAGCTTGAAAAGCCAGCGCTAGGCGCATAAGCGTTTAGTTTGCAGTACGGGTAATTTTGCCAACGTTGGGCAGGTTGCGAATGCGTTTAATAATACGGGCGAGGTGTACCCGTCCTTTCACCGACAGCGTGAGATTGACGGTGGAAAGCCGAGCATCGCGCTCCTCAATGCCGATACGTTCGATATTGGCATCGGCATCGGTCACTAGGCCTGCCAGTTCAGCAACAAGGCCACGGCGGCTTTCAATTTCGATGCGCAGCGCCACCGGGAAGTCCTCATCAATATGCTCGGACCACTCCAGGGCAAACAGCTTTTCAGGATCGTTTTTACGGTCAGCGAGGTTTTTACACTCGCTACGGTGTACCACCAGCCCTTTACCGACCGACAGATGCCCTACCACCGGGTCGCCGGGTAACGGGTGGCAGCAGCGGGCAAAGTTAAGCACCATGCCTTCGCTTCCGCTAATCACCACAGCCTTATCGCTATTGTCGGAAAGCGTCTTATCAAAGCTATCGCCATGCGCAACATCGACCAAACGGCGGGCCACTACGTGGGCCATGCGGTTGCCTAACCCCAACGATTCGAGCAAGGCGTCCAGCGACGACACATCCAACTCTTTGAACGCCTGTTCGAAGACACTCTCGTCGAGCTCTTCCAGGCTCGTTTCGAACGATGCCAGCGCCTTGTTGAGCAGTCGACGGCCCAGCATCACCGCCTCCGCCTGCTGCTGATGCTTCAACGCATGGCGAATGGCGGAGCGCGCCTTGGCAGTGGTGACGAAATTCAGCCACGCTAGGTTCGGCCGCGCACCGGGGGCGGTGATAATCTCCAGCGTCTGGCCGCTTTCCAGCCTCGTGGAGAGCGGCGCGAGGTGGCGATCGATGCGGCAGGCGATGCAGTTATTGCCGATATCGGTGTGTACGCTGTAGGCGAAGTCGATCACCGTGGCGCCCTGGGGCAGCTCCATGATGTCGCCTTTTGGGGTGAACACGTAGACATCGTCGGGGAACAGGTCGTTTTTGACGTGTTCGATAAACTCCAACGAATCCCCCGCGTGGCGCTGCATCTCCAGCAGCCCTTTCACCCAGGCACGGGCGCGGGCATGGCTGCCTTCAGCAATCGGATGCGCCGTCTGCCCGGCTTTGTAGAGCCAGTGCGCGGCAATTCCGTTATTGGCCATGGCTTCCATTTCACGGGTGCGGATTTGCACCTCGATGGGCATGCCGCGCTGGCCAAACAGCGTGGTGTGCAGACTTTGGTAACCATTCGCCTTGGGAATCGCGATGTAGTCTTTAAAGCGCCCCGGTACCGGCTTATAGAGGTTATGCACGACGCCAAGGATGCGATAACAGCTGGCCACGTCTTCGGTGATAATGCGAAAACCGAAGACATCCATAATCTCGGCAAACGGCTTGCGCTGGTCGCGCATCTTTTTATAAATCGAGAGCAGATGTTTTTGGCGGCCAATCACCGTGCCTTTTAGGCCTTCGTCGTCCAGGCTCTGCTGCAGCGAGGCCTGGATTTCCCGCATGGCGCTGCGGCGATTGCCCCGCGCGCTGGCCACCGCGCGTTTGATACGCTCGGCCCGCATGGGGTGAATCGCCTGGAACGAGAGGTCTTCCAGCTCCACACGAATGGTGTTGATCCCCAGTCGCCCTGCAATACGGGCGTAGATTTCTAACGTTTCACGGGCAATGCGGCGTTTTTTATCGGGCCGCAGTGCGCCCAAGGTGCGCATGTTGTGCAGCCGGTCGGCCAGCTTGACGATGATGACGCGGATGTCCCACGACATTGCCAACACCATCTTTTGAAAATTCTCCGCCTGAGCGACGGCTTTATCTTCAAAAGTGATTTGGGTCAGCTTGGAGACGCCATCTACCAACTCAGCCACAGGCTTGCCAAACTGCGCCGCCAGGGCTTTTTTAGAGACGCCGGTGTCTTCAATCACATCATGCAGCATGGCGGCCATCAGGCTCTGATGGTCCATGTGCATGTTAGCGAGAATATTAGCGACCGCCAGCGGATGGGTGACGTACGGCTCGCCAGAGCGGCGGCGCTGGCCATCGTGGGCCTGCTCAGCGTAGTAGAAGGCGCGCTTGACCTGCTGGATCTCATCCGGGGGTAAGTAGCCGCCGAGTCGGTCAGCTAGGTCATCAATGGTGAACATGTACCGCGCCTCTAATCGGTGCTAGCTTAATCGTCGATTTGAGCGCTAGGCGTCATAGCAGGACGCGCACGCACAGGAGCTTCAACTGGCTCGTCCAAAACGGTGTGGTCGACCAGGCCAGCGGCGATTTCACGCAACGCCATCACGGTCGGCTTGTCGTTTTCCCAGGGCAGCAGTGCATCGCGGGAGCCGCGGGCCAGCTGGCGAGCACGATGGGTGGAAATCATCACCAGTTTGAAGCGGTTTTCTACATTTTCCAGACAATCTTCAACGGTTACGCGAGCCATGGGGCCTTCCTGTAATGACGACGCCGGGCCGGCGTTGTTGAACAACGTCGCCGACCCAGCGAAAAGAGTGGTGATAGGACCTGATAGATTACTCGACGCTAGGCGCCTGTGACAAGAGCGCATCGAGCAAGGGGGCGTGGCGTTCTTGCATTGCAGCACGCGTGAGGCGGCGGCTGATCACCAGCGACTGCAGCTCTTGCAGGGCGGTGGTGAAATCGTCGTTAATCACTAAGTAATCGTACTCATCGTAATGAGACATCTCGCTGACCGCATCGCGCATGCGCCGAGCGATCACCGCGTGTTCGTCGGTGCCACGGCTGGAGAGACGTCGCTCCAGCTCGCTACGCGATGGCGGTAGGATGAAGATCGACACGGCAGAAGGCATCTGCTCGCGTACCTGCTGCGCGCCCTGCCAATCGATCTCTAGGATGACGTCTTGCCCCGCGTCTAGCAAGGTTTGGACCGACTGACGCGACGTGCCATAGTAATTGTCGAAGACCTTGGCATACTCGAAGAAGTCGCCGCGGTCGATCATCGCTTCGAAGTCAGGCACTTGGGTAAAGTGGTAGTTGACGCCATTGACCTCACCTTCGCGTTTGGCACGCGTGGTATGCGACACCGACACCTGAATGCCGTCCAGGCTTTCGATCAGCTCACGAACGAGGCTGGTTTTACCCGCGCCCGACGGGGCAGAAACAATAAACAGCGTACCCTGGGACATGAAGCGCTTCCCTAGTTAGTCAAAATGGTCGTTCGTTATCACGCAGGCCGGCCACTGCCGGCGTTATTGGGTGCGCAGTATCGCACACCCCTGGCAGGGACTGTAGGGGTTCAAGAAACCACACGGAGGTCAGATTACGCTGATTCGCGACTGGGATGACGAGGGAGAAATGGGAGAGCTCTTGCGGGCAGCGCGGGATGGCGCCTGCGATACCTTCGGCAATGTACTGGGGCCTGAGTACAACGCCGCGCATGCCGACCACTTTCATTTAGGCATGCGCGGCTTCAGGCTGTGTCGATAGATAGGCGGGTTAGTCGAGGTTGATATCGTCCTCATCAGTGGCGGCACCGGTGGCAGCACCCACGCCACCGCCAATCACAGCACCTTGGGTGACGCTACCACCGGTGACCGCAGCGGCCCCAGCACCAACAGCCGCCCCTACGCCAGCACCACTGGTAGCACGCTCGCTAGTGGTCGTTCCACAGCCCGCCAGCGCCAGAGTCATCGCTGCAATAGCACTTAATGTTACGAGTCGCGGGGTTACAACGCGCGATGTCTTCACTAGGTTATGCATAGGTCACCTCCTTATGGATTGCACCTTTACACCCTAGAAACGATAAGCATTTTTTGCCACTTTAAATGCTCTAAATATTTATTTAGCAATCACTTATTTATAGCGCTTTATTTGTAGTTCTGAGCCACCGACGGCTCCGCGGGATAGGTGCGTTTTTCCAGCCAGCGCCCCCAAGCGAAAATCACTAGGCCACACAGCGCAAGCCCGGCCCCTACCAGCCCCGTGCTCGACCAGCTGAACCCAGCGCTAATCGCCAAGCCCGCCAGCCACGCCCCCAGCGCGTTCGCCCCGTTAAAGGCCGCATGGTTCATGGAGGCCGCCATGGTTTGAGCGTCTTCAGCCACATCCATCAAACGGGTTTGCAGCGAAGGCGCAAGCGCCATGCTAGTCCCTACCAAACCCACGAACAGCAGCCCCGTCCACACCTGGTTGGCAGCAAAGTAAAAGAGCCCCTGCACCACGGCACACCACACCAAGATGGTGGGAATCGCCCGCATCAGGTCTTTATCCGCCATGCGCCCGCCCACCAAGTTACCGGCGATGGAGCCCAGGCCAAAAATGACCAGCACCAAAGGCCCCAGCGCTTCGCTCATGCCCGCCTGCTGGGTCAGCGTCGGCATCACATAGCTGAAGATCGAAAACATACCGCCGCAACCAATACAGGCAATCGCAATGGTCACCAGCACCCGCTGCTTCACCAGTGCAGATAGCTCTCTTAACGGGCTCGCGTGGGCATCAAACGGCTGCACCGGCACGCATAACCGAATGAGCAGTGCCGTTAACAGCGCAATCACTCCCACACCGGCAAAAGCGATTTGCCAACCAAAGACGTTACCCGCCCAGGTACCCAGCGGTGCACCAATTAAAATCGCTACCGTGAGCCCCAACATTACCCGCGAAATAGCCCGCGCTCGCTGGTCAATCGGCACCGCTCCTGCCGCGACCAGCGCCGCTATGCCGAAGTAGGCACCATGAGGCAGCCCCGCCAAAAAGCGCAGGCCCACAAACGACCAAAACCCCGGTGCCATGGCGCTGGCAATATTGCCCACGGCAAACACCAGCATCAGCGCAATCAGCAGCGCCCGCCTGGGTACCCGTGCGGCCAGCGCCGAAATCAGCGGTGCACCCACTACCACGCCCAGTGCGTAGCTACTAATCGCATAGCCCACTTGCGGCACCGTTACGGCTAAATCCTCCGCCACGCGGTTCATCAGTCCCATGATCACGAACTCGCTGGTACCAATGCCGAACCCACCCAGCGCCAGTACAAACTCTGCCAATCGCGGGTTACGCGCCAGCCCCGATGACGACTCTTGCATACCTCTCTCCCCAGGCGCTGGATAAAACGCCTGCTTATCAAAACGGTCTTAGATTGTGTCAAATGATGGCAAGATTAGACGAAAGTAGGAATATATGATGTTAAAAAAGTTAGCGTGCAAAGGGGTAACCCGTGGACACTGACGCGGCAGCAACCAAGAGGCAACTGCTAGGATGTGAGGATTATCTTTTCATTAAGAGGG
>Ga0098052_1002178_pt1 | contig 11900 bp, 19 predicted proteins | sample 15_taG_FD_81591 | JGI IMG/M metagenome (GOLD analysis project Ga0098052, IMG submission 81591) | Marine viral communities from the Subarctic Pacific Ocean - 15_ETSP_OMZ_AT15312 metaG | ecosystem: Environmental > Aquatic > Marine > Oceanic | place: Pacific Ocean | collected 2015-01-18 | reverse complement strand
TGTTGACCTGACCGGAAAAGACGCTAACGGAAAGCAGAAGGGCAAATACAAATTTGTCCACGAACCACGTACCAGTGAGACTTTGGACGCTCATCTCAAGGGGGAGACCTCAATTGGCGTGGTCCCGATTAACGAGGACAATCTGTGCCGGTGGGGCGCACTTGACATTGACCAATACCCGCTTGACCACTCGGCCATTATACGGAAGTTGGCCGAACTGGACCTTCCACTTGTTGTCTGCCGCAGCAAGAGCGGTGGGGCGCACTTGTACCTGTTTCTGACAAAGTTTGTCGAGGCCGAAAAACTACAGGTTAAGCTTAAAGAGATAGCGTCCGAGATTGGTTTTGGCGGCTGTGAGATTTTCCCCAAGCAAATAAAACTTGTCTTGGAGAGAGGCGACAACGGAAATTTTCTTAACCTACCCTATTTTGACGAGGAAAACGGGCTTAGATACGCGATCAAGGATGATGGGTCAGCGGCAAGCTTGGAAGAATTCCTTGATTACGCAGAATCCGCCGCCATAAGTGAGGAGCAACTGGAGGGTTTGCTGGCAAAGGAATCTCCGGAAGTTGACCAACGCCTAAAGGACGGGCCTCCATGCCTACAGGCCCTGCTAAGACAAGGCTTTCCGCAAGGCACAAGAAACAACGGCCTGTTCAATATCGGAGTTTACTTGAGGAAGGCGTTTCCCGACGACTGGGAAACAAAAATTCTGGAATACAACCAGAAGATTATGGATCCACCGCTCGACTTAAAAGAGGTCAACATTGTCGCGGAACAGGTCAAGAAAAAGGACTACCAGTACAAGTGTGGCGACCAGCCGGTCGTAAACTTCTGTAACAAGGACGTGTGCCGTGGACGAAGACACGGAGTTGGCGGGGGCGCGAATACTCCCACAGTCGCAAACTTGAGGAAGTATGACAGTGAGCCTCCCCTTTGGTTTTTAGACGTGAACGGATCCCCCGTCGAGCTTGACACGGAGGGCCTTCAGGCGCAGCCGAGGTTCCAGAAGCTCTGCATGGAGCAGATTAATTTTATGCCGCGCACGATGACAAAGCCCGTCTGGGAGACTTTAATTAATTCCCTTTTGTCAACAATGCTTGACACGGAAGGGGCGGTTATCAGCACGTCAGAGGACACAAGCCTTCGCGGACAGTTTTATGACTTGTTGGAAGAATTTTCAACGCACATGCAGTCGGCTATGGACAAGGAGGAAATTTTGTTGAGGAGGCCGTGGACGAATGAAACGGAGGGGCGGACCTATTTCCGACTGAAGGACTTTGAAGCCTTCCTCAAACGAAGCAAGTTTTTTGATTACCGCTCCAACAAGATTGCCCAACGGCTCCGCGAAATGGACGGGAGGGCAGAGCAATTCCGGATCAAGGGGAGAACCGTTCGCTGCTGGTCTATTCCCGCATTTGCAAAAGTTGAAGACGACTTCGGGTCACGGTTTGAGGAGGAGGACGTACCATTTTAGGGAAGCCCTTAATGAACTGGAGCCGTCTCTTGCGTGATCTCAGGGAGGAGGCTGGAATCTCTCAGAGGAGCCTAGCAACAAGGGCGGGGATGCCTCAGAGGACGATTGCCGAATACGAGAATGTTGGGAGCATGAGGCAACTTTCTATATACAAAGTCGAGTTGATCTTAGACAGCCTTGGCTACGAGATTGAGGTCATGTTGAAAGATGTTTAGATACTTTGGCCCTCCTGGTACAGGGAAAACAACAACCCTGCTCAACCAAGTTGATAGCCTTCTCTCGGGGGGAATGAACCCGAACGACATTGGATATTTCGCTTTTACACGCAAAGCCGCGCATGAAGCACGGGACCGCGCCGTGGCCCGCTTTAACTTGGACCCGGAAAAAGACTTCACGTACTTTCGCACCCTTCACAGTCTGGCCTTCCAAATGCTGGGGATGACCGGCGCACAGGTTGTTAACGATCAAGCTCTGCGGAAATTTGGGGAGCACACCGGAATTAACTTATCTTCCGGCGGATCAGAACATGCCGCCGAGGACGGCTTTGTTGTCGTTCAAAGCAACAATCCTATAATGAGAGCCGTGGATCTCGCCAGAAATTCATTACTCGGAACGCGACACGCGTACAACACAGCGGAGTTACAGATACCCTTTTACGAGTTTGAGCACTTGTTCAAGGAATACAATAAGTTCAAAGAAATCAATGGCTTAAAAGACTTTACTGACATGATGGTTGAACTTTCCGAGCGTCCGGGAAGTATCCCTATTCTTAAAGTGGTCTTTCTTGACGAGGCACAAGACCTGACGCCATTGCAGTGGCGAGTTGCCGAACATCTAAGCAACCGGAGTGACCGGATGTTTATCGCGGGAGATGACGATCAGGGCATCTATCGTTGGGCGGGAGCGGACACAGACAGGTTTGTCTCACTGACGGGCGGCTCTGAAATTCTCTCCCAGTCCTACCGCATCCCAAGGTCCGTCCACAAGGTTGCGGGTTCCGTTGTCAGCCGCATCAGGAAAAGACAGAAAAAAAGCTGGCTCCCGAGGAGGGACGAGGGCTCCGTAACAAAAATATACGATCCCGACACAGTGGACTTCTCCGACGGGACTTGGTTGGTGATGGCACAGGCTAATTACATGCTGGACGAACTGTCCGAATCGTTGCTGTCCAACGGTCAATACTTTGAACGGCGGGGCTCTGCGTCGCTTACCAAAAATGTTAGGAATGCCATCGGCTCATGGAACCACCTGTGCTCCAGCCCCAGCCACGACGTGTCGCACAAGGAGGCGGTCAACATATTTAACCACATTTCCAGCGGCAAGGGACTTAGGCGTGGCGCGAAAAAAATGTTAACGGGAGCCGACGAGCGGGACCTGTTTTCACTGTCCGTTCTTTGCACACACTTTGGACTGGAGACCCAAAACCCCGCGTGGGAAATTGTTTTGGACAGGATTCCTGACGAGGACAGAGCCTACGCAACGGCGTTACTTAACCGAGGAGTGAACATATTCGAGAGGCCAAGAATAAAACTGTCCACGATTCACGGCGCGAAGGGCGGGGAGGCAGATAATGTCTTACTCTTCCTCGACCTGAGCACAAAGGCCCTGACAGAGATGGAGAGAAATCCCGACGACGCTTACCGTGTTTTATACGTGGGCGTCACAAGGGCCAAGGAAAATCTGGTTTTGAAAATGCCCGACGACCCGCAACGCGGATGGGCCATCTGAGGAGAAAAAAGTGCAAGCTAAGGAACTACTTGAGAAGGCCGTTGCGTTGGTAACGGGAGACCGAAGTGACACCCACGGTAATATGTACAAGAACCATGAGAACATAGCCAAGCTATGGAACGGATACATGTACAACAAGAGAACCATATACCCGGAGGACGTGGCGAATATGATGGAGCTAATGAAAGTGGCGCGACGAAAAATAGGGGGTCTCAATCCCGACGATTATATAGACGGGGCGGGGTACGCTGCGGTGGCGTGGCGATGCGCCGTGGAGGAAACTGGGCTGGACGATGAAGAATAATCTTAGGCGACCAACATGGGGCGTCAAAACCGAGTGGGTGCCCGTTCAGGAGCTTCCCGCCACTCCCGCAGGTGTTAAGGAAATCGCAATTGACTTGGAGACGAAGGACCCACGGCTCAAGACCCACGGGCCTGGGTGGCCCACGGGAAACGGGGACGTTGTGGGAATTGCCGTTGCCTACGACAACTTTAATGCGTACCTTCCCTTCGCGCATGAAGGCGGGGGGAACCTAGACAGAAAACGGGTCTTGGATTGGTTCAAGCGGGAAATCGCCAAGAACCCGTCGGACAAAATTTTTTATAACGCCGCGTACGACGTGGGCTGGCTAAAGCGGCTGGGGATTGACCTAGATGGTCGCATCATTGACGCCATGCTGGCAGTGCCCCTCCTGAATGAGAACCGCTTTAGCTATTCGCTCAATTCCGTAAGCTACGATTTCACGGGTCAGATGAAGTCCGAGGCCGCACTGCGGGAGGCCGCTCAGGAGTTTGGCGTGGATCCCAAAGGAGAACTGTACAAACTTCCCGCGCCATTCGTTGGGGAGTACGCAGAAGCGGACGCGAAACTTACGCTCGATCTCTGGCGATTATTTAAGATGGAGTTGACCAAGGAGGACTTGTGGCAGGTGTTCGACATGGAGAGCAGCGTCCTTCCCCTCTGCATAGACATGACGTGGAGAGGAATCCGGGTAGATTTGGACGCAGCCGAGCGTCTCAAACAGGACCTGCTAAAAGTAGTCAAAAAGATTCTCTTGGAAATTAAGCGTGAAACGGGAGTTTCCATCGAGCTATGGGCGGCGGCAAGCATAGCAAAAGTCTTTGACCATCTGGACATCCCCTATGGCAGGACAAAAACGGGTCTACCCAGCTTCACAAAAAATTTCTTGGCGCAACACGACCACCCCATTGCCCAAAAAATAGCGGAAGCGCGGGAATTCGACAAAGTTGGCAACACTTTTCTGTCCAGCATCTTCCGATACGCGCAGGAGGGAAGAATCCACGGCCACATTAACCAGTTGCGGAGCGACGGCGGGGGGACTGTGTCGGGGAGAATTTCAATGGCTAACCCAAACCTTCAGCAGATCCCGGCCAGAAATCCGGAGATGGCTTCCAAAATACGGGGGCTTTTCCTGCCGGAGGAGGGCGAAAAATGGGCTTCACTTGACTTCGATCAGCAAGAGCCCCGGATCTTGGTCCACTTCGCCAGCCTTACCAACGGCGGGCTATCGGGATCCGAAGATTTTGTAAGCGCATACAGGGAGCGGGAAAAGACAGATTTCCACCAGATGGTTGCCGACATTGCGTCCATTCCCCGTAAGATGGCTAAGACAATCAACCTTGGAATCATGTACGGCATGGGCCAGACGAAGCTTGCCGAGCAACTGGACGTGGCACCGGAAGAGGCGAAACGTCTAATGCGGTTGTACCACGACCAAGTGCCATTCGTTAAGGAGTTGATGGACGCCGTTCAGCGAAAAGTCGGACACCGGGATAAGGGGGGTTTCGTTCGATCCCTAATGGGCCGCAAGTGCCGGTTCGACCTATGGGAGCCAAACATATTTGTCAGCGCAAAGGCGCTTCCGCTGGAGGAAGCCCACCTAGAGTACGGCGACAACATCAAGAGAGCCTACACGTATAAGGCCCTCAACCGCCTGATCCAGTCGAGTGCGGCAGACCAAACCAAGGCGGCAATGGCGGCAATCTTCCGTGAGCACGGGAAAATCCCGCTGGTCCAGATCCACGACGAACTGGCCTTTTCTGTGGAGAGTGCCGAAGAAGCCCGTAAGATATGCAAGACAATGGAGAGTGCGGTGGAGCTACAGGTGCCCACGCCCAGCGACATCATGCTCGGAGCCAGTTGGGGAGGCTTGACCCCATTAGATAACTCCGATACCATCCCAGACGAACTGGAAGAGGACTAAATAATGAACCCAGAGAAATGGAAATCCGTGGTGATACCAATCCACGCGTACAAGGACCTGAAGCGTCTGGCGGCACAGGAGCACAGGACAATCTCCGGCCAGTTCACATATATATTGGAGCAGGCAAAGAGGTCTGTTAAGGGCCAGCGGGAATCAAAAAAAGGAGCTTGACCCTAGTTTAGCGTTGACACCAACACGTATCCAATTCATGGTTAAGTTAGGTTTTTCCGCTGCTCATTTCCTCCCCCTTGGCGCTTGATTGACTCCTCAAGCGCCTTGGCGATAGCAGCGACACTCGGCCCGCCGGAGCGCAATTCGGCGGGCCGTTTTTTAGCGAGGTGTGATGACGCAACGAGTAAACAAGCAACACAAAACGAAGACGCGCCGACGACGACGGGCGCGACCTTTTAACCACCGGAAGAAGTTGGGGCCTGGATCAACATGCAAGGGAAAGAGGAAGACGAAGCGGGGTCAGGGATAGACCCCGAAGATATTGAGGTGTGTAGCATCTGCTCAAGCAACTTCGACCCTCAAGCGGAGGGTGGGATCGTTGGCTTCTTTGGAATACTCCCCGTCCAGTTCTGCCTGTGGTGCTACAACGCAATGTGCGACATGGTCCAGCAGAATTGTCTGCACTGCTGCGAGGAGGACGTGGACCCCGTAGATCCCGCATCCCTAAACTAGCCACTTGACACAACATTGCTATGCGCCTAGTCTAGGATCTTTCCCATATGAGAGGAGGGGTCAATATGAGTGTTTCAGGAGTTTTCAAGAGCTTCGAGTGGCTACAGGGCAAGTTGCTTGAGCCAACAGAAGACGAGACCCGGTTATGGAGGTGCGTTGAGGCGCAGGACCGCGCCGGAGACCCCGAAATCAAACAGGTCTGGGGCCAACATGCCTCGGCAATTTCAAAAAAAATTAAACGGGGAGCACACTGATGGTGAGAGGGGCACGGTACACCCGGACGAACCGGGGGCGGAAGCAATCCTCCCTCGGATGGCAGATAATCACGCTGGTAGAACGGTTCCTGTCCCGGGAGACGCAAGTCATCGAGGGCAAGTCTGCAACGACGTACTATGACTATGACTGGATCGTTTGGGCAGACGGGGAGCCTCTTATTATCAGTGAGGGAGAGCTTAACGAGGAGATCGTCAGCGGTTTCTACGACTTCGGGGGCGTCTCAGATGCCTAAGAAAAATGCGCCGAGGTGCGTTGCAATCATATGGTGGGACATAAATTCGTTCGACGGGGCGTGGCTGGAGCTTGAGGAATCGAAGAAGCTCCAGCCGGTCCAGATGGAGACAATCGGCTGGATCGTCAACGAGACCAAGGATCACGTCGTCATTGTCTCCACCCTCGAAGCCAAGGGCTCTCTGGCGGGGTCCACCAACGCAATCCCCAGAGGGATTATTAAAAAAATCATCCCCGTAAAGCACGACAGGAGAGCGTCGTGACCAGCCTCCTTGAGGTTCTGTACCGGAACAGGAAACACGCTCCACGGGATGAGACAGAGACGGGAGTAGACGTTCAAGTGCGGACATTCTCGCCGCTCTCAAGGTGGGACTTTTCCGTCCCGGGCTTGTGGCGGTACGAGGGATCAGAAATTTCCTGTGGGCATTGCGGCTCCGAGACTAGGGTTTGGCACTTCTTCTGGATAGAAAAGGTGTGTCCAAGTTGCAACACTCCAGCAAAAAAACACCACTGGTTCCGGGAGGTGGGGAAATGAGGATGGGGGCAATTATTAGTGCCGTCGTGGCGGGGGTGGCAATGCTAACTCCCCACGAACCACGGGCCGGTACGGCCTCCAAATGCCTGACCGAGGCCCTTTATTTTGAGGCCCGCTCCGAGGGATGGCGTGGTATGCTGGCAGTGGGCGTCGTGATCCAAAACCGGGTCAAGCACAAGAGCTATCCGGACACGGTCTGCGGGGTTGTTCGACGGGGGCAATACTGGCAGGGCAACCCTATCCGTAATAGGTGCCAGTTCTCCTATTACTGTGACGGTAAGAGGGAGACACCGGACGACCGCTCGGCATGGCTGGCCGCTAGCAACGTCGCCAAAATGCTGATGACCACACCCGTGTCCGTCGTTGGACTGGAAAACAGCACCCACTATCACGCCGTCAGTGTACGACCTGACTGGTCCAAGAGGCTACAGAGATCAGGTAAAATCGGACGCCACATCTTCTACCACCACTAGAGAGGACCGAGGACCCATGAGAGAGAAGCTCCCCCCGCGTCGGCCCTGTGTGACACGGGTTCTTGAGACCGAGAGAGACCGGTACTATATTAATTTTGGATATGACCCGGTTTCCGGGGCGATCCGGGAAGTCTTCATCAAGGGCTCCAAAATCGGCTCCGACATGGACATCCTACTTGACGATGCTAGCCTTCTCTTGTCACTTGCACTACAGTTTGGGCTCGACCTCACGCAAGCCGAGCATTCCCTCAATTCGGGGCGCGAAGAAGACGGGACATCCGTGCTTGCCCACGCAATCCGATTAATGGCAGAGGAGACGGGATATGTCGGAGTTGACTGACGACGAAAAGGACCGTCGGGTCCAACTGGAGTACTCTCGAATCATGTTTGAGACAGTGCGGGTTCAACGCGACAAGGCGTTGGCTGAAGTCGAGAAGTTACGCGAAAAGCTGGCATGGGAGCAAGAATCACACAAGAGGACCGCCCGTATGCTGGAGACAAAGGGGTCAAAGGTGCAACCGGAAATCACCCTAGAGATGTTAAGCCGGTTGTGATGACCAGCGTCGTAACCCCAGTCGGGCCGCTGTCCGTGGCACATGAGGCAGTCATACCACACCCGCCAGCGCGACGGGTTACCGTGGAGGCCGCTCTACGTGAGTATATACGAGAGGCCCGTAAAAACGGGGAGAGCGACAGTGCGATACGACGATCCGTCATGCGTAAGTTGGACAGGGTGCTGGCATGAAAAACGAGCCACGGCGCACGGCGCAGGACCCACGGCGCACGGGACGGCTTCTGCAAGGCTCGGCCTTCCGCCAACGAATCGTGCCCCCAAAAAAGGGGCGGGGCTCATATAAGCGAAAAAAACAGGGAGTAAATAATGGGCAAGAGATCAAGTTTCGTTCGCAAGGATAGGGATTTTTATCCCACCCCCCTGCCTGCCGTGTACCCATTACTTCCGCATCTGGATTCTGAAACCGCGTTCGTCGAGCCCTGCGCTGGTGATGGCGCTTTAGTCGAGCATTTGGAAGCGGCGGGTCATCAATGTTTGGGGTCATCGGACATTGAGCCCCAAGTAGAGTGGATTGACAGGCTGGATGTTTTTGACTTAGAGAAATGCGGGGGAGATGTCTTCATTACCAATCCACCCTGGGACAGGATGATTTTGCACCCGCTGATCACACACCTATCCGACATGGCCCCTACATGGCTCTTGTTTGACGGGGACTGGGCGCACACCAAGCAGGCTGTACAGTTTTTGCCTCGGCTAAAAAAAGTCGTCTCCGTCGGACGTGTAAAGTGGATTGAGGACAGCTCAAGCACTGGCAAAGACAACTGCGCTTGGTATCTGTTCTCCTCTCAGGAATCCGATCAGATTTTATTTTTTGGGCGCGGGCACAAAAACCCGCTCCACGACTTTGGAGAGTAATCGTGACTATACGCTCAGACTTCATCAAAGCCCTCAAGGCAAGGTACGCAGCCGAGATCCTCGTAGCCCGGGCCAACATACAGGTCTATATTGACAATCCCGCTGGGATAGGTGACCATTCAAGCATGAGTGCCGCCGTGGATGAGCAAGTGCAGTTACTCGCGTCCGCGTCGGACAAGCTAAACACCCTCGATGAGTTTTTTTCACCAGAAAATCCCTTATCGCAGTCAAAAAAATAAACGAACTTACGAAATGCGGGCCTCCCTCCCGCAACCGGCGGGAACTGGGTTACGGGTGTAGGCCCCAAGCTCCCGCCGGTACTTATAGGCCCCCTTCAGGGAGCCGTTAAATCAAAGAATGAGGCCCAGTCATACGGCTCTTCAAAAATTCCCAGAGGCGGGACGTCGAGGAAGCTACCAGAGCCCAGACGAGCAGCGCACCCGCCAGCAAAAACATGGATATTGAGCTCAGGACACCGAACAACAAAAAAACAAGGGCTCCCGTCATGGCGCATGTGCCACGCAACCTGATGAGGAGAGACGTGGACACGGCTTCCACGTTTGACGACCTTCAGTTCGAGAAGTGAGAACCGCGCACCATTGTACAGGAGGACGTCAGGGAGACCCGGGATCGACCAGCTTTCCAGACGCGTCGCCTCCAGCGGGGCGCTTGCGTGTTTTACGCCGTCCTTTATTTTTTTCCAGAGAAGGCTTTCCTTGTTTCTTTCCGCCCGGGCCAGTTTCCTCTGCGCTTGGCTCTGGCGTGATGTCGATGACGTTCGCCCTCTCAAAGCCCTCTCTAATCCGCTCAAGCTCTCTCTCCACATCTTCCCGGGTCATCTGGTCTATGGACCCCGTCCTGATTTCTGATTTACTGACGTATATATCGCCCTGGGCCTGGCCCCTCCTGTACTCCGCCTGCACCGCAGCCGAATAGGCCCCAGATTCAAGAGCCAAATCGCGTATGCGCTGGAGATCTCGGACGTGTTTCTTGTACCCGACTTGATACATCTCGTCCAACTCTTCACGGTATCTCCGGATCTCCTGCACAACGTGGGGGCAGATGTTGGGGTTTGTTAACTCGTAAGCACGGGTGTGGGCGGACTTGGGGGGGTAACCGGCCTTTGTCGCCGCCTCACGAAGCGTGATTTGACCGTCGTTCGACACAAGTTCTTTTACAAAAAGCTCTTGTCGGCGGGTTAATTTCCTGTCGGGTCCACGGGTCTTTTCTATCAATTGGTTGGGTTTGTTACGGTTTGGCAAAACGGCCTCCAAATAGGGTTTTATTGTTTAATATCAACGCTGTCCCGCCACTGTCCCACCACTTTACTTTAAGAAAGGGCTGTAAGTGAGGGCTGAAAAATTTTTTCTGGGTTAACCTCAGTGAGTTTTACACAAAAACCGCGAAAAATCACTATTACTAACGGGGATCGCGTCCCATGAGCGACATATTGTGGGATCTGGCACGGTACGCAAAAACCTCCAAAAACTCTTTATATAGAATAGGTTACAGAACTGTCCCACGCGTCCCACCAATCCCGCCACGATTCCGAGGTTTTTTATTTTTTTAATTTCAGGAATTTACTACTATAGTGGGACGGTGGGACAATATTTTGGAGCCCCTAAAACACGGCGCTTGATTTCTTACCCTTGCTGAGGTATAAGATATGTCCCAGATATTTAGAAGGAGTGCAAAATGGGTATATGCTCTGTTTGTAAAGGTAACGGGTACGTCCGTTACTACCCGTTAGTTAGGGACAGTGAGCCTGAGATCAGGCAGTGTTCGACTTGTCGAAGCGCAGGAGAGGTTATTGATAGTGGTTCGTGGACCGTGAGTAATAAGTTGGGGGGCCACGCAGATGGATTGGCTTGAGGACTGGCTCCAGCGCATCATCGAAAAATTGGCTAACTATCTGGAGGATACAAAATGAGAGAGCTCACTAAGGTTGAACAGGCTAATGCCGACGCGTTAGGAGACGCGGCGTTGTTCCATGTGACGGCCACAATTTTGAATAAGAACATACAGGACTGTAACGCCGCGTTGCGGGACCTGTTGAATCGCGAGGGCGTTCTGGATTACTGCGAATTGAGCGCTGGCGACAAAGTTACTTTGACCGGCGTTTACAGCGACGGGACCGAAACCACTATTTCAGCGTACAAAGCCAAGACACGCGGCGATAAGCGAATCTGGTTTAACAGTCTGAAAAACTACGCAACCGCAGGCGACATCATGGCGTTGGTGATACGCGGTGGCAAGCTGATGATACACAACGTCACACAAGGAATCGTCGCGGCAGTTTTTGTGGTCCCGACTCTGGACGTTGTGGCGCGGTATGTTTTGATTTAGAAGGGCTGACTCCCTGTAAACTTGGCCCGCCTAATTTGGCGGGCTATTTTTTGTTTGACGGTATGGGATTAATTTCATACCGTTGACTCCTAACCAATAACAGGAGTAAGACATGTGGAAACTTTTCTATAGCGGGAGTTCCGCTACACGACTTCGACGGGCTCGACGATATCTCGCCGATACGGGTGGCGTCCTTCTCGACTTTGGGTATGTCAATGGCAATTATGCATATTCCGTCAGTGATTATGATACCGCCAGTGAGGAACGTGAGCATTTAGGCGGGGCGCGGTATCTCGATTCCTTACTCGACTACGACGAGACCCGTTTACGCCGGAGTAACTACAATGAAAATTAATCTTCTACGGGGCAACCGCCCGACGAATAAATTCTACATCATGGAAAGTTCAGGCTCGACCCCGACGCGCCGCCAGAAGGGTTATTCAGATTACAACGACTATGAGGCATTGGAGAAGGCGGGCTGGTTGGAAAAACGTGC
>Ga0098052_1002177_pt1 | contig 11901 bp, 14 predicted proteins | sample 15_taG_FD_81591 | JGI IMG/M metagenome (GOLD analysis project Ga0098052, IMG submission 81591) | Marine viral communities from the Subarctic Pacific Ocean - 15_ETSP_OMZ_AT15312 metaG | ecosystem: Environmental > Aquatic > Marine > Oceanic | place: Pacific Ocean | collected 2015-01-18 | reverse complement strand
TCCTTGGCCCTGACCTTGACCTTGACCCTGACCTTGGCCTTGCCCTTGGCCTTGACCTTGGCCCTGTCCTTGTCCCTGTCCTTGTCCTTGTCCTTGCCCTTGGCCTTGACCCTGCCCTTGGCCTTGTCCCTGTCCTTGACCTTGGCCCTGACCTTGGCCTTGGCCTTGACCTTGACCTTGGCCTTCGCCTTCGCCTTGTCCTTGGTCATCTGACTCACCGCCACCTTGGGTGCCACCATCACCGCTTCCGGCTTGGCTCTCTTGGTAATCTGGGTCATATGCGTCTGGAATGCCGTCACCATCAGAATCGGAGTATTCTCCATCATTAGGGTCGTTAGGGAAAGCATCTGTTCCATCTGGCCTTCCATCACCATCTGTATCGGCATTATTTGGATTTGTTCCTCGTGCGTATTCTTGTGCGTTAGTTAAGCCATCCCCATCAGGGTCGGCATTAGCATCTCCACCATTAGTAGGATTGAGGCCATTAGCCACTTCCCATCCATCTGGTAAGCCGTCATTGTCGGTATCGGGGTTATTCATATCCGTTCCATGGCTCTGTTCTTCGGCGTTGGTTAAACCATCACCATCCCAATCTGCCCCGCCATCTGACGGGTCCAGTGGGTCTGAACCATCTCCTGTTACTATACCTGCGCTCATGGCAAGCATAATTGCAGTTAATATCGTTATTATTATATTTTTCTTTTTATTATTTGAATTATTCATCATTTTTTTCTCACTTTTTTTCATTCATAGGGAACCCACTGTCCCCTCTATTATCTAATAGGGGTTTTCAGTGATATAAAGGTATCGTTAGGTTGCTCTAACTGAATCTGCACGAACATTTTCTAATACTATTGGTAAGTGGCAACCCCAAAGTTCTAAAGTTAATGACTCATCTTCCTCATTGATACCAGTTATTTTGGCCTCATCACCCTTCCACGCACCACTTAAAAAAGATACAATCATTCCTATTTCTAATCCTTTCGTGGCTTTGCGTGGTTCTGATTGTTTCTGGGCTTCTTCTGAAGATATTTCTCCTACTACTTCTTTAACCCCCTTAATGGTAAGAATATGATTTGACCCAATCAATCCTAAAACTTCTTGCAGATAATTGATTTCTATTGCCTCAACTAAAATGTATCCTTTCAAATGTGTGGGTGCTATCATCTTTCCAATGTAATCTATCTTCTGACTCATAGACCCTGCACCATTAAGTCGTGTAATAATTTCAGTCATTACTTTTTCTTCTGCTCCTATTTTTGTTTTTACAATGTATGTTTTCATAATTTTCCCTCTATGGAATAGAATACCTGCGTTGCTACGCAGTAATAAACAATATATATGCTATATTGCTGGATAATTCCAGCCAAATCTGATATTATCTATCAAGGAGTAAAATAATCTGTTGTTTCTTCATCAGATTCATCAGATTCATCGGATTCATCGTCTTTAACTTCTTGAACTGTTATCTTGTATTTGCGTGCAGTTCCATCATCCTCTTTGCGTTCAATCAATAAATCCATAGATAGACCATCCTCATCTAAGGATACCTTTTCATTAAGAATCTCTGATTTGGGTAATTTGTTGGTAATTAGTTGTGCCAAAAACTTGTTAATATCTGCTAATTGGCGTGCCAAACGACCAAAGAAAGTGTAATAATTATTTGCACCACTTGGGTTAATTTGGTTGCGATAATAATTGTTGTAAAAACCACCGCTATTATTGCTATCGGTCAAGTCTCTAAAGAAATCTTCCCAGTCAGTCATATTTATCACTATGTCAAATGACCCATATAAACTTTAGCATCTCCAAGGAGTTTGCCATGTATTATTAGAAAGACAATTCAAGTGAACCGGCCGGCCGTGTTGAGAAGCCTTGGCTTCTCCGGGAAGAATCTGGCGATTGCATTGGGAGCAATAATCTATCATAGTATCACAGAATCTCACGGGTTTTGTCGTCAAGTGGAGATTTGAAAACTTGGTTTTGGGATTCAAATGTTTTAGGATTCCATGTGTTTTCTGCACGCTGTTTGTAAACTTTGCGAAAGTCTGCCGTATCTTTAACTTCTGGGTTTGGTTTGTAAGGCTCTCTTTTACGGCCATCTGAATGACCTACATTATAGGCATACGCATACGCCTCTTCTTCGGAATCTTTGCTGGTGGCAATTTCTGAAAGTATTTCATGTTCATGATTCAACGGACACTCCACATTATCGTGGTCGTAAATGTTTGTATTTGGGTCGCAAGAACAATTTACATCTTCATCGTCATCTTCTTCATCATCTTCATAATCATAATCATCCCACATATCTTCCACCACATATGGTGGTTCAATCTCGGCACCTGTAAACTCTGCACGCTCTCCTGTGCTGTGATTATACAACTTACCATCTATGCGTGTGCCATAAATTGTATCATAAGTATCAATGTGTTGAACTGCCCAACTGCTATCGGTTTCACTCTTTAATGCTATTCTTTTGGCTGCCTCTTCTGGACTAATGCCTTGGTCTTGGGTTAATTTTCGTGGCTTGTGTGGTTTACCAGACAAAGTTCTAACTTTGCCTTTAGTCTTTGTTACTGATTCGGCAACATAATCCCATTGGCCTATATCCCACACCTCTCCACAATTATTGCACCAAACTCCTGTATCCATCATTATAGGACTTAGACAAGTTCCACAATTTCCTACGGTTTCAGCACCATACTCATGATGCAAAATATCTTCAACCTCACTTATGTCAAAAAATAACTCAATTTCTGGTTCTGAATACTGTTCCCAATACTTTTCCACAATAACATAACTTTCCTCATCCATTTCTGAAACCTCATCTGACATTTTCATTAACTTGGAACAGGCTTCTATGACTAATCCTTCAATACCATTTTTTAATGGAGTATCTCGGTGAAATACTACATCTCCTTGGAATACTGCGGCCACGGAATAATAACTCATACTAATAACCCATCCATCTTGATACTTAAAGTTTAGGGTGAATGTAAGTCATCGTCTAAAGTATAACCAAGCGGTAAATCGTCTCCCAATATCTCTTGGATTTGCTTGGGATTAGTTCTTTGACCCTCACTGCAAGCAACACAAATAATGTTTAATGTAGGCCAAATAATCTCTAAATCATCCCATGAATAATCCACTAATGACTTGTATCCTGTTTCTCCCCACTTACGCAGGTGTGTCTGCGGGCTTGTTTTAACAGTTAGTAATTCTCTTTCATCAAATCCGCAAATCATACATTTAGAACCTAATTGACTTAATAGATAAGTCTGTTTCCTGCTTCTCAATGATTTTTTAGATTTAACTGCTCGTCTTACAAGATTCTTGTAATCCTTGAAATCATTGTAATACTTTTTGTTATATGATTTCTGGTATTCCCTTTTTTTCTCTGGGTCTGCATAAGGCATATCTATACTAAAGCAGTCTTGCTACTTAAAACTTTGGTTTCAAGACCCACTTCATAATATGAAGGTTCCAGTAGTAATCAATGCAAGTAATCCGGGAACGGCTGCTAACCAAACTTGCCACCACCTATCTTGAACCTCTTTGATGGCTGCAAGTTTTTCTTCAATAATTTCTAAACGAGACATAATAGGGGGTCTGCCGTTGCCATCACGCACTACTTTGTTAATAAAAGCCATATCTTCATCCAGATTTGTTAATTGGTGATGACAATGATTCAAAACTTCTTTGAGGTCAGAAGTTTCAGTAATAAACGAGTTAATCAATAACATCAAGTCGTGAGTAAACTCTTCAAGGTCTTTGTCCATATGTTATACTAACCCATCTTGATACTTAAAGTTTATTGATTGCTGATTCTAAAGAATGAACCAGTGTTTCTAATTGTTGGTGGCGAGAGGTAAGTGTTTGAAGAACAAATTGAAGAGACTCTGTGCGTTGGTGTGCTTGGGCTAAAACCGTTTCTAATTGCTTCATAATATCACTTCTGTTTCCAATAATAAATACCAATGGCGGATGCTGCGATAATGGCGGCTATGCCTTTAACTCCCATGGATGCAGTCGTATCCTTCCACAGTTGTTGTTTGAGTCTTTTGCGAGTGCCACTAATTATGTTGCGAGGATTATTTTTGGGTTTGGTTGAAAATCTATGGATGTTATGGCGAGCATGAGCGTCAAAAGTTTCTGCTTCTTTTAGGTATTTCTCTCGGAGATATTCTGCTTCATCGGCGGTTCGGTAATCATCCTCTAATTGTTGGGGTAAATCGTCCCTTCCAATCCCATAATCATCCATGACTTCTCCATATTCTTCTTCTAACTGGGCATCAGTCAATAATTCTAAAATTATGTATTCCACATCTCCGTAATCGTCTGCTGATGCTTCAAAGGTTTCTGATTGACGCACTTCAAGATTTTGTTTTCCAGAATAATTTAGACTGGCTGAATCAAAGTCACCGTGAATAGCAGAACTTTCCGTAAGTTCTTTAGCAGTGAATCCGCCGAGGGCTGATTCGTTGTCTCCAAACTTAAACAATGAACCAAGTCCTGCATAGGGAGCCTCAAAAGTTTTAGGAATGAATCGGTCTCCGTAGGACCCCTTTTCTGGTTTCCATGATGTAGTGCTGACCACTGGTTGTCGCACGGCTGTCGGCATACTCCAATGTTCTGGATTAGTTGGGTCGCCATTTGGAGATAAAATATAGCCATAAGAAATAAACTGCTCAATAGTTTTGTCATCCAGTTCGCCTTCTGCCTCGTAGTCTGGTATAGCATTTATCTTTTCCACATAATCTGGGTCCTCTAAGACCATCCAACCAAGAGTATCGTATTCATAATACAAATCACAAAGATTCATGTAATCATCATAATCCATGATAAGTTCAACATCACCATCTTCATCTTCACCTAAGATATTTAATGAAACATCTTCAAAACTAACTCCACTTACTGCAATTAACCATTGTTCAAATGCTCTTGGGACTTCAACGAATCCTACTTGATTGTCTCCATCCATTGGATAAAAGTCTAACATTACTATTTCTGATGTAAAACTGATACTTAAAGGTTAGCATAACTTCGGCTATAATGCCGTTGGCACTACGACTAAGTAAAGATTGGTTGGAGTCACCTACACGGGTGAAGGAAGTGGTTTATGCAGATGACTCCAATTACTTATTGTTGTGTCTGATATTTATAGTTACGCCTCAATTACTTTGGTATCGGCATTAAAATCTAATTCACAAACATCATTATCACAAAATCTTTCAATAACTACTTCTTCTCCTCGGATTCTTCCAAAGGAAAGTTTTCCTAAACTATCCTTTAGTGTTTGATAAGTTGCTTCATCAATAGATTGATAAGGCATTTGTGCATATGCGCCTACTTCTAAACGAGGTAAAAACGATATTCCTTTAAGTTGATATTGAAAAATGTCTAAGGCATTGGCAATTTGTGGTCCTTCTGTTTCGGGGTCAAAAGTGACTGTGCATGAAACTTGATTGTCTGCCCAATACTTCTGGGCAAGTGCGGCAAGCGATAGTTGTTCCCACATTGAAACTTTGTCTAATGTTCTTACGCCTTCTCCAATATCAACAGGTATTTCCACAACAAGGGTGGACTTTTCGGAGCCAAATGCCGGCTCTAATTTGTATCCTGCTTTTTCTAAAGCAGGGACAAGGGCTGAATCCTTGCCAAGCCTTATGCGGCGAATGTAATACCGAGACTCTGGGAAATGGATTCCGGGTGTAGTCCCAGCGAGTAATGAAACTGTGCCTGATGGTTTAATTGAAGTAGTTTTAATGGAGCGTGGAATAGCCATCCAATCTGAATACTCTCTATCAAGATTTTGAATATGATTATAGCCTTTGTCCATCCATGATTGAAGTGTGCCTATTCCTTTGTTGGCTACAAATTGAGCGATTCCACTCATACTACAACCTATTCGGCGATTGCGTAGCATTACTCGGTTGGTTTCAGGCCAATGGGTTTTACCCAATGTAACTGACTTAGCATACAAATAAGCGTATTTAAGCGTGACCAAATAATCTTCTAAACTATCGTGGTTCGTGGGAAAAGTTTCAACCAAACAACAAAGTTCATAACTTTCTAAAGTTTGTTCTAAACAGGGATTGCCTCCGCAGGCTCGGCTGTCTTTCCAATTAGGTGCGTCTGCCATACGGCCATACGCCCTCATATTTTCTAACCATGCGTAACCGGGTTCTCCATTGTATTGAACTCTTTTGGCTGATGGTTCATAATCCATCCCAGTAGTAGCAAAGATTGAATTATTAGAAGTCCAACCATATTCTGCACGATGGGGATTTACCTCATAGTTTTTCAAATCAAGGTATTCTTCACAATCTGGTTCTCCGAATACTATTTCTGCACTGCGTCTAACATTTCCTGATACTACACATTTTCCAATTAGATTCATAATATCAACAATAGCAGTAATAGATAATGGTTTTCCAATTTCTGCATCTAAACTCTCCCTGCATTTTTCATGTAATTCTATTAAAGGGTCTGGTCCCGAAGATTCTCCGCCGAAGCCCTTTATGGGAACTCCTGCTGGGCGAATATCTGTATAATCCAATATAATTGCCCCAGTTCCTAATGAATAAGAATCTAACAACATCTTAAGTGATTCAACCCACCCTTCACGGGTGTCTGGAATTAGATATACCTCTTCTTTGCGAGCAGGATTTGGGCCTTTGAGAATAATACTTTGTTCTCCTTTTGTATCAAAACCAACGCCTACACCAAGCATGGAAGCATCCATTAAGAATGCAAATGGTTTAGAAAAATCTGATTTAAGTTGCTCTGTGGAAACGAAAGCACAATTATTCAAAGCGGCATGAAGATTCTTCTTTTCAGTAATTGGTGTTCCCATAGCCCACAATCCTCGGCCGGGTGGTAAAAACTTCATATTAAAAATACGGTCATACATTTCTTGAGCAGAATGTTGGGCTTTCCAAGCATTCCACCCAAGTCCGTGAGCATCAATATGTTTTTTCTGCATATTGAATGTTCCTTCAACGACTCGTTGAACTGTCTCCCACCATTGTTCATTTTTGCCATCGTCTTTGAGCCGAGAATATGTTCGGTTGTAAACTAATTCTCCAAGCCCATTAAATCCAAATGGTGCTTTCTTGCGCCTATATTTTGCCATGAAAAGTTCCGATAATCGGAATGGCACTGTATCAATTTTATTTAGAAACATAATTTTCTCTCCTTTGTATTTGACCTATTCAGAACCTACTACTTAAAGTTTAACATCGGTCAAAACTTGGACACGCATAAGTAGTGTTTTTAGGCAATCCTCTTGAATACAGTTGGTCCTCTTTTGGTCTCAATCACAATGAAATCTTTATCCTTTTTCATCTTGGCTGCCAAACTTCGTTTGGTTGGGACTTCTCTTCGGCGAGCATCAATAAGTCTTTCAACCATATTTTCTGCCGTTATCTCTTCGCCGACTGTTACTGTTCGTTTCGCTGCTTCATAATTCGTTGGTTTCGTTCTTTTCATTTTAATCACACTCGGTTTGCCACCATGCTAATAACCCGAACACCCTCATAAGGTTCCCAATCAAATCTCATTGGTATATCTTGGCCACCTTGAATAGTCAAGGGTTGTGTGCGCTGGGTTCCGCCAATAGAAGCCAATACTTCTTCTGTTGTATATGTGGTGGAAGATATATCTCCAAAGGTTGCGATTCGGATGAGTTCTTCATCATCATCAACTGCTGTTAAGTCTGGACACCATTCAATAGGTTCATCATCGTTTTTTGAACGCCATAAAATTGCTGGTGAGCCAGCCTCTTTGCGAATAATACTATCAAAGGCTACTGTTTTACCAGTAGTTTTCAAGAAATCTCTGATTTCTTTAGAAGAAGTCTGTAAAGAATAGGTGTAATGAAAGTTAGGCAACTCTTTAATTTCATTCATATATTCTAATCTAAGAAGTTTAATTGCTCTGTTAATACCGTTGGCAATCAATGAAAGTTTTCCTTCTTGATGAGAAATTACTAATTCATCTTTGGCTACCAATGTTTTACTAATATCTTTGATACGGTCAATAACTACACCAACTTTGACCTCTTCTGGACAATCATATTCTTTGAAGGCATCGGGCTTTACCCACAAATCAACCATTTTGAAATGGTTGGCACAAACTGTGCGTATCATTAAGCCTTGGTCATTAAATGTAAATATAGCCTCTTCTGAAATCTTTTCTAAAATAGAAATGATATTCTTAATGGTTGGCACAGATATTTTGGCTTTCAAAATACATCAACTCCTAATGAAGTAATTGTTTTAGATTCGCTGATGGTCCACTCTGTCTGCAAAAACTTTAGGATTTCTTCATAGGCTTTGGTATGCTCTCCGAGGGCTGGGTTAGTTTCCCAATTGTTTACAAAGTCAATCAATGACTCATAATGGTCGTAAATCTTTTTGCCTGTTGTGCGGCCAACTCGTGGGATTTGTTCCAACAAAGCATGATGGCGGTTGCGTGAAGAACTTACTACTGTAACTGGTCTGACCAATGAACCAAACTCTCCTTCTTTGACTCTATGGATAACCGAGTTCAAATAACGGAAGGTTTCATCAATAGATTCAGTGTATATTACAGGGATAGTTTCCACTGCCAACCTATTCAGATGTTGTTGGAGACTACGGATTCTATCTCCATTGACTCCATAAATATCTCTCCATGAACCTTCAATAAGTAATACTGGTCGGACACCTTCATTTTCTGCCGCAGATTCTATCAAACGAGAAACTTGTTCCTGCAATCTTTTGGAATTAAAACTACCATAAGCATCACTCCATGTTTTGCGCTCAACAATAACCTGTAATGGTTTTTTATCAAAACCAATTCCTTTGACGGAAAAATCTCCGCAGGGTAATGGGCTTACTGTTGCATTCAATATCATTTCAGCCATGGCTTTGATTTTACCATGTTCATGAGCATCCACTAAAACTTCAACCATGATAGGTATATGTAGTATCACCTATTTAAGTATGACACTACTGTAACTGCATAACCACAACCACATTCGTAATAATCTCCTTTCAAAATTAATGTTTTACCATGATAAGGGGATGCACAAGCAGGACAATGGCGTGCTAATGCTGGTGGTGTGCGATTACTCCTCTTCTTCATCATCATCAGGCTCCACGGGCTTCTCAAAAAGAACTTCTCCTTCGCCCTCTGGATTAAACCATACTTCCTCTCCGCAGGCTTTTCGGTCTAAATAATCTGAATAAGTCTCTGAAACCTCTCCTTCGTGGTCGCCGTTGGTTAAAATAATTTTCCAGTCATCTCGGTGTTGTTGTCCCATCCTTCTTAACTCGCACAAAACATGGTAAATAAAACGATGTGACATTTCACCCTGCGGTCCTGCAAACTCAATAATGGCTTCCAATTGATTTTCGTCTAACATAAAAGACTTCATAGTAGTCATAAGATTAAACACCTACTTAAAAGTTCACTTGAATATGGCATAAAATATGCCGCCAACCATGAGTAATCCGACACCCAACATCAAGGGTGAATCAAATAGTTCGCTGGTTACTCCTTTTCCAAAACTGCCGATGCCTCCACCAACTTGTTCCAGTATTTCATCATGATATACCAATGCGCCGACTGCACCTACGCCCACCAACCCAGTTTTGATGGCTGATGATTCACCTACCTCTGTGGAAGTTTGTTGGGCTACATTTTTGCCTGCTTGTTCTCCTACTTCTTCAGTTACTTCTCTGCCAGCAGTTTTAGTGGCTGTGCGACCAAAAGTTTTCCTCACCCAACCAAACATCAATTAAGAGTGGGTCGTTCAACTACTTAAAGATTCTTGAGCGAATGGAAGTGTAATCAAAACTCTATTGATTTCTATGGCTTCACTATAATCTATTTCTTCAAATAATTCAGGAGATAAGATACTTACGATGGCATTGTATTCTTCGGTAGTCAATAACTCTCGCTTTTCTTTTTCTAAAGATTTCCAAAAGTATCCGTAATCTTTTTCCACCCGATAAAAAGTAAGGTCGTTGGATTCTCGGTAATCTTGAAGTTTCTTAGATACTTCTGTGGCATTCAAAACTTTGTATCGGACTAACAATTCTGAAGGGATATTATCTAAAGTTTCATACTCGGTAATAAGTTTAGCGGCTTTCACTGGACCTAATCCGGGGATGCTGGTGATATTATCAGTGGTGTCACCGGTCAAAGACTTCCAATCAACGAATTGGTTTAATGAAATCCCAAGGTCTGTTTCTATGTCGGATGGATTGATAACATTTTGAACATTGGAGATACGAAGGGTCTTACCTTCTGGCAAGTCCCATGAATAGAGTTGGTGTAGGTCTGAATCCTGTGTAAATATGAGTATATCTTTAATGTCTGGGTTCTCAAACGCTTCTAATACTTTTTCTGCTATGATGTCATCGGCTTCTTTGTATTCCTCATAGATTCCAGTCCATCCGTGTCTTGGGTGCATAGGATTGATACTCCACTTTTGAAAATCTTCACGAAGGTCGTGAATCTCATATGATTCGGCATCATAAACTGAATCATCTTCTAAGATAGCACGATTACCTTTGTAAGCACTGTCTATTAAGCCTCGGCGTTGGCGTGCTGATATTCCGTCATAACAAACTAATACTTCCGAGTTTCCATATTTTGGTGACATATGTAATTGACTCATCCGTAAATCCAAATACTTGAAATCATTGAATACAATTTTACGACACGCCTTCACGAACATATACGCATTGGGTTTCTTTGCCCGAACTATCCATTTATAGTGCGCTCGCTTCATCCCGCCTTTGGGACTCCAATGGCGAGCATTACGGCCTACAAACCAACCTGCATCTATCAATACGAGTTTAATCTTAGACATATTCTCACATACGCTATGAACTACTTAAATCTTTTGGCCAACAATGTGCCATATTCTTCATAGGAGTTTTAACTGTGACTGCACATTCACAATCCCGACACCTAAATATCGCACAAGCAAAACCCTGCGTTGCCCATTGGCTCTCTAATTTAATTGGCCATCCGCAAACAGGGCAATCCATAATGCTCATAATGGGTAGGACTTACTTAACTGTTCTGTATAAACCATAGGTCAATAGTGCTGCGCCTAATCCCAACAACGGAACGGTTATTTTTCGGTCTCCGAGGGCAGAATGCGACTCGGCTGCCGATTCATCGGTAGGTGGTGGTGAGACTACGGTAAAAGTTTCCACAACATCAAGTCGTGGGTCAGCGCAGGAGCCAGAGGCCATAGATTTGACTCGGACTTTCCATTGACCCGGTGAATCTATGACGAAATAAGCCAGCGAAGGTAGTGGTTGATTGCCTGCATATACTTCGGAGGTTCCTGCGAGTTCTGTATCGTGAACAACACGAGTCACTCCATTTTGGCGACAAGTGATTTCAATAGAAACTTTGTGTGCTGCTGCACCAACATTGTGATAATCCATTCCCAAATAATCAGTAGCAAAACTTTCATTGGTTTCTGCGAACCAGTTCTTGGGACTCAATTTTGATTTATTCCAAATGGTTGATGCTGAATTGCCCATGTTGGCTACCCATCGGGCGGGCATAGAACCTGCATAAACAACTTGATAGGCCCGATATTCTAACCATGAAGCATCTCCATCTTCGTATTGTTGTTTAATAATATCATAACCTTCTTTGACGACATTTTCATAGTGTGTTGGGTCTGTAATCATAGTTCCGATACCGCCTATTACTGCACCGGGGTCAAGGATGCCACCGCCTGATGTATCATTAGCCCAAAATGCTACAACAATACTATTCTCAAATGGAATAATCTTGTTTGGCCCACCGGTTGGTGGCGGTTGTATGCCTATCCAAACAGCGTGCTTTGAACCACAAAGGCTTCGGGGGTCACGCTCTTTGGTCTTA
>Ga0098052_1002176_pt1 | contig 11901 bp, 7 predicted proteins | sample 15_taG_FD_81591 | JGI IMG/M metagenome (GOLD analysis project Ga0098052, IMG submission 81591) | Marine viral communities from the Subarctic Pacific Ocean - 15_ETSP_OMZ_AT15312 metaG | ecosystem: Environmental > Aquatic > Marine > Oceanic | place: Pacific Ocean | collected 2015-01-18 | reverse complement strand
GAGGTAGACGAGCTATTGGTTTGGAATGTCAAGGTAATATTGTAATCAAATCCTTACAGGGGGGAATAGATATCCAAACCCAAGGACAAGATATCAATATTACTAATACAGCTATAGGTGATGATGCCGCTAAGATCTTTGGTAATATCAATTTAAGAAGTTACACGGGCGATGTAAATATTAATTCATATTCAGAAGGTGGGCAAATCAACCTAATTAATTCAGATCCTGACGGGTCGATCAATCTAAAAGCTGGAGGTGATATCAACTTAGATGCGTCAGGATCTATCAACCTAAAGGCTTTAGAAGCTATTAATGTAGTAACTATGGATATATTTAATTTGGATGCCATCGACGCAATTCTGAAAAATATCTCGATTGTTTCTTTATATGCCACTATTCCTAGTCCACCCTCACCATTAATAACTAACCTAGCATATACAGAGCCTCCAATTTCAGCATACGAGGATATAGATTTACCAGAGAACGATTTCAATGAGTAGTTTCAACGAGTATAAAAAAGATTTTGGTCAATATGTAGATGACCTAGACTTCACAGAGTCCGTATTCAATGAAACGGATATCTTCAAAAGTATCAATTCTATTTACGGAGTTCCTACTTGCGTAATGGATTTAGTCAAAACCGCCTTAATTAAACTATTACCTAGTAGTTTCTTAGTTAATATCTCTAAATCATTTGAATCCGGTAAAACCAAGGCTTTCAATTCTATTGAAAGTATGACTAATAATTACTTCTTCAATAATGGTTTATGGGTTTATGATCCTGTAACTGGCAAATTTTCTTGGAATGAAGAGAACAAAGATTTCGGCCTTGATGAAGACTCTCTTGGATTCTTTGGAAAAATGTCAGAATGGTTAGCCGAGACTCAAGGTTTTATTGCCGGGGGTTTAACTTCTGCTTTAGGTACAGCGGAACAGATTGAGGATTTGATGCAATGTATTTCTAAGTTTCTTGCGTGGGAAGCCAGTAAACAAGAACCTAAAGATTTTGCTTTTGGTTTTGGTCCACTTCTAGGCTACAAGGAGGAGATTGATACTACAGTTGAGTTTATTACTACTTTAGCTGTTTCACAAGAAGCTGTTAATGCTGAACTATTTGCTAGAGCACAAGATCCTACGTTAGAGCCCTTAAATCTATCCGACCAAACAGTAGAGTTTGAATCTCCATTTAGGTTGGCTTTTGGACCTCCACAGTCAACTACTGGAACATTCTTACTATCAATTGATGGTATGTATTATGACGCTCAAAATGGTGGTATCCCTGATGTGGAAGAGCTTTTCCTAAGCTCTATTCCTGAATCTGGGGATGAGTGGAAGTTAGAGCATGAGGCTGCGTTAGGCGGTAAAGGTCAATCTGTAGATAAAGATACGTTCGCTACTTATGCTGATACAGTATTTGATATCAATAATATTGATACTTCAAAAGCTTTTGATGAGTATTATGCTATCGACCCATTACTAAATAAAATTAAGGGACAAAAGAATAAAGAAATTGAGGACATCAAAACACATATCACAGAACTAACTGCTTCTGGTTATGACGAAGATTCAGCTTTGGTTGTGAACTCAAAACAATCCTTACAGTCAGTAGCAGCTAAGTATGAGGAGAAGCTTAATAAAAGAAGGAAACAAATTGAGCTATATGTAAAATTTAGTGGAACCTCTAGCAAAGAAGAGGCTGTTCCTGTAAATGATTTCTCTTATATTACTAATGAAGTAGTTGTACCGGAATTAGACAAGCAACAAAAACTAATCTTTAGACAAGGAGAACTTGATGGAGTAATCTTACCAGTTGAGCCTAAGTTCGTAAAGGTCGCTGACTCTACCAAGGTATCAAGCTTTAACCACCTAAACTTAGGTGACGTAGGTTCTGGAGAAATTGTTACTGTAGACTCTGTAGACGGGTCTTCAACTACTATTGTAAGTTTGTCTGATAAGATCGTAACCTCTGAAATCATAGGAGTTTATAACTTCTTAGAGGCGCATACTTACCCAACCCAAACATCATATGATTACAGTAATTATAAAGTTGTTAATAGTGAGGGAGTAGGTAACTTTGGTTTTGCGGCAGGAGATAGCTCTTCAATGTTTGTGTCAGGTTTAAGTATTCCTTATTTAGATGGAACATCAAGTAACTATATAATGCTTCCTGATACAGATGAGTACAGAGATCTAACATATAAGAAAGCCGGGTTTACTATTGATTTTTGGGTACACAGCCCAACCTTAGAGGATGAGACCTCTTGGGCACAAACTCCATTTAAAAAAGTATTACTAACGTGCGCTAATAACGGTAGTAATAACTCTATAACTTCAGGAATTTTAAAATTAGATAAATCTTCTGATGTTGTTAGGGGATTAGAGATTGGGTTCACTACAGATAGAAGAACTGTTAGCGGCCTCGCACATACAGACTCTTCAGCAATAAATCATCCTGACACATACCTATCTCTTTATGTAGCTCCTACTCAATCTTATGGTACAAGCTCTGTTGGATATATTCACAAAACAGATAGTAATGGATGCATTATACAAGAGGATAATTTATGTTCTTTGGTGGCCTCTAGAGATATGTACGTTAATAGTATTAGCGTAGAAGGTATAGCAACTTCCTTTGTAAATGTATGTATTACAGTAGATCCTAAAAATAACTTGGCTAGTATTTATCTAAACGGTAATCTATTGACTTCTGACACTATGAAAAATGTATTTGGAGTAGATGATTACTTTACAGCTAATCTTCCTAGCCCAGCCTTAGATTCTAGTTATAACCCTACTACTGGTCCAAAGCTAAACCCATCAAAATATACTCCTTGGGTTTTAGGTGGTGATTTCTTACAAGGTTTATTAGATCAGGATACAGGTTTAAAAGCCCATGTAGGAAGTTTAAAATTCTATGCAAAAGCACTAGATAGTAGTGAGGTTCTACAAAACTATAATGCCCAAGAAGGGTATTTTACTAACATCGCAACATAATGGCAACTACTAGATTTGGAAAGAAAGTAGCTCTGGAGGTTAATAAATCTGTACGAGCAACACAAGAGAAGGTTATAGGATTAGCATATCCATTTAAATCTATCTCTAAGGGGTATGCTAGAAAGCAGTCCGGAGCAGAACTTATAAAGAATAATATCATCCAATTGATGCAAACCTCTAAGGGTGAAAGAGTTATGTTGCCGCAATTTGGAACCAACCTAGCCGATTACCTATTTGAACCGTTAGATTCTGAATTATCAGAAGAGATTAGAGATCATATAGTAGAGACTATGGCATTGTTTATGCCTAGGGTAAAAATTACTAAACTTATTATTTCGGAGTCGGAAGGTATAACATACGAAGGTTACCCAGGATTCAATATTTCATTACAAGTTGTAGAAAAAGACACTAACCAGAGAATTGATGTAGGAGTACAAGTAGGATAATGACTATCAACGTTCAATCAGATTTTATAAAATTACTAAAAACAAGGGACGATCAGAAGGCAGATTATATTGATTTTTCTGTTGATGATTTTGATTCTATTTTAGCTGCACTAAAACAATACGTTCAAGCGTTCTACCCTTTGGACTACAACAACTTTGTAGAGTCAGATTTAGGGGTATTTCTACTTGAAATGGTAGCTTATATGGGATCTGTTATGTCTTTAAAGGCTGATATGTTAGCTAATGAGAACTTCATAGAGACAGCTAAAGATAGAAATAGTGTTAGAAAACTACTTCAACTTATTGGCGTAAATATGAAAGGTCCTATCTCTGCTGTATCTAATGCAGAGCTTGATTTCCAATCTGTTACGTTAGATACAGAGGTAACAGTAGATGCACAGGACAGAGTAGTAGTTGTAACCTCTCCAGAAGATAATGCACCTCTAAACTATACCTTGTATAAAACAGCAAATGGGTTGATTGATGAAGTAAACGCTGAAGGTGATATTGTATTAGATGTAACGGAATCAGATTCTACTGCAAGTACTGTTTGGTCTAATTTAGCTCTATTAGAGGGTGCCTTAGTAAAACAAACAGGGAGATTTGGAAGTACTGACACTATCCAATCTATCACACTAACTGAAACTCCTATCGTAGAACAGAGCGTCCAAGTCTATATTACACACGCTTCAGATGCATCTGGAGCTTGGACACAAGTAGATAACTTATACTACGCTTCAGGAAACTCTGATAAGATTTTCCAAGTATCATATAACGATGATTACTCTGCAACCATTTTATTTGGTGATGGTCAATCTGGTAAAGCAGCTCCTATAGGTGGAACATATACTGTGTTTTATAGAGTAGGTGGTGGTACTAGAGGTAACATATTAGAAGATGTTATTGATGTTTCTGTAGCCGCGTCTGGAAGTACTACAGCATATACTCCAAGGTTAAGAAACTCTTCACAAGCTACAGGAGGTTTAGACGCTGAAAGTGCTGACTCTGCGAAGAAGTATGCACCCCTAACCTTTAAAGCCCAAGATAGGTTGGTAACCTTAGAGGATTACAACACATTTATTAACTCATATGTTAGCGATTCAGGATCTTCTTCTAAAGCTACAGTAGCTACTAGAAAGGCTTATGGTTCTGCCAATATCATTGATATTTATGTGTTAGAGAAGGCTAGTGATACACAACTACAAAAAGCTTCCGTGTCGTTCAAGAATAGCTTACTTGGCAGTATAGACACTAAGAAGATGATTACTGACGAGGTAGTTATTGTCGATGGTTTAATAAGAACCATAGATTTAGTTATAACTATAACTATTGATAAGGAATTAGATCAGAGGGAGGAAGCCATTAAAGCTAATGTGGCGCAAACCTTACAAAATTACCTATCCTCAAATAATAGGGATTTTGGAGAAGATTTATCTTTAGGAAAATTAAGTAAAGAGGTTTTCCAAATCCAAGACGTTAGATTCTCTACTATTGATAATTACGATAGTGATATTGTAATAGAATTCAACGAAATCATTCAACTAAATAACTTAACAATTAATGTTAATAAGGTATAATGAGTAAGAAATACTATAAGAGAAATTATGTAGAAGTTCTGGAGATTATTACTCCTAAGTTCTATATTAACGATGATTTAGCTTTAAGCGGAATAGAGATTGATCCTGTAGCACAGGTAATCAATAGTCACTTATTAGCTTCTAATGATTTTAATTCTATTATAGATGTTTCTTCTGTTGGGGACGTGTCTATAGCAACTATAGCTGGAATCTCACCATACTTTATAAAACAAAATAACAAAACGGATATTAACGCGCAAAACTTCCAAAGTAATATCCTAGAAACTTTAGGAGTTAAACTTGGATCATTTGATTCTAGCGCAGAGTTCCAAACTTATTTAGATGCAAGCGTACTACCCAACATTATATTAAACGAGCCTACCTTAGATTTTGCTGGTGATGCTAGCTCAACCCATGAGTATTTGGTAGATTATCTATCTTGGTTTTACTTACTTAACACTTCTGGGGATTCTTGGGATCCATCATCTGTTGTAGGTGCTAGATTAGCGGAGAAATTATTTGTTGATGGTGAGTTAAAAACTGTAGACGGAGTTAAGTTATTTACAGAGTTTGTCTGGAGAAACTATTCTACACTATCGTCTATTGGAGCGTTTATACCTGAAGATTATGTAGCCGGAACAGGGACGTACACTAGTGGCACACAAAATCTAGATAAACTTCTTACTTTAGTAGACATTATATACACAGAATCATTTTCTGATACTGCTGACACTAAAGTAAGAGATGCGTTTGAAGATTATATCTCTGATGCAACCCTACTAGAAGACACGTCACTTAAAGGAGCTTTCTATAGATTGCTTAGATCTATATCTATAGCTATCTCCGATACAAACGATACTGTAAATGATTTAGAAGCTATTTACAATATTGAGAAGTGCCCTAAATACCAACTACCACTAATAGCCAAACTTATAGGTTGGAATTTATTTGGGGAGGATGAGGATAGTTGGAGGCTACAGCTAAGAAATGCTGTAACTGTATATAAGAGAAAAGGTACTGTTGCTGGTATCCAACAAGCTATAAATGGAATCCTACCAGACAACACCTTTGAGGTTTCGTCTTTATTAGCTACGTTATATGAAACATATGTACCATATATCATTAAATTCTCCCTTATAACAGAATCACCATACTTTGTAGATTTATCTACATGGACATCAGAGTTGGCTGATAAGATGGGAACTGTCTATTCACCTAATAACTTTGAAGAATCTGTGGATCATGCTGTAGATAAAATCCTATTAGATTGTGTATTACAATACCCAGAAAACTTTATCTTTAATAATACTGCGTTTGATTTATCAGATCCAGAGTTTGTCTTTAACTATAGAGATAAAGAATATTCAATTCCTCCTTTTGACGATGAGAAGTTTTATGTAGATTGCTTACTTAGTAAGAATCTATTAGATTTGCTACAAGAGAGGCTTGAATGTTTTGGCGTACCTGCTTCTTTTGCTGGTAGTGCTATGGATTATATTTCCGGTAATACTTTAGGTACTGGTGATAGAATCAACTTAAATAACTCATTCCTATTCTTTACGTCTGGTTTTGAGAACCCACCTAACTTTGACGATATTGTTGATTCTTTAAACATTAACAATATTAATGCTTTAGGCTTATGGAACGCCAAATCTTCACATTTCAATATCTTCCTAGATGCTAGTGCTTATGATTTCTCCTCTGTAAACCTAACTAATGATTCAGGTAAGGTCGTACAGGATTTAGCTAGAACAGTAAATGAGTTCTCCCCGGCCCACAGCATCCCTAATATTGGATTGTTTGTTGACACTAGTGATGTATATGATGCATCAGATAATTCATGTACATATATAACTCCTGAATTTACAGAACAGGTATCATATACCTCTGCTGTATCAGGCGTTGATATGAGGTATGGCGGTAACGACCCAGTAACGGATAAGAGATCTAGATTTGATGATGTTACTGATGATGTGTATACGTCACCTACTGCTGTTACGGCTGCTAGAAATGCCAAGCGTAGAAGAGATTACGAGTTCTTATTGGAGCAAGTAGGGCACTTCACTAGAACTGGATTGAACCAACCTTTAGCCCTATCCGTAAGTACGCTAGAAAATTCATACACAGATTCCCTAGGTATGCTACCTTTAGGGTTTATTCCTAGCACTTTAGCTTTTGCTCCAACTACAGATGAAAACCTTAGTGGAGTTTATAGTCAATGTGCCAAGCTAACTTCTGACGCTAACTATTTTGGTGTGGATGTAAGTAATACTTATCCATCTAGAGGTTTTGCCCAATTTGATATATCTAGTTGCTCCCAATATATGGATAGAGGAGCTACTGACGAGTTTATAGCTTTAGTACATATGCTAAGGTGGAGGCAACAACTAGACCAAGCCTCTGCTATGGTTGATAGAAATGAGGAAGTATATTATTACTCTGCTGTAGAAATTGATAAGGTTCAAAGTGAGGCTTCTAAATTATCTAACGCTGCCGAAAATATTAAGGTGGATGAATTCGAATTAGGGTCCCCACTACATAGACTATATGAGATTTATACCAATAGTTTTGATAGGCATATTTTAGGTACTTATTATGCCCAGTACCTAGACGGAGGAAAAGACTTATTCTCACATACCTACGGACCTATCTTTTATAATGCTAATTTAACTTTAGCTGGATCTTCAACAACCTATGTTACTGAAGAGCTTTCAAATATAATTGAACTAAAGGAACTTGAAGGTAGTGGTTTATTTAGTGAAGATGGAGCATCTGCTGGAACTTATGTAGCTTCTACTGTAGCTGATTGTTATGTTGGTGGTTATGAGCTTAGAAATCCTCATGTTGTTAGTGCTATAGAGTTAGTAATGCCTTCCGGATCTAGCGATAACAATAAATTCGAGTACATTAACCTAACTACAACCAATAATACCACATTCAAAAATAATGGGTTTATTACATTAATCTCACAAAACAAATTACCAAGGGTTAAGTTTGACTTAGCAGGTTATGTCGATAATAAACTTACGCCAGAGCATGACTTCCAACTAACTGTATCTTCCACTATTTTAGATACTGATTTAGGTTTATTAGGTGGAGCTACGCTAGGCGTATGGGTCCATACTGATCCTGTAGATGGAATGGTTTGGAGTTATAATTCTGATGGCAATTGGGTACTACATAATGTAACTGATTTAACTGAAAATATTGTAATAAATCAATCTCACCTAAATAATATACCGCTACAAGAGCAAACTACTAAAGATGATAATTGCTTAGGTTCCGTAGACTCTACAGATAGTAAGAAGGTTTCTCAATTAGAAGACACAGACTTTTTTAACTTTGTTGTAAATTTCAATACAAAAAACCAACCTATATCTGTCCCGGAACAGTATTATAAAGTAAATAACCAAGTACACACCGACTCTCAAAATTATGCTGTAGAAGTTTACCTTATTAATACCTCTACAAATAAACTGATGGTTTTGGACTCTATTAGCTTAGTAGATAAGTCTAATGAGTGTATGGCATCTGTTCCTAATAACTTTATTATAGATTTATCTGGACTAGATTCATCCGGAGTGGTTTACGTTTCAGGTACGGAAGATTTTGAAAACATCATAAAATTGAGTCCTAGAGAGCTTAAAAGCGTATTTGCTTACTTCAATTCCCTTATAGTTGGGGATGCTTCCAGGGACGCAACCTTAACAGCAGCTAAATATGAAGTTAGTGGCGGAAGTAGACTTAACTATAGGCTACATCCAGATTGGACAGCAATATCAACAAATGCTTATAACCAGCACACACAAATAGAAGTTACAGATCAGTAATGTTAGGTATAGTAGAAATATATAAAGAAGAGGAGTTAATAGCCAGAGAAGAGAATATGGTCTTGGATGGCGCGGGAGAACTCTTAGCTGATATTATGACTATAACCCCTAGTCTAGAAGGTACTGCTGCTTCGGCTATATTAGATGTATCTAACTTTACCATTCAAGCTATATCGTTCGGTAAAGACGCCCAAAGCTTTAATTCTCACTCACATTCTAGTGCTGTAATAGTAGAAGGTTTTGATGTTGCTGAAGCCGCTGCGGCCAGACCTAACTTATTCTTTTGTACTAGTTCTTATATTAATTCTATGTCTTCTGTAGATACCTCCACTAATATATCATTACCATTAGCCCCAAGACCTATTGATATACAGTTGGAAGAGATATCCCCAGAGTTCTCAGCCTTAACCGCCCTTAGTGGAGGTTTTGAGGGTCAAAATATGAATTTCGTAGGGCTATATGCGGATCTTATAGATGAGTTTGGTTTAACGGACACAGAAGCAAATAGAATAGCTTTTAACTCTATAGGGGCATATCCATCTGGAACTGCATATGCATTCAATATTGCTGGAACATATTTAGCTCCAAGCACAATTTATTATTCTACACCGGGAAATAGTACATTAAATAGTTTAAGTGCTATTGATATGTATGGGTTTATTAAGGGTATTGATGGTACCAATATCAATAATGGGTTGATTACTTCAAGTAACGTAGCTACAGGAGAAGTCCTTTATTCTGTAAGATTAAATGCGGCTGACACCTTAGTAGCAGAATGCTATGGTGGAATTACTATTATGGGTCTGTGGGCAATTGATTTAGAAGAAACATTACAGAATATGCAACCACCATTTGAATTTACTCCAGTAAATAACCCAATTAAATATAAGCTGTATAGTAAAAAAGTGTTCTCCCAAAATATAACATATTCAGATGATTTGCAGAATATGGAATCTTTAATAATTAGGTGGATTATAACGTTTTGAACTTTTTAGATATTACAAATATAAGTGGTTACCTAACCATTACAAAAGTTTCCAAGGATAACGAGGAAGTTTTATATTCCGATCATAATACTATTGTATCGGGTATGGGAATAGGTTTATCTGAATTATTTGCTTCTGAAAGCGAGTTAGATCTTTATTTTATGACTAATTTTCAATTAGGTGTATCTGGGACCTCTACTTTAGATGTTATTACGACACAGGAGTTAGCTGGGCCACTATCTTCTTTGGGGGAGTATGGGTATTCTAGCGAAACTATTAATTACGTACTAAAGAGTATGTCCAAGTACGGTAAAACCTTTGAAAATCAGCCTTTTGGAGTTATTCCACTTTCTAATATCACTAAAGTATCAGACAGTGTGGTAAGACATAGAATTGTTGTAGATAATCAGGATGCTAACGATCTAGAGATAAATGAAATTGGGCTCTTTATGAACAACCCGTTTAAAGCTGTTTTTGGCGAAGCTTTATTAGTAGCCTACAAGCAGTTCCCCGCGATAAGTAAGACTGACGACTATTCCCTTATATTTGAGTGGGATATAGACTTCACAATGAATAGTTAAAAATATAAATTAACGTATACATATAAATAGTTATGGATAGAAAAATCAAAGGGCATTTAGCCATTGAAAAGCTTAATAATGATGGAACCTCAGAATTTATATTTGACGAGGATAATGTCATTGTATCTGGAATGGGTGTAGGGTTGAGTTACTTATTTGCTGGTTCTGGATCTGATACCATTTTGGATTTTAAACTAGATAGAATTCAATTAGGTGTTTCTGGTCATGACGACCTACAAGATTCTAGCACATATCAATTATCTGGGGCTTTAAGCTCCGTAAATGAGTATACTGGTGGCTCTAGTAATCTTATCACTTCTGAAAATAATGTGATAGAAAACGGATCTTTGTCGGTAGATACTAGTGCCTTTTCTCTTGTACCACATAATAAAATAGCTAAGGTAGGTCCAACTTCTGTAAGGTATATTATCGTTATTGACTCTGAATCCTGTAATGGGTTAGAGAGAGATGGAGCCGACGCAGCCCTAAATGAAATTGGGTTGTTTATGAAAAACTACACAGGTTATAATGCTGACAGACCTATATTGGTAGCTTACAGAAAATTTACTAATATCATCAAAACTAGTGACTTCTCACTAATCTTTTACTGGACGATCTCATTCTAATGTTTGATCCTAATGACTTATATATTGCTAGCGGTTCTGTTGAGGTTGTAAATTCTTGGCAAGCTACTGTAACGAAGTTCGATACATCTTCTTTTTATAATTGGGAGCAAGATAACCTTCCTATTTATGACTTAGAAGATAGAACTGATTACCTTTGGGGAAAAGCTGGGCACCCTACTTCAAGTATTCCTGGCGCAACTTTAGTGGTTTCAAGTACTGCTACAGCTTCAGGTAATGTGTTTAATACTCTTCAGGATGCTGTAGATGCGTTACCTGATGTAATTAGATTTCCCGTTCTAATTGAGGTGGCTGCTTCCGGAGATCTAGGAGAATTAAACTTAGATAACATTAAAGTGGAAGGTGATGGCGCAGGACTGGAGATCGTAAACAGGCTATACGCTAAATCAATGTATGACCCGTCTTCAGATGGTACGGTATCAACAGTAACAGATAATTATATTACACAGTTTAGTTCCTCCGCTCTTAGTGCTACTATTGAGGAGACTTCAGCTATTAGTATTTCTGCTACTCCGGAGTGGAACTTAGATAACTTTAACTTATCACTATTTGGTGTTCCTGAGTTAACTTCTAATGGGGAGAGATTAAAGAAGATTTCGTTCTCAAAGGATAATGCTTTTATTGGTACGAACTATAACTTTACATTATCCAGCGGTTTAGGCGGGGATTTAACAGAAAGTACTTATGATGTATCTGTATTACACGGTGTAACTGGTTCCCAAATTGGTAGAACGGATACTGCTGTAAGTGATAGAGTTATTGGTGTGGTTTATGGTAACAGCCTATCTGGCATAACTATTACAAACTGCGACCGAGAAGTTTATGTAAGAGGTTTCGTAG
>Ga0098052_1002175_pt1 | contig 11905 bp, 18 predicted proteins | sample 15_taG_FD_81591 | JGI IMG/M metagenome (GOLD analysis project Ga0098052, IMG submission 81591) | Marine viral communities from the Subarctic Pacific Ocean - 15_ETSP_OMZ_AT15312 metaG | ecosystem: Environmental > Aquatic > Marine > Oceanic | place: Pacific Ocean | collected 2015-01-18 | reverse complement strand
TTTGTTTCTTGCTTTAGCAAGTAAACCTTTTGCTTTTTCTTCTAAATCTCTTGTTCTTGATTCCCACGTGTCCAATCCCATATATCTAATTCGTTGTTTCATTTTAACCTTAAACCCTAAATCGATATACGCGTCAATTGTATCTCCGTCAACTACTTTTATCAGTTCGCACTCATACTCCCTGAAGTCCAGTTTTTTTGCCATTGTTCTTCTCCATTAAAAAGAACGAATTCCCAAATCTACACATATGTATTTTAGTTTATCAAATGAAGAAGTATAGACACCTGTATCTAAACAAGATTGTATCTTGTTAATCTCGGAATTCGTCAGTCTACTAACATATACTTCTCCATTATAAGTATAAGTGTTGCTTTGTTTTCCGGCCATACTATTCAATGTTGACATTAATTCTTTCATACGTAAATAACTTGGATAATCTCCATTTACGAATCTTGAATGTTCAGATATAAGAATATATCTTTCATAATCGGTTGTGCTATGCATTAGCTTTTCCCCTTTGATTTTGATTTTGGTTTATCTAAATACTCTTTATACTCTAACTCATATTGTAGTTCACACTTTAGATGATTTCTATTATTACCTAAATAATCGTAATCAACATCGTGAGTATGTTTACCACATAATTCACAAGTCCAATACTCCAAGTATTCTTTATCATAATTTTTACCTTTCCACATTTCCATTGTAAGTGGATTGTCTTTTGCTAATTTAGTATCTTTAATAACATCAGTAAATTGAGTTGCTCTTTCAATATTAGCTGCAATCTCAACTGATAAAGTTGCTATTCTATTTTTATCAAGTGTACGGTTTTTGTGTCTGTTCAGAACACCACCGACTACACCTTGCACGAAATGTTCGTCCATAGTCGTTTCCTCATTTCCTTTATGTTATATTAATGGGCGGCAGTAGAAAGGAAAACACCCACCGCCCAACGTGCGAGATTTAACTCACACTAAAAGTCATCATCAGATAATGATTCATCATCAATGTTTTCAACATTAAACAAGTCATCATCAGAGCCGTCATTGACATACTTCTGAACTAACTGCTTAACGAAAGTTCTTTCAGAATCAACTCCGCCGTCATCAGAGAACTGCGGATAGATACTTACTTGAGCTGCTTCATCAATACCAAAGCCGTCAAACAATAGTCCAGCCATTTCAACCGAAGTTCTGGTTGAGATAGCCGTTGAAATTTTACCAGCGTCTGAATTACTTTCAACACGAGTAGTGTTAGCAATTTCAGCAACTGCTGTCAAGTCTGACACATCAACGTGTGGGAACATATAACTCAATAGTTCCGTTTCTTGTGAATCATTTAAAACGTCCATTTCAACAATAGTGAATCTGTCCATTAGAGCTTTATCCATAACTCTCGTAGAAGTATATTCATTACCAATGTTAGCTGTCGCTACGAAAGTAACGCCTTCTGCAACATTAATAGTTTCTTGTCCGTTCGCCTCGTCCAATCTTAAATATCTTTGACCAGCGTCTAAAACGGTCATCAGAATATTCCAAGCGTCCGGGTGAGCTCTTGATAACTCATCAAGAAGAATCACAGCGTTCGGTGTTTGAATAGCTTTTACGAATAGAGATTCTGAAAAGTAAGTTCCTTTCTTTTTATCAAAGTGAACATTACCAATCAAAGTAGCTCTCGGGTCTTGAGTTCCACCCATATTGAAATAGAAGTCAGGTCTATCAAGTGCATTAACCAATGACTTTGCAGCCATAGTCTTACCACACCCAGCAGGACCTGTCATCAAAATGTTCTTACCTCTTACGGCAGAACGAATTAAGTATTTCCACTTCAACTCATTCATCATCAAACCTTTTGGTTTCAATGAATAAGAATTGTGGATAAAGTTGAGAACTTCAGCGTGTTCTTGTGGAACATCTACGGAAGTTTCAAAAACTGGCGCAGTAGTAGCTTCATACTCTGACATAGGAACTGCCCACCAATAATTCTTTCCAGATTTATTGACACGCTGTTCTAAAGCCATACCATTTTCGTAAGCTTTCTTCCTAGCACCAGTTGTAATTTGAGAAGTATACTTGTTATCATTACAATCCCAAGCATTGAATCTGTTTCCAGACTTTTCAACTCTTACAACAATGTTGTTCATATTATTTCCTTTTCTTTTATTATCAATCATTTATACCTAAATATAACACTTTTTTTGTATTAATGTCAAGCCTTTTTTTCATTATTTTTCTAAAAACTTTTTGTTCATTGAATTAGCGATTTGAGTTACATTAGTCAAATCAATAAATTCAGAATCTTGTCCATACATCTTTTTGAAATCACCCATATATCTATTTTCACTATATCCGCCATCTCCAACAAAATAACTCATAACACCAATACCCTTATTAAGAATTTTCTTAACTTGTTTTCTTGTGTGGTCAATAGCATCTGAATGATAATACTCAAATTCATCGCCACTAAACATTGGCATTCCGTCAGAGAAGTTTAAGAAATAACTTTCTCTATCAGTAGTGCTTGGAACAAAGTCTTCCATAAGAGCTTCATAACATAATCCCTCTGGTGTAGTTCCACCAGGTCTTAACTCTGGCCATATATTTTTAATGTGTGAGAACTTATTAACTCTACTATCATATCCAATAGCAACCAAAGGTAAACAAGCTCCTCTAGCTCCTCCAGAGTGAGTAGTTCTGAAACTAACTACAACATCAACATTTTGAATCATTGAAGCTGCTTTACAAATCGCAACAACTGATGTCATAGTATTTCTCCATTTTTCTCCACCCATACTACCACTAGCGTCAATACTAATGTGAAGTATAGCGTCTGAATATTGTTCTACAAATGTGTGTTGGAAAACTCTATTGTTTCCAAATCCTAATTCTGCAATTAATCTTTTATCAATACGACCAGAATCTAATCTTGTGTTTTTGGTATCTCTTGATTCCCCACGAATCTGTAATCTCTTACCAAGTTTAGTTCCAAGTGAAATTCCGTTGGTAACTGATTCCTGTGTTTCTGGTCCACCCCAAGATGTAAATAAACTTGGAAATAAATTTGTATCAATCATTTCTTTGGTAATCTTTTTTACAAATATAACATTTGTTTTACTTGGAATAGGATTATAACCATTTCTATAATTAGTATATGTTAGGCCTTCTCCAACTTGTCTTTGAGTAACTCCAGCTTTTTCCATAGTTTGAATTTTCTGTGAATCTTTTTTAGATAACTTACCAACTTTCTTAATATCATCATTTAAGAAGTTCTTTTGCTTTTCTAAAGCGTTAGCTAATGTCTTTGCTTGTTGTGGTGTTAAGTCTGGAAACCTATCCACTTTATCTTGATTTTCAATATCAGCTATTTGACCTTTAACATCAGACCAATCAGTATTATCAATATCTTTTTGAGCTTCATAGTATCCGTGATAATCCCCATTAGCCAACATTTCAGCTGCGGCTGATTGAGCTTGTTTTTTAGTCATAGGTTTTCCACTACCTTGACCTTGACCACCACCTTGTAAATCATCTGGATTTAAGTCGTGGTCATCAGAATCATTTTCCGATACGACATTAATGTTATCATAAATCATTTCTAAAGTTTCATACGCAACTTTAAATGTTTCGTCCATAGTTTTTAAATTTTTGACTTTACTAAATATGTTTCTGTAAATATCTCTTAATTCTGGTAAAGCATCCAAGTCAGAATTCTTATTCGTAAAGTTAATAATACGAGCTTCATAATTATCATAAGTTAAATCATTACCAAGAACATTATTCTTTAATGCTTTATCAATAGCTTTAGAGTGGAAATACTTATCATACATAGCGTGATAGTAACCTTTATAACCTGGTGAAGTAGAGAAAATATAATAGTCAATTCGTCTATCTTCAACATAGTTTAACATATTTTTTAAATGACCTAATACTTGATTCTCATCAAAACCTAAAACTTTTCCCGTTATGAAAATTTCTTGTGGTGTATTATTTTTAAGATTCTTTAAGAAATCAAAGTCAGATAATAATATGTGAGAGCCCTCGTGAAGAGCCAGACCAACAACGTGGTCAAAATTCTTTTCGTCAATCTTACTACCAATGGTTACGGTTTTCCCGTCTGTGTAAGAATCACCATTAGCTTGGAATCTAACTGGAATATCAGTTCTGTTTGTTACAATGTTAACAAAGTTTCCAATAGCCCTACGATATCCGGCTAATTGTATGTGGTCAATTTTTGGTTTAGTATCAACATCAGTATCTACAATAGTAGTCTGACGTTGAATATCGTTCCAAAAGTTAGTATAGTTTCCGTAATTCATATATAATATTACACAATTCCCTGGTTAAAGTCAAGCCTTTTTTTAATTATTTTACACATTAGCAAATACCAATAATAAGTAAAATACAAAAAATATCCATACGAGAGTTAAAAACTCCCCTATCCTATATAACGAATTCATAATTATTTCCTTGTTTATCATACTGGAATATATGAAATAATTGCAATACGTGTCAAGCCTTTTTTTATATTTTATTGGTATATCCAAAATTATAAAAATCCTCTCTATATCTACTATAAACATAATCCATTAATTCTTCATCATAATAGTTTTGCCAATTCACGTGTTGTGATTTATTGTAGTGTGGAAGTTCGTGTGGTGGAATTTCAATTTGATTACAAGCAATATTAAAGTTATTATATAAGTTCTCGTATCTACCAATAAAGTTTATTGGTTTATCAAGATAATAAGATTGGTTGTGAGTTACATTAGTATCCTTTGTTTCCATAACCCAATCTTTAAATGATTGATTGAATGCTCGTTCTCTACCTATCTTATGTTTGTATTGGTCTGATTTGTGAAAGTGATAGAAAGATACTAATCTATCAAATGGATTGCGAACAAAAGCAAATTTATAGTATTCATTCCAAACATCTTCCCCACAATACTTTATTATTTCTGAACAACTACTATGTGGATATCTTTTACTAACTACTTGCTTGTCGTATCCATTGATATCAAATGAGTTACGAATACTTGTTCCAGCGTTTTTAGGAATATGTATAAATATAAACTTGTGTTTGTGATTGATAAACATTACTTCTTTTCATAACCCATAACTTCCATTGCTTTAAGTATCCCATTGATTACTTCTTCAACATTGTTAGGCATTATTGATATACCTTTCTTGGTTGGTTTATATTCACCAGAGTTCTTATCCATATAATAAATACGAACATCAATAAACTTGTATCCCTCGTATTCCTTTTCGTATATACGATATACTTCTGATGAATTCTTTTTAATTTGTGTTATTAAGTTTTCTTTACTCATTATAAAAACCCTTTGCCATTTTATATAAATCTTCTAAAATAAAATAAGTGAGTAAAATAACCGAAACTCCAAATAGAGCAATCGTTGCTACTATTAATGTTAATGCTGCGGTTACTGATTCAAATATCTTATTCATCTATTACATTGGTTACCTGTATTAATATAATTGCTATTGCTAACAATATACATATAAATGTTTTAAGTGTTGGTATCTCCTTTAATAATAAATAACTCATAATACCAAAGATAATAGTTCCAACACCGAAACCAATCATACGCATATTCCATACAAAACCAAAGTGTTCATATGATAATCTTGTTGCGTGAAAAAACATATACCCAACGGGTATCCCAACTATTGACATTAAAGCCCCATTACCCCAAAACGAACTATCTTTCCAATAGAATTGTCCATTTAGTTGAAAGAATGCTATAATGTTTGCTATAACTAATAGTGCAATACTATACCACAAATACACTTAAATCTCCTCTCCGTATAAAGAATATTTCTTTATTGGTTCTGGTTTTACTTTTCCGTCTTCTACGTGAACTTCACCTGCTTTGGCATCCAAATAGAATTCTCCTATACCTGTTTGCATAAAGATAGAATTTAATACTTCTGTTAATGATGAATAAATCTTATCATCATCATTATCTACTACACTCCACCTATCGCCAGGCGGGACTCTTGTTGCTTTAAGATGTTTCATTTAATAATTCTCGGTTGTCTTCTCTATCTTGTTTAATAGCGAAGTGTTTTAATAATACTTCTAACTTCCCTGTTGCTGACTCTAACTTCTCTACATACTTATCTATGTCTTCTAAAAAGTTAGGGTGGTCTCCTACTGCAGATGCGTCATTAAAGTATAAGTCAAGTGTTGCAACTGATTCTAATATTTCTGCCTCATACTTTTTAATAGCAGCGTGTAGTAATCCATTACTAACATTTAACTTTCCTATTGCTCCTACCATTTTACTGCCTTTCTGCTTTGCACCTGCCACAGCGCCTAAAATAGCACCAAGACCTGCATTTGCTTTTGGTAATTTAACTCCCATTATTTATCTCCATTTTTTGTAATTTACTCTTTTACCTTTTAATTTCACTTCAGAGTTAGTTTTCTTTCTATGACACTTCTTACAAAGTGTTTGTAGATTGTTTAATGAATAATAACTCCAATCTAAATCTTTTTCCTTTACACCTTTCTGTTCTACCAAAGGTTTGACGTGGTCTGCTTGCCACTTCATATCTTCTCTACCACAATGATTACATTTACCTTTATCACGATTCCATAATTGTGCTCGTTGTTCTCCACTATGGTATATTAATAAATATTCAGTAGCACAATCTTCGTGCCAACTTTTTCTTGTATTAATTGTATCGTCTTCTTTTAATATAATCATACTACACCAACGACAATGTCCTTTAGTCTGTGTATAATAACTATCTGGCTTTGGTGGTAAACGAAAGTTTCCGTCCCACTTTTCTTTTTTCTTACCAAATGTTTTCTTATGTCGTGATGACCACCTACTTAATGGCATTTAGTCCTCAACGACTGCTATAACATCTTTTTCTGCTAATACGATTAAATCTTCACCATTGTGTTCAACTTCAGTTCCACCGAACTTAACATATATAATTGAATCACCAGCTTTAATTGACATTGGCATTAGTTCTCCTGTTAAACTTCTTGAACCTGGTCCAACTGCTAACACTTCACCTGTTGCTGTTTGTCCTTGTTCATTTACCGTATCAGGTAATATAATACCACTCTCTGTTTGTTCCTCTCTTGTAGCTTTTTTAACTACTATTCTTGCGTCAATAGGTTTTAACATTCTATTCTCCTGTTTATTTATAATTTTGTAGCCCGTAGGGTAATCGAAACCCTGTTGCGTGGATGAAAACCACGAGTCCTAACCACTAGACGAACGGGCCATACCTTTATCTCGTTTTATATACTAAATATAATACACCTACAAATGTAAGTATATGAACTAATAACATTAAATTCATTTTGTCGCCTCCTCTAAAAATTTCCTTCTTCTACTTCAAAGCAAGTTAGTCCTAACTCTCTCCACATATCAACAACTTTCTTTCTATCATCAAAGATACAAAAGACATTGTCTTTGTTTACAAAAGTATCTAACATTACTTTCTTTAATATTTCATCTGGCATAAATCTCATAGCTTGTGTAGCAGGATTTCCACTTGCTACTGGCCAAGACTTATCCTTAAACTTGTCTGGTCTTAAAACCAACAAGTCAAATGGAACATTATATTGCTTCAACCAACTTTCTGTTGTGTGAAAACTTCTATCATTTCTACCACTAAAGATAATAACTTTGAATCCGTCATTCTTAAACATTTGAGCACATTTAATTACTGGCTCATTAGGTTTATCCAATTGAATATTACCTGCGTCAAAGAATATATCCCAATCTAATTTACCATTAGGTTTGGTTGACTTCATTCTTCTCTCATCTATATTAGCGAGAGTTCCGTCTAAATCAAATATTACTACATTTTTTTGTTTTATTGCTATCATAACCTTTTCCTTTAGTTTGAGCCGGATATAAGATTCGAACTTATGACCTATGGTTTACAAAACCATTGCTCTACCGCTGAGCTAATCCGGCGATTGTGGTATGTGATGGACTCGAACCACCAATGCCTAACGGCGCCAGATTTACAGTCTGGTGGATTACCAATTCTCCCAACATACCTATTAGTTGTGGAGCTTACGAGATTCGAACTCGTCACCTCCGCAGTGCAAGTGCGGCGCTCTCCCAAATGAGCTAAAGCCCCGGCCCTCGAACTTTATACCCATAATATACGACATTAATAATTAGATGTCAAGCCTTTTTTTCACTTGCTTTCTTTCTTCAATAATTAAATCACTATTGATATCAATAGCATAATGTTTTTTGTTGTCTTTCATCACTTCAGTATATCCATTATAATTGTATAACCTGTATGGTCGTGTATCATTTCCGTATCCATTAGTTATTCGTAAGTAATTATAGTGCTTATCCTTGATTCGTTTTGTCCAATAATCCGTTATCTCTCTATACTCTATTGTTTTAGTGCCAGATACTATTCTATCCCATACTTCTTTTACAACTATAAGATATAATGTGTCATTTTTTACAACCACACTCATCCCCACACTCACAATCTTTACCACTATAACACATATTGTCAGTTGAATCAAGTATTTCCCAAGTAAATGGTAATCTATTTCGTTGATACTGATTCATTGACCAAGCCAAGTCATCAGTCTTAAGTGTTTCAACATCTTTGTTACCTGATTCTGTGTATGTTATCTCTACTAAATACTCTTTCTTTTCCATCATTTTTGTCCTGTAAAGACTTTAACTCCATATTTCTTTGTAAAGTCTTCTGCGTCTGTTTCGTCATTAACAATTGGTTGTCCTTTTATGTTAAGACTTGTGTTTAATACCATTGGACAACCTGTTTCCTTGTAAAACTCTTTGATTAACTTGTAATATCCTGGATTATCTTCCTTACTTACGGTTTGAACTCGTGAAGTATTGTCAACGTGACATATTGCTGGATACTTCTCTGGATATTTACAAGGTGCTACATACTGCATAAATTGAGATTTCTTTGTAGGCATATCAAATATCTCGTGAGCGTGTTCTTCCAACACACTTGGTGCAAATGGTCTGAACTCTTGTCTATTCTTAATAGTATTCATTTGTGCTTTGATGTCTTTACCTCGTGGGTCTGCTAACAAACTACGATTACCTAATGCTCTAGGGCCATATTCGGCTCTACCATTAGCAACACCAACTAAATTACCTTTAAGTAACTCTTTTACTACTTGTTTAATTGGATACTTACCTTCAATGTTATATCCCAAGAATGCCCCGTTCTCCATAAAGTCTAAATGTTTACCATTAACGTATGCAGCACAACCTAATGATGAACCTGCGTCACCTGGATTAGGAAGTATCCACATATTAGGATATTGGTCTTTAACTACATTAGAGTTAGCAACACAATTCAATGCTACTCCACCACTATAACACATATTATCGGTTTCTGGAACTAACTCTTTGGCTTTCTTAAATACTTTTGCTATCTGCCACTCACAAATTGTCTGAACATTAGCCGCTATATCAAATTTCCATTGTTCTGACCCGTCATCTGGATAAATACTTGGCTCATAATCCATACAACCTCTGTGTAGATTCTTTCTTAAGTCCAATTCTTTGTGATATCCGAAGAAATCATTGTAAATTATTGATTGTAAGTCCTCATTTTGCTTACCCCAAGCTGCCATACCCATTAAAATGAACTCATCTTCTTGTGGTTTCAATCCTAATCGTTGTGTCATAGCACTATACCACAATCCTAATGAGTGTGGATAGGTTTGACTCCACCTTTTTTCCAATTTATCCCCTTTTGCATACCAAATACTGATTGTATCGAACTCTCCAATAGCATCAATACATACAATTGCACTTTCTTTATAAGGTGAAGTGAAGTAAGTGGAACTTGCGTGTGATAAATGGTGGTCTACATACTCATCAATAACTAAACCCTTACCATCAATATACTTATTTACCTTTTCATCTAAATGTTTCTGTGGCATATTCTTTAATGTAAAGACTTCTGAATATTGTCCAGCTTTTAATTGTCTTAATTTTTTTATCCAGGGTCTTTCAAAGTAAATAATCTTCTCTGGTACCCCATAATCAAACATATCTAAAAACATTTCTACGTTTAGATTACTATCGTTCTTAATACCACTATATCTTTCTGCGTGAGCTGCAAATAATATCTTACCGTCTTCTATTAATGTGATAGCGGCATCGTGGTTTAATGCATTTATTCCTAATATCTTCATAATTCGTATTCAACTCCTATTTTCATTTTGTAAAATTCTATTCCTCTAAAGTTATTGTAGTCAATTAAATTAGTCAATGATAACTTATCACTAAACTTATATTTAAATTCTAAATAATTCTCATAATCAATTCTATTATTCGCAACTGATGTTGAAGCAATATATCCGTCTAACAAATATGCTATACTCCACTTATCACCTATCTCTTTTCTATATTCATAACCAACTGATATTGAGTTCTTTGTTGTATCACCATAGTCAAAGCCAGTATAACCAACTGACAACCCTTTAAAGTAATCTGGTTTATATCTTAAATCTAATTTAGTATATTTTAAATCTCTTGATGCTTTGTTTACATATTGTGGTTTAATATAAAAATCACCTGGTTCTGTTTTAAACCAATACTCATCATCAACATACTTTAATCCGTCTTGTCGTTCCCATTGTCTATTAAGAAACAAGTTCTTATTCTTTACTCCAATGGATACTTCATAGTCTGGTGAATTTTGGAAGTCTACATCATTTGGTGTTCTCATTGATAAGCTACCAAACAATGTTAATCCTATTAATAAACTATTCATATCTTTACTCCTTGATAATTAAAATCTCGTGTGACTCTTTCGGGTCATTACTATCTTTATTCTTTCCTATTCTTGTTTCCCCTTGTCCATAACTATAAGCCCACTCTGGGAAAACTTGCTTAAAGTCTTTATAATACTCTCGTATTGTTTCACAATTGTTATACGATAAGATAAACTTACCTTTATGATTGTGAAGTAAATCTCTCAACTGCTCGTGGTCAAAGTGTTCGTGGTGTATAGCCCAATTGCTATTAGGATATATCGGTTTGAACATCTTATTGTCCTTGTCTTTCTTCATATAATAAGGTGGGTCTAAATACAAGAACTCATTCTCGTGTCCTGGTATCACTTTATCAAATGTCTGACAATCCACTTCCATATTCGGAACATTAAAATTCTTTACTCGTTCTATTGCATTTTCATACAATGACTCTTTCTTTAAATAAATGGAAGAAAACCAACCTAAAAACATAGGCCCATATGACAAATTATGGTTATACCAATAATATGCCGCACCAATGTCATCTGATATCTCAATAGACGTTCTATCATAATGGTTGGTTTTCCATTTTTTAAATAACTCTTGAACCTTATCCCAACACATCAGAGTTTCTTTAATCTCATCATATTGTTCCTTTGAAGGTTCTAAATCTTTTAATATCTCATACAATCGTTCTGGTTGAGATATTTGATGTTGCCAATAATTCGTCAGTATATTGAACACATCATACCCTTTAATCCTTATTCCTAATTCAGAAGCCCAACGAACTTCCAATGAACCACCGCCCATAAATGGACTAATGATTTCTTTAGGTCTTGGCCAAAACGGAATATATGTAGATATGAAATCAAATGCTTTGGACTTACCACCAGCGTATCTGATTGGTGTTCTCATAATCCTATTTTGTGCAGACCTCTATTGATAACAAGACCAATACAAATACCTATATAACTATATAATACAAAAAGTGGAAACTTTAATACAATCCAAATACCTAATATAATTAATAATAGTGTTTTCATTATCTTAAAAAGTCGTCCTCTGTATAATTGTTAACGAACTCTGGCCCAGCACACTCTACTGAACAATAATTCAAAACCGATACACCTGGCATCTCTTTTCT
>Ga0098052_1002172_pt1 | contig 11909 bp, 7 predicted proteins | sample 15_taG_FD_81591 | JGI IMG/M metagenome (GOLD analysis project Ga0098052, IMG submission 81591) | Marine viral communities from the Subarctic Pacific Ocean - 15_ETSP_OMZ_AT15312 metaG | ecosystem: Environmental > Aquatic > Marine > Oceanic | place: Pacific Ocean | collected 2015-01-18 | reverse complement strand
GCCAGTTTGAACTGGGTGTTCTGGAAATCGAAAATCGTACCGCCGAACGCCTTGCGGCCCTTCACATATTCGACGGTCTCGTGAATTGCACGCTCAATCATGCCGACGCCCTGAAGGCCGATTATGTGGCGCTCCTGCGGCAGTTTCTGCATCAGCTGGATGAAGCCCTTGCCCTCGACTTCGCCAAGAAGGTTGGAAGCTGGCACACGCACTTCATCGAAGAACAGCTCCGATGTATCCGCAGCATGCTGGCCAACCTTTTCAAGGTTCCGGCCGCGGCGGAAGCCTTCCACCTTGTCTGTCTCGACAACGGCAATCGAAATGCCCTTGGCGCCCTGGGTCGGGTCCGTCTTCACGCAAACGAGGATCAGGTTTGCGGTCTGGCCATTCGAGATGAAGGTCTTCGAGCCATTGATGACATATTCGTCGCCATCGCGCTTGGCGGTCGTTTTCATGCCCTGCAGGTCAGAGCCTGCACCGGGCTCCGTCATCGCAATGGCGGTTACGAGTTCGCCCGAACAAATGCCGGGCAGCCAACGCCGCTTTTGTTCTTCGGTGCCATAGGCGACGATATAGGGTGCAATAATCGCATTGTGCAGGGTTATGCCGAATCCGTCGACACCCTTCCACTGCTGTTGTTCGATGATGATGGCTTCATGACGGAAATCACCACCCGCGCCGCCATATTCTTCGGGCACGGATGCGCCGAGCAGGCCCATTTCGCCAGCCTTTTTCCAGATTTCCATCGGAACAATACCGTCCTTGCGCCACTGGGGCACATGCGGCACGCATTCCTTTTCGAAGAACTGGCCAACAGCGTCAGAGAAAATCTCGAGCTCTTCGTCCTGGCGCCAATTGGCCTTCGGGACATCTAGTGGGCTGGCCTGCATTCGTCTTCCTCCGCTATGGGCGGCCTTTGCTTGCCGCTTACGTTCACGTAAACATGTAAGCGTCGCTCCGAGGAATTCCCAGCCCTCTCCCAACGTCAGAACGAGCGGAATCGCATAATTTTTTTGTGTGATAGCGCGTGAAACCCACTTATTTGGGCCACGCGCCATCAAAATCGGACTGGCGCGCTAAAACGCCTCCGCTGGCAACGCCATCATCGACTTCGCGCCGGTCTTCACCTTGGCCAGGTGTGCAGCACCATCCGGCACCATCCGGTCCACAAAATAATAGCCGGTTGTGAGCTTCTCTTCATAGAAGGGATCGCCCGCCGCCTTCTTCTCCAGCGCAATCTTGGCCATTTTCGCCCACATGAATGCCAAGCCTGTGAGGCCAAACAGGTGCAGGTAATCGTGGCTGGAAGCGCCCGCATTGTTGAAATCGGTCATGCCATTTTGCATCAGCCAGGTTGTGGCCTCCTGCAACTGGGCCTTCAGTGTCGTCAGGCCCTCGATAAACGGGGCCATATCGGCATCGCCATCGGCTGAATTGATGAATTCGTCAACTTCACCAAAGAAGCTGAAGACAGCCCGGCCACCATTGGACGCCAGCTTGCGGCCAACGAGGTCGAGCGCCTGCACGCCATTGGTGCCTTCGTAAATAAGAGTGATACGGCAATCGCGGACGATCTGCTCCAGACCCCATTCACGCGTAAAGCCAGAGCCGCCGTGAAGTTGCAGCGCCTGATTGGCTTTCTCAAAGCCCATATGGGTCAGGTATGCTTTGATGACCGGCGTCAGAAGGGCCATATAGTCGCCCGCCTTTTCCCGCACTTTTTCATCTGGAGATTTGTGCTGAAGGTCACCCTGGAAGGCCGTCCAGTAAGTCAGCGCGCGCGCGCCTTCGAGGAATGCCTTCTGGTCCATCAACATGCGGCGCACGTCCGGATGAACGATGATCGGATCGGCAGGCTTTTCAGGTGCCTTTGGCCCGGTCAGGGAACGCCCCTGAAGACGGTCCTTCGCAAAATCGACTGCATTCTGATAGGCGACGACGGCTTGGGACAGACCCTGCAGGCCCACGCCGAGGCGCGCCTCATTCATCATGACGAACATGGTGCGCATGCCTTTATGCTCTTCCCCAACAAGAAAGCCTGTCGCGCCGTCATAATTCATGACGCAGGTCGCATTCCCGTGAATGCCCATTTTTTCTTCGAGGCCACCGCAGGAACAGGCATTGCGCTCGCCCAGCGAGCCATCTTCACCCACCATGTATTTCGGCACAACGAACAGGGAAACGCCTTTGATGCCTTCTGGCGCGCCTTCGATGCGGGCGAGCACGAGGTGGATGATGTTCTCCGTCAGATCCTGCTCGCCGCCGGAAATCCAGATCTTCTGGCCTGTGATCTTGTAGGAGCCATCGCCCTGCGGCACGGCTTTTGTTTTCATCAGGCCCAGATCGGTGCCGCAATGCGGCTCGGTGAGGTTCATCGTACCGGCCCATTCGGCCGACGCCATCTTCGGCCCGTACTTGGCCTTGAGTTCATCGGAGCCACCCGCCATCAGCGCTTGATAGGCACCGTGCGTCAGCCCCGGATACATCCCGAACGCCATGTTCGACGATGATACCATTTCAGTCCAAGCAATGTTTACAACGTGCGGAAGCCCCTGACCGCCCATGGAGGGATCGGCCGACAACAAAGGCCAGCCGTTTTCAACGAGTTGTTTATAAGCTTCTGGAAAGCCATCCGGGGTTTTTACACTGGCGTCATCGCCGCGCACACACCCTTGCTGGTCGCCCACAGCGTTGAGCGGAAACAGGACTTCCTTGGCGAATTTGCCTCCCTCCTCGAGGATGGCATTCACCAGGTCCGGCGTGGCCTCTTCGAAACCCGGCAGGTTTGAATAGTTCTGGATCTGCAACAGGTCCTGCAGGATGAATTGCATGTCGCGGATCGGCGCGTCGTAACGTGGCATTTTGTATTTCCTGTCAATAAAGCACGAAAATCGCAGATATCTGCGGCGCGCTTGTACAAATTAATTTGCCCCACCGTAGCATCTGCTGGGTGGGGCACAATTTGGTCGATGCAGATCAGACCTCGTCGAGCTGCCTGCGGGCAATTTCGTCATATGCCGCAAGCTGTCGCTTGTTCTCATCAGACGGGCCGGTATTCGCAATTTGCGTTTCCAGCCATGAGATGCCCTTGCGCAACTCCGTCAGGGCGGTGTCGATGTCGCCTCTCTGAATTTCCAGCTCCTTCACTTGCTTGCGGAACTTGTCGAGCGACATTCGCATCTGAGCGCGCTGTCCGTCATCGAGCACGTAAAGGTCCAGGATTTCACGGATATCGGCAAGCGGCAGGCCGAGACGCTTTAGCCTGACGATGATGGTGAGCCGCGCGCGATCCCGATTGGAATAGACCCGGGTCATGCCATCCCGAGCGGGATGGAGCATGTCCTTGTCCTCGTAGAAACGCAGCGCCCGCGGCGTAACGCCAAACTCGCGAGCAAGCTCGGAAATTGTGTAGGTGCGGGAATCCGCAGCGGAAATCTTGGAGAGCTTGTTGTTCATCATTCCGCAAATCTAGATCAAGGCTTACGCGAACGTCAACGTAAACTTTTTTGGCATTCTTCGTTTCCCCGCAGATTCCCTTGGTAGAGTTACCGGATTTGGAGGTTTTCTTTACCTTTAACCTGCCCTTAATCCGGCTCCTGTCATCACCGATGCTGAATCTGAATGATTTTGCCCGAAGCATTAACAATCGCGGGCAAAATGAGTGCTTAGGAGAGTGGGGATGAGCCAGACGGGGCCCTGGAGCGTCAAAGGAATTGACCAGCGCGCGCGCGACGCCGCTCGCGAGGCAGCGCATGCTGAAGGCATCACCTTGGGGGAATATCTGAACCGGCTACTTATGTCGGTCGATGCCCCCCGGCCAAACGAAGTTGCGTATCCTTTCCAGAATCGCCGACCAACGGCAAACGCGGCGAACGACACGCTCGACACGTTGACGCGCCGCATTGAGGCAACAGAAGCGCGCTCCACACTTGCCATAACGGGTATGGACCACACGATCCTCGGCCTGGTGGCTCGCCTGGAAGAGGCCGAGCAAAATTCTGCTGCCGTAGCGGGCCATGTGGATAGCCTGATCGAAGAACTGAAGGACACACATTCCGCTTTGCAGGCAAAAGTGCAGAAGCTTGAAGCCGACGACACGACCCGCGAAAATCTCGAAGCGCTGAAATCACTCGAACAGGCGCTAGGCAAACTTGCCAGCCATGTCTTCGAAGAAAGCGAACTGGCTCAGAATGAGGCCCAAGCCATTCAGGGCCGGGTCGAGACAGGCTTCACCGAGCTGACCGACCGCGTTGAAAACATGGAAGTGAAGGTCGAACAGACCCTGTCCGATGCGGCCTCTCGCGTCGAGCGCGCCGTGGACCAAGCAGAGTTGCGCGCCGAGGGCACAGCCCGCGAGCTTGCCGATCGTCTATCCAATCTGGAAACGCATGTGAACTTGCGTCTGTCTGAGGTCGACAAGAGCGATGCGCGTCTGGAAAGTGTCGAGACGAAGATTACGAAATCCCTGGCGACTGTCGAAACCACACTGGCTCAAACACAGGACCGGTTGAACCGAGCAGAAACCACCACGGATGCGGCCCTGCTCAGCCTTGAGTCCACATTCAACAATCTTGACGCCAAGATCGAGACCCTGTCGAAAACGGTCGAGCCTGATTTGGCGGACCGCCTTCGGGCAGAGTTTGAATCGCGCTTCGACGAAATCATGACGACTGTCCGCAGTACCGTCGACACGGCCCGCGCAGAACTGGCTGAAGAAATATCTCGTGCGGCCTCGGGCGCCAGTGAGGAAGCCGTTGCCGAACTTCAGACCGGTCTGAACGAAGTTCGCGAAAAACTGGTCGCAGGCGAAGATCGTCAGACTCAGGACATGAACAAGGTCTCGTCCGAGATCGGACGGATTGGTGACCTGGTCGGCACACGGATGGAAGAATTTGGCGCAAACCTCGACAAGCGGGTCAATGCAAGTGAGCAGCGTAGCGCCGAGGCAATTTCCCAGATTGGGGATCAGGTTGCGACCGTCGCCAACCGCCTGCAAGCGCGCCAGGACAAGGCCCTGCAGACCCTCGCTACCGAGATTGATGAGAACCGCAAGCGCGCAGACCTGAAGCTCTCCGAAGCGATATCAAGTGTCACCGATAAACTCGAGCAGGCGCAAACCCAGACCAGCGCATCCCTCTCGCCAATCCAGAAGGCGATGGCGTCACTCGCGACGCGATTGGAAATGCTCGAAGACACCGCTGCGCCTTCCAAGTCCGGTGCAGTCGAGCCAACTGATTTGGCAACCATGAATGCGCTGAACGAGACTGATCGCCTGCTCGAAGAATTCCAGGAAGAGGAAGACGCATCGTCTGATCTTCTCTCGGATGAATATGATGCAGTGTTTGAGCCCGGCCTGCCCGAGGACATTGCAGATGACGATACCAGCGACGCATTCCTCACAGACTGGACCGAAACAGAGGAAGTCGACGAAGTCGAGATAGAAGCTGGGACGAACGCCAAGTCAAATGCTTATGAAGAAGACTACGATCTCGTCGAGGACGAATTCGAAGTTGACGCAGATCCGGACAATGCAGAAGACGATTTCTACGACGCATTCGCCGATGCTGATGAAGCTCCTTCCCCAGTCGGATTTGATGCACTTGCCGAGCTTGAGGACTACGGGGACAATTCTGCCGAGCCACGTGAATCGGATATTTTCGAAGACGATGAATTCGACACGGAAGTCGATCCGGCCGGAGAAACATTCGCCGACCCTGAGTTTACAGAGGCGCTAGAAGACGAGCCTGAGGCCGCCTCGCCGGCTGCGAACTATATCGACATGGCTCGCCGCGCTGCGATTGCGGCGTCGTCGGGTCGCAAGGATTCTTCCCCATCGCTTGCACCTCCAAGTGATCAGGCTGACAAAGGCTTGCGCTTCGGAAACGGAAAGCTCCCACTCTATGCTGCGGCCTCAGCCGTTATCATCACGGGCGCCACTGTGGGCGGGTACCTTTATCTGCGCGGTAAGCAGGCCCCGACTTCGGTAACCGAACTGGCCGCGCCCGTCGATGGGGTGGCTGCGAGTCTAATTGAAACAGAATTGCCACCCGCAGAAGCCGCCGAGTCATCCGATGATGCCCTTCTGTTCGAAGATGATGTCGCGCCGCCAACTGACTTGGAGACTGCGGCCGCAGACAAGAGCGGCGAGGTTGCACCATCTGAAGAGCCATCCGACCCGATGGCTGAACTGATTGAACCAACGCCAATGATCGCGACCGCGCGTATTGAGCCGACCACGAGCTACCCGCCGATCCCGAAAGTCGACACGCTGGCAAATGCCGCAGCATCCGGGAACGGCATCGCGCAATTCCAACTAGCGCAACAGCAGCTTGCCGATGGCAACTTGAAAGGCGGCGCAGTCCTGATGCGGCAGGCCGCAGAGAAGGGCCTGCCAATTGCTCAGTACACGCTTTCAAAATTGCACGAAAAAGGTACGGGTGTACCGAAGGATCTGACACTGGCCCGGGAATGGACGGAACGGGCTGCAAACGGTGGCAACGTGAAAGCAATGCATGACCTTGCCGTCTTCATGGCTGAGGGCGAGGGCGGCGAGCAAACCTATGCCGGTGCCGTTGGATGGTTTCGAAAAGGCGCGGAGTTCGGCATTGTCGATAGCCAATACAATCTCGGCGTACTGTACGAGCAAGGCCTCGGCATCAGCCCAAATCTGACCGAAGCCCTTTACTGGTTCATGGTCGCTGCCAAGAATGGCGACGCAGGCGCACCGGCAAAAGTCATGGAAATTTCCAAGCGCGTCTCACCAGAAGCGGTGAACCATGCCCGTGTACAGTCTGAAGACTGGACCGCCTCCCGCGCCAACGCAGCAGCCAATGGCCGGTTCGGCGCGCAATCATGGAACATCGGGAATGCGGCTCAAGTACGCGCGACACAGCAGGCCCTGACCGTACTTGGCTACAACATTGGCTCCGCCGATGGAGCCCTTGGGCCGGATACAGCGACCGCAATTCGCGACTATCAAACCGCTCAGTCTCTCAACGTGACAGGAACCATCACGCCGGAACTGATCGAAAGTCTGAACGCTCGCGCCAAGTCTTAGTGTTATGGCCGTGTAAAAGCGCGCGGCCGTTCACTCTCATCCAGGCTGAGATAACGGTCACGCAGTCGCGTTTGGCGGGACTCGAGTGACTGCTGCTCGCCGGCAATGATGACAGCGATGGGTGCAGACGCGACCTCCAAAGGATCCCCGTCCCAACCAACCACATCAGCGGGTGCGCCGGGCGCGAGGCGACCATACCCCGTCAGGCCGAACATGTCCGCCGGGGCGGTGGTCAACGCCGCCAAAGCATCATCGAAGCTCAGTCCGTTGGCGACTGCATTGCCGGCAAGCTGTGTCGCAAGCCGTGCCTGATGGCTGCTATCCCCAACATTGGCAATGGCAAATGTAACGCCTGCTGCGGCCAGTCGCGCTGCATTTTCAGATGTCGCTGCCAGTTTCTCAAACGAGCCCGGAAGATTGGAAAACGCATTGATGATCACCGGGATATCCATCTCGGCCAGCCGTGGCGCCACACGCCACGCTTCGTCCGCGCCGACAATCACGATCTTCAGTGACGGCTCCTCCTCGGCCAGATCCATCACGGCATTCAAGTCACTGGCACGACTCGCTTCAATCAAGATTAACTGCTGGCCCCGTGCGGCGGGCGACAGCGCTTGTGCATCAATCCGGTTCAGAACCGCACCATCATTCTGCGTGATGTAGCGCGCTGGATAGCTGCGCGCATCATCCAGCGCCGCCCGCAGCAGCGTCATGGCAGACTGCCGCGAGCCGCCAGCAAGACCCGCGCCTGCTTCACCGAGCTTGATGAAGGTGAACGCCTTCTCATCCAGCTCCGTATCGAGATCACCGCTCGTATCAGCTACGAAACCCTGCCCGGCAAATAGCGCATTGCCGGTGTTGGGTACAACCACCAGGCGCGTAAAACCTTCGATCCGGGTGACATCAATCGCAGTGGCGTCCGGATTGAACCCATCGGCTGCATTCAGCGCGGCTGAAAACGGAGACATCGCCGCCGCCGTGTCATTCGTAGAATCTTCCGCGCCAACTTCAACCAGGCCTGTTCGGGCAAAGGAGGCGATCAGACCAGGCGTGACCCATTCAGCGGAAATCTCGGTGGCGCCACCTGGCACTTCAGTATCTGCCCCGCCGACCGTGACAATCCGGTCGTCCTCGATGACAACAACACCGTTTTCGATCATGCCTTGAGCGGTGCCGGTCCAGACCGTTTCACCGCGAATGACGAACGTATCGGCGTACGCGGGCGCCGCTGCGAGACCCAAGGCGGCAACGCTTGTAAGTAGTGTACGGATCATTTGCGATCTCCTTCACCAGGTTGGCCTATTTCAAAATCCATCACAGGATTGGTCTCGGGATGGTCGCGGTCAAACATCAGCGCGCCGTCAATAAAGACTTGGTCTGCCTTGGCGTAGACGCTGAACGGGTCATCGGACCAGACGACGACATCCGCCATCTTGCCGGGCTTCAGGCTGCCCGTACGATCGTCAATGCCCAATGACTTGGCCGGGTTCAGCGAAAGCCACGTCCAAGCGACCTCTTTCGGAATATCGATACCTGCCCTCAAACCATCAGACCATGCCTTGGCGGCTTCCTGGTTGAGACGTTGAATACCGACATCACTGTCCGAATGGACGATGGCACACGCGCCGGCCTTGTGGACCATCGGGATGTTCTCACGGACGCCATCATAGGCTTCCATCTTGAAGCCCCACCAATCGGCCCACATGGAAGAACACGCACCATATTCGGCCAGCTTGTCGGCAATCTTGTAGCTCTCAACGGCGTGGTGAAAGGCGGTGACCTTGTAGCCAAACTCCTTCGACATATCCATGATTTGCGCCATCTCATCGGCGCGGTAGCAATGCATGTGCACGAGGATGTCGCCATTCAGCACACCCGCGAGCGTGTCCAGTTCGAGATCACGCGCAGGTGGTTCACCGCCTTCGTCCTCGTACTTCTCCCATTTGCGCTTGTATTCTGCAGCCTTGATCCAGGCTTGCCGGTATCCCGCCACGTTGCCCATCCGAGAATAAGGGGCGCCACCAGGAAAACGCCCGCCGCCATAGCCATACACGCGCTTGGGATTCTCGCCGCAGGCCATCTTCAGCGTATAGGGCGCGTCCGGAAATTTCATGCCCTGAACGGTCCGGCTCGGCACGTTCTTGAGGATCACGCCGCGCCCGCCGAACAAGTTTGCGCTGCCCGGTAGCACCTGAAGCGAGGTGATGCCTCCGGCTATCGCCCGCGTGAAGCCTGGATCTTGCGGCCAGACACCGTGCTCCGACCACACTTCCGCTGTGACCGGCGCAGAAATTTCGTTGCCATCGCCGTGCGCGGTCACACCGGGCGAGGGATAGACGCCGAGATGGCTGTGATTGTCGATAATGCCCGGAGTCACCCAGCGACCTGTCGCATCAATGGTCTCGGCACCATCCGGGGCTTCGATATCGGCGCCTAGTGCGACGATCTTGCCATCCTGCAACAGCAGGCTGCCATCTTCGATCAGGTTACCTTCGCCATCGAGGATTGTGGCATTGGTGATCAGGACAGGCGCATTCGGATAGGGCGCATATGTGGAGGGATAGGGATTGCGGTCGAACGCGTCTTCCGACGACGCAGCCTTGTCGGCATCGTCGCCTCCACCGCACGCTGAAAGCAGGAGTGCCGCAGCGCAAACAGCTGCCAGCCCATAAAGTATTCGCATTTCATTTCGCCCCGTGTCCGCAGAAAGGTTTGGCGCATACTGCTGACATTTCTCCCGGCTTCAAGGCCTGAGCCGGAAACACGCGTGAAATTCTTGCCTGCCCGGCCGGATTTGCCGCAATTTGTTTCTACTGTTCCGGTTGAGACGGGTCTTTCTTGTCTCGGCCGAACACCAAGCGCATCAGCCAGTTTGGCGCAAACCGTTCGACCCGGGGATGCCTTGCCAACACGCTCTCCATCCACCGCCTGCCCCACATCGCGTTCCGCCCCAGCAGCACGACACCAAGAATGGCAATCGGCAAGCCAACAGGAATGATCGGCGTGACGAAAGCGATTGGAATGGCCACCACGATCATGATCAGACCGGTAAGCGCCAAAATCTGGCGGAACGCTACGTTCACACCATTGCGCAGCCCCGCCGCAGGCTTTGGGGAAGCTGCGGTCTGTTCCGTTTTCATGTGGGTTTCGTCATCGGCCATTAAGCTGAATATGGGAAAAGAAGCGGGCGCCGCCAGCGATATCGTCATGATGTGGTCAAAGTCTGGTGTCTGCGTTACCTGATTGCTACAGATTGCCCGCTCGTTCCGCGCGCAGGGCGGGATGAAGTGTTGCGTGAGGCCCGGAATGAAACTGCAGTCTGTTCAGGTCCTGCGTGGAGTGGCGGCCCTCCTGGTCGTTCTCTATCACACCAGAGCCCACGAAACTCGCGGCATCGCCCATAATGGTGGCGGCGAGTTGGCTTGGCTTGGCGGCATTGTGACGAATGGTTTCGCCGGGGTCGACCTGTTCTTCGTGATCTCCGGCTTCATCATGGTCGCCGTGACCTACGAATTGAAGCCCGGTATCCAGACAGCTCTGAACTTCGTGTTCCGTCGGCTGACCCGGGTCTATCCGGTCTGGTGGCTGTTTGCCGGTATCACCACAGTCGGTCTGCTCGGCTATTTCCAGTTGGGCAATATGGTCGAAACGTTGCAAGTCACGTCGCGTCCGGAGCCAGACTGGATCTATATCATCAAGTCCTTCCTGCTGATTCCACAGGAAAAGGAGCCGGTACTTGTGGTGGGGTGGACGCTGATCCATGAAGTCTATTTCTATCTCGCGTTCAGCCTCGTCTTGCTGCTTCGCAGATCCTGGTGGCCCTATGCGTTGCTTGGCTGGGGAGCTGCAGTCATCGCAGGATGGATGTCTGGACTGTCCGGCCCGATCGTTACCGATTTCCTGGCGCTGTTTTTCTCGCCCATGACCATGGAATTTCTGTTCGGCGCCGCCACAGCAATGCTCGTCGCGTCCGGAGTTGCGTGGCGAGGTGGGATCGTGATGCTGGTCGCCACGCTATGGATGGTGGCGTCCCTGTGCCTGCAGGGGCCCCAAACCGATTACACACTTCAATGGGGCCGCGTCATGATGTTCGGCTTGCCGAGTGCCGCGCTCATCTACGGACTCGTCACGCTGGAACTTGAAGATCGTTTGGCATGGCTTGTCCCGGCGGGTGTCGGCGCTTTGCTGACTATCGCGGTTTTCCAGCTCTACGGCCTGGGAGAAACAGCCCCTCTATCCGTGCGGGTCAATGCCACTATTGTTGCAGTTCTGGTGGGCGGCTTGGGCACACTTGCTACATTTTGGACAGGTTGGCTGGCTGGTCAGACCAAACCTCGCAGCGTGCGCGCCCTGTTTCCAGCCTTGCGCAAAATACTCGCTGCGATGGTCCGGCTCGGTGACGCCTCTTATTCGCTCTACCTCGTGCACACGATCGTCATCGTAGCCCTACGGGTCCTGTTCGGACGCCTCGGAGACATTCCCGTTCTCGCGCCTGTTTTCCAGCTCGGCCATCCTGGCCTGCTCGACAATGTCGCGTTTGCGCTTGCCTGCGTGACCGGATCGATTATCGCCTCGCTGCTCAGCTACACCTATTTTGAACGGCCAATGGGCGCGCTCTTCCGAAAGTCACGCTCAACAGTGCAGAACGCTTCCTGATCCTTATTCCGCCGCGACGGAACTCGTTTCTGGCGGTGTCCACTTGAGCACAGGCTTGCGGGCGGCCTGCGTTTCGTCCAGGCGACGCATCGGGGCGAGATAGGGCGCGCCCTTCATCGTTTCATCGCCCTGTGCAGCACGCCGGGCAATCGCCTCCAGCGAGTCACAAAAGCGATCCAGCTCGGCTTTCGATTCT
>Ga0098052_1002171_pt1 | contig 11914 bp, 12 predicted proteins | sample 15_taG_FD_81591 | JGI IMG/M metagenome (GOLD analysis project Ga0098052, IMG submission 81591) | Marine viral communities from the Subarctic Pacific Ocean - 15_ETSP_OMZ_AT15312 metaG | ecosystem: Environmental > Aquatic > Marine > Oceanic | place: Pacific Ocean | collected 2015-01-18 | reverse complement strand
CCTGGGAGAGGCCGCGTTGAATCACCAGCGCCTGAGTGTCTTCGTCCATCCCGGGCATGATCAGCTGCTCGACGTACTTCGAGAGCATGCCCTCGTCGGGGTTCTGCATGCGAGACACGGCACGGGCATACTCCCCGGAGCCCCCGGTGCCCGTGTACCCCGTGGCGCGCATCATGGCCCATCCCGCGGCGCCCTGCGGACCGGAGCGGCCCATCGACATCGCTCCACCGTAGAATTCGCCGCCTACCCGGGCTGCTTGGTTCGGGGCGAAGCCCGCGTTGTTGAGCCGCTGCATGTCGCGCCCCAGGCCCATCATGTTCACCGTCGAGCCAGTCGCCGTCCCGCGCGCCCCGAGCCCGGTGAAGATGTTCAGGTAGTCGCCCAGCTGCGCGGAGTTGAGCCCGAGCCCGACCGTGCCCCTTCCCATCACAGCTGCGAGCGCCCCGAGGTCTGATGTGCCAGAATCCGCCCCGCCGCCGTAGCCCCCTCCGAAGTTCCCGAGAATTCCCGAGGACTGTCCCTGCTGCACTCCGAAGAGCGCTTCGAGGGACTTGATCATCGTGTAGCCCTCGGCTCCCACGTTGCCCTTCGCCGCCCTCGCCATTGCCGCGGCCTCACCGATGGCCTTCGTAGGATCAGAGCCGAACTTCTGCCCCTGCCTGATGATGTCCTGCTGGTCACCCGCCCAGGCTGCTCCAGCAGCCCGCAGCACCGAACTGCGAGCATCCGCCGCACGCTGGTCACGAAGAGCCGCGTCCGCGCGGGTCTGGGCCCACTCCCGCTGCCGTTCGCGGCGCTCCTCATGCTGGGAGAGGGTGGCGGTCAGCGCGGCCTGGACTCCCTCGGGCGCCCGCGCGATCTGTCCTGGGCCGAGGTGACGCCCTACAGGTCGGCGGCTCATCCTCGCAGCCCACCGCTTCGCCTCGGGCCCGTAGTCGCCTCGGGCGGCTTCGCGGATCACCTGATCCTGCCCTTGCCCGGTCGACTCTCCGGCCATGCGCGAAGATCGCCCAGCCTGCCCCGGACCAACAAGCCCCTCACCAGCGGCCACTCCGAGCCGTGCGGCTTCACCAGCGCGCCTCGCGTCGTCCCGCGCTGTTGCCATCCCCAGGAAGCCCCGCGTGTTCCCGAGGACCGGGACTCCCGCGTAGCGAGCCTGCGCGAAGCGACGGTAGGACCCGTAGGACGAAGCCGAAGCCATCAGCCCGCCCGCGAGGAGGGCGCCCGCCACCGGGACAGCGGTCATGGCGTTCGCCATGCCACCGATCGAGGGGACACCCCCCGCCGAAACCGACGGCCCTCCCGCCTGCCCCATCCCCAGTCGCACCGAGCCACCAGTGGCCGCGCCAATGACCCCTCCGAGGGTGTTCACTCCGTGGCGGGCCATCCGGTGCTGGAGGGTCTCGACCTTCTTGGCCTCGGTCTGGACCTTCTTCAGCTGGGACTGGTAGCGCTTGGCCTCCTCGGAGGACTTCCGCCATGCCCCCTGCCCCGCGTCGCCCGTCGCCTTCTGCTGCTTGGCGAGGTCACGGACCGCCTTGGTCTGCTTCGAGAGCATCCCGGTGAGCTTCTCGATGGCCTTGGTGAGCTTGTCGACCCTGCGCGGGTCGAAGGTCTTCCGCAGATCCCGATCAAGCTGATTGACCTCGCGGCCCTTCGCACGGACCTCGATTGAGGTGCGATGGGTCGTCTCCGTCACAGCTGCTCCTCAAGGTCAGGCGCGAGTCCTTCAGCGAACTCGCGCTCCCACTTGTCCACCAGCGGGTCGCCGGTCTCGATCGGGTCGTGGGGGTTCTCGGGCATCTTACCCGAGAAGCCACTCTCCGGATCGACGGCGTCGTACTGGACGCGGTGGACCTGAAGGATGATCGCGTCTTCGAGATCGCCACTCAGCATCACGTCGAGGTGTGCGGGGACGAAGTCCTCGTAGGGCTTGTGGAGGTTTCCGGACCGCTTGTAGTGGAGGTAGGCGCGGACCCAGTCAGGATCCCTCGCCATCCTCCTGGCCAGGGTCTTCGACCTCTGCGCCCCAAAATCGACGCTCATGGTCGGCCACCTCCTTGTAGACCGACCCGAGGAGGTTGACGTCGTGGAAGCTGCCCATCTTCCCCATCCACTCGGGGGCCTTCCGAAGCGCGACTGCGAGGTGGGCACGCATCTCCAGCAGGTTGAGCGTCTCAGGGTCGAGGAGGTGTGGCGACACGCCGTTGAGCATGCGCGCCCTGGTGAGGCCGACCTGGGCCCGCTGGTCGATGGAGAGCACCTCGGAGACGAAGGAGCCGGTCCACCGCAGTCCGCGGCTGTCGGTCCAATCGAACTCGAAGGGGTTGACCGAGTCGACGCCGTTGGCGCCCTTGCGGTCGTTCTTCGGTCCCGGCTGCGCTGCGGCGACCGCGGGGTCGATCGCTGGTGCCGGTTGAACATCGGTGACGTGCTTTGTCTTCTCGCGACGGGCGGCGCCGATGCCGCCCTGCTTGTCTTCTTCAGCCATTGGCCCGAACTCCGGTGAAGGTTATTTGATGCGGAGGAACTTCGAACCTGGGTCTTCGGTGTTGGTCCGGTCCGACGTCCCGAGCCGGACCAGCTGCCCAGCTCGTCCCTTCTTCGCGACCTGAACCGAAGCTGCCCTTTGGCCGGTGTCGACCACGACATCACCTTCACGAAGTTGGTCGGCCCTCACCGCTTCAAGCCGCCCGGCGTCTCGAAGCGTATCGAGTTCCGAGTCCGAAAGGCGTTTGCCGAGGACCGGCATCGCGGCCTTCGCTGCGGCGATCTTCGCGTTCCCGGCGCCCGTATGGTTCCGACCCATGTGCTGGGCGTACGAGGCCTGCGTGTAGAAGTACCGGTAGCCGCCTCCGCTCTTGGGGATGCGCTTGTAGTACTTGCCGCCACGCGCAGCGCCACCCTTCGCGAGGATGTCCCCTCGAAGGATGGCGAGCGCTTCTTCGTTCACAAGACCGTCTGTCACGGGTCCCCCGGGCTAGACGCTGTCGGGCCAGCCGTTGTAGTAGTTGCCCTGGCCGCTGAGTGCCGCCCCGTCGAAGTCACACGCGGGGTCCGCGATGAAGACCGCGATGCGCGACTCGCTGGGGTTCGGAAGTCCGGCGAGGGCGTCACCCGCGCTCGCCTCGTTGCCGCTGGCCTGGAAGGTGGCCGTGCCCGAGTCGTCCAACTCCAGGCTGTAGGCCCGGTACTGCCCACCAGCGGTGTCCGTCTCGCCGGTCAGGTCCCAGAGGTCGTCGGTGCCAGCCTTGGTGAAGAGCCCACCTCCGACCTTGTAGTCGACCGAGTTGGCGTTCTGAACCTTCCCGTCGGTGGTGCCGTCCGCGACCGCGGGGTTGGTCATCGCCGTGTTGGTGGCGTGCGCGTTCGCGAGGCCCGTCGCGGCCTGCTGTGCGCCCGCCTGCACGTCGAGCTTGTCGAGGGCGGCGTACAGCGCGTCGTCGTCGGTGACGAAGTTCTGCTCGCTGAAGCCGAAGGTCGCGTCGTCGTCGCCGCCGATCTGGATGCCCAGGGCGTCGAAGGCCGCGTCGACCGTGTCGGTCGTGTAGTACCCGGGCGTGTCCCCGATCGTGTCGGCGCCCGCGCTGACGGCGGCGTCGTAGATCGTGTCGAGAAGGTCCGCGAGGTCGATCCCCGACCCACGGTTGCCCAGGGTGGGGCTGTAATCGCGGATCATCCGCTTCTGTTCGTCGGTCAGGATCGGCATGGAGTCTCCGTGGATGCTCAGGGAAGCAGCTGACCCGAAGATCGCTCCTTCACGGGGTTCAGGTCAAGTCGCTCTCGTCACGCGCCCGCTTCGCGACCATCGTCGCGTTCACGCCCACGACACCGCGGGCGGTGACCGTGATGTTCTGCTCGCTGATCTTCACGCCCTCGATCACCTTGATCACCCCGCCGCCCTGGTTGTCTTCGAGGTGGGCGGTGAGTTCTCCGAGGGCGAGGATGTTGTCGAGGTGGTCCTTCGGGGTCGCGCCCTGCTTCGGGAACCAGCCGAGGGACTTCAGCGTGGTGCCCACCAGCCGCACCATGTCGGCGGTCATGGACACCTCGTAGTCGATCGGCACGTGCTCCTTCACCTGGATCTCGTCCAAGACCTTCAGGGGTTCGTGCGTGATGATCTCACGGACGCTCACGCCCGTCGCATAGCCGACCTTGACGCCGCTGATGCTGAAGCGCGCTCGGGCGCCTGTGAGGACTGTCGACATCGCTCAGATCTCCTTCATCACGCCGACGCGCTCAGCGTCGCGGTAACGAGGTGCATCGTGCTTCGCACGAAGTTCACGGGGGCCACCGGAGCCACTTCGACATCCAGATCGAGCACGTCGGCGGCGAGGCTCAGGGTGAGGTTCCGCCACTCCACCAGCGCACCTTCGTCCACCAGTTCCCCGAGGACACCGATCGCAGCGGCGAGGGCCGCATTGATCGTCCCGGCGAAGCCCGGCTTGCCGACGATGATGTCCATGCGGCGGCGAAGTTCCCGCACGGAGTAGTTGGTCGCCTCGTTCATCGACGCTTCCACGTAGGGAAGCGTGTCATCGATGAGGTAGGTGGTGACGTTGCGGAGCCAGCGGAAGCCGATCCCCGGGCGCTTCTCCAGCAGCACGATGCCGGACTGGATGGCCTCGTCGCCATCGTCCATCACGTTGAAGCTGCTGTCCTGCCGCACGTCGAGCACGTTCGCGTACTTCGCGGTCAGGCTCACGCCGATCGAGCTTCCGCTCTGCATCCCGGCCGCGAGGCACGCGACCATGAAGGGAGGGAACCACTCCTTCTCGCCGGAGGCGTTGAAGCGCTGCACCTCCTGATTGAGGAATCGGAGGTGGCGGCTGTTCAAGGCGATCACGTCGGTCTTGGAGTCCGCGAACGTTCGGCCCGCCACGCTGCCCACGATGCCGTCTCGCTCGCCCTGTCCGGCTCCGCCCATGTAGACGCAGTGGCTGAGGAGCGCGGCGTGCACGGAGGCGTCTCCGGTGAGCACGACCACCGTGTTGATCTCTTCGGAGCGGAGGAGGTCCAGCGCCGCCTGCCAGTGGCTGAACAGCGTGGTCCCTTCGATCCCTCCGATGAGGAAGACCGGGGCGGCGGTGTTCGCCGGGGGTGCCTTGCCCACCGATGCGCGCGCCGCGGTGATCTGCACGCTGGAGGCGTTGATGGCGTCGATCACCGCCTGGAGATCCGCGAGGAACACCTTCGCGCCACCGATCACCGTCGAGGCCGCGTTGAGGTCCATCTCCGCGATCAGGTCCAGCTTCGGGCTGGTGGTGACCACCGTGATCGTCCACCCGTCGCTTCCGTTGAAGAAGTCGGCCACCTTCTGCACGGTGTCGTGCGTGGCGATGGGGAGGGCGATGCTCGCGTTGAAGGTCAACGTCGATCCGGTCGGAACGTGACCCACCGCCAGGAAGGTCACGTCCTTCCACGAATCGGAGCCGGTCACCGTCGCCACGCCGTTGAGCGTGAACTTCTCAGCCTGCGGCGTGGCGCTGAGGTCTTCGCCCACGATCAGGAAGTCCACGTCGTCGCCACCCGCGTCGGAGACAACCGAAATCGCTCCGCCGCGGATGTTGTCGACCACCCGCACGCCGTCCACCTGGGTCGCGCTTCCGTCGAAGCTCGCGAGGTGGAGGCTGGTGTCGTTGGTGGCGCGCACAGTGACGGTGTTGCCCGCGGTCGCCCCGCTCAGGGAGCAGCCGAAGTACTTGCTCCACGTCGCCGTCCCGGGGGAGGCGGTCGTGCCGTTGAGCACGATGTTCTCGGTCTGCGCGGCCCCTGCACCGTCGAGCCCGTACACCGTGAGGGTCTGGGTGGTGTCCCCGACGTTGTTCGAGAGCACTTCGATCGTGCTTCCCGTGCCGACGAGGAAGCCGCGGACCGACACCGTCCGCGCAGCGGGCACGTACCCGGTCGCGATCACCGTGATCGAGTTCCACTTCGCGGTCGTGGGCGCGTCCACCGCGCCAGCGAGGGTCACCTCCTCCGCGGTGGTGACGTCGCTCTCGTTCGTGCCGAAGATGATCAGGTCGTCCGTGGTCGCTCCGTCTGCGAAGACGTTCACGATCTGCCCGGATCCGGTCCAGGCCAGCACGGTCACCCCGCTGGTGAGGACCGTGGTCGCCATCTGGTACAGATCGGGGAAGGCGCCGTTGTCTTCCTCGACCGTCACCGTTCCGAGGGCCGAAGCGTCCATGGTGCAGCCGTGGACCTCAGCCCAGGCGGTGGCTCCGGCTTCGGGCGTCGTGCCGTCGGTGCCGTTGAGCGCGATGACCTCGGTGACCGGAAGGCCCGTGCCGTTGTCGATGCCGTACACGGTGACCGACTGGCTGGTGTCCGCCGAGTTCGTGGAGTGGATCCGAACGTTCTGGCCCGCGGTGATGCTCGCCAGCTTGTCGCTGTCGAGTCCCGGGATGGTCGCGTCGATCGCTTCGGTGAGGAGGCCAGCCTGGGTCTCCGTCCACGCTGCGGTCATTCCCACCGCGGGGTCGAGGGCGAGGCTCATCGTCCCCGCACCGTTGGCCCCGGGGGTGTACAGCGCCGAGAAGACCGTGTCTCCGCCCACGTTGTCGATCGCCTCGACCACGTCCTCCAGGGTGATCGTGATCGCCTGCCCCTGAAGGGTGCCAGCGGCAAAGTCGACGCTGACCTGCGTGGTGTGGAGCCCGTAGTCGACCGAGGTGATGTCGAGGCTGTCGGCGGCGACGGCGTCCGGCAGGGTGAGGGTCGACTGCGTCGCCGGGTTCACCTTCACGAACTTGACGCTCTGCGCTCCGCCCGGGATGTCCGGGTCCTTCGAGGGGTCGAACAGCAGCCCGCCCGCTTCCAGCAGGTCGCCCGTCCGGAAGGTGTTCGCGACCTTCGAGGGGTTCGTGATGTGGTTGACCACCGCGGGCTCACCGCCCTCGGCTTCACCGACACAGCCGATGATGCCGGTCGCCCCGAGGCCGACACGCTGAAGGGCGGAAACATCCACCTCGACGTAGGAGCCGGGGATGTGCGTGAGCCGCCCGTTGAAGAAGATCCCGGTTGACATGTCGCTCTCCTACGCCCTGCGGTGTCCGTGGATCGGTCGGGCGGCGAACTCCGCGAGCAGGTCAGCCCACTCGGCTTCGGTGCGCCGCTCCGCGGGGCCTAGCCCCTTGTCGCGCGCACACCACGTGGTGAAGGCCTCGCCCCCCTTGGGGAAGAGCTTGGACGCCTCGGCGGCGGTCAGCGCCCCCACCGTGCGCTTCCGGTTCAGCACTTCGCGCCGGAGTCCGGTCGCCGTGACCCCCACCGACACGTCGGGGGGAGTGGCGAAGCTCGGAAGCGCGATGCCCGTGGAGATCCGAGGACCCGGGGGCTTCTTGCGCCGCTTGCGCTTCCGTCGGGGAGGGGCCGGTGCTTCGGTGGTCATGGCTACTCCGGGTCCACCGCGTAGGGCGTGACTGCCCCCGGCGGAGTGTCGATGTGCTGGATGTTCGTGGAGCGCGAGGAGAGCGGAGCGAAGGGCTCGATGGCTCCGTTCAGGGCCACCCAGAGGGCGTCGGTGTTGTCCCACCCGTCTTCGTACTCGACCATCACCGTCAGCCTTCTCACGTACACGTTTTCGGGACTATACCGAAGGTCCGGAGCAAGATCCGCCCCTCCGATCACTGGATCCTGAAGTCCCTGAGAGATCAGGTACCTCGCGCCCATGTTGAGGATCCGCCGTGCCACCCGATACAGCCAGACTGTCCAATCCGGATGCTCACTGTACACGAAGACAGTGAACGTTCCCTTGACTCTCCGCTTGAACTTGGAGCCGAGAAGCTCGGGGATCTGATCGAGAAACGCTTCGTCGCCCATGCCGACGTAGTCCTGAAGAATGTCGTCAGAGGTCAGCGTCACGGAGAAGCAGGGCAGGTTGATCCCGGTGCGCGGGTACCCCAGGACCAGGGTCGGCCGGTTCGACGCGAAGAGCGTCTTGGCCTTCGTCAGCTCTGCCGCGCCGATCCCCGTGAGGATAGGATCGAGAAGCGAGGTGTCCCCTTCGATGGCGTTGATGCCAGCGTTCAGCAGGCTGAGGATCACTCGCTCGGGAAGCATCAGCCTCCTCCCGGTCCCAGGCTCTTCAGAGCCCGCTCCAAAAAGGCCTTCGCCGTGGCGGGGATCTCTGCCTCGGCGTCTCGGAAGAGATGTCTACCTTCGATCCCGGGGTGCATCCAGGCAGATGCGTCGTTGCGTGCCGACACCGTGCGGAAGGTCATCCGCTCGTTTCCCGCCTGCTTCTGCATCCCCTCGAAAATGTCCGTCCGGTGGTGGGCCTTCAGCTTGCCCGCCAGTCCCCCAGCCACCCGGCCGGATCCCTCACCCCCTGCCTTGCGCTTCGCTGCCTTGGTGGACGCCGACCAGATCTTCTTGCCCAGAGCGCTCGCAGCCTCGTCCGTGAGGGGGCCTCCCTTCGAAGCCCCGTAGGCCGCTCCCACCCGCTGGAAGGAGGTTCCCCTGGAGGTAGGGCTTCCATGTCGGAAGGGCACGATCGCGTAGGGCCCGTTCTTCCCCTCGCGAACAGTCCTCCCCTTCAAAAGCTGCTGCTTGAGGTCCCAGGGATCCGCCCCCTCCTCGACCGCGTTGGCGAGCCAGCCTTCGAGCGCGATGATCGCCCCGCCGTCGATGTACTCGACAGGAAGCAGCCCTTCGACGTACGCGGCCGAAGATGTGAGCAGGCGCTCCTGCGCGAGGCGTACGAGCGTTCCACGGAGGGCCTCTGCCACGTCCGCGACGAGGTCGTCCATCAGGTGCGGAAGGCCGACGAGCGGAGGCGGCGTCGTCCAGCTGAGATCGATGACCCTCGCCATCACTCAGCCAGATAGTCGAGGCGCACCTTGAAGGTCGTCGGGAGGCTCTGAAGCACCTCCTTCGACTTCAACCCGGAGGCCGGACCGTGCAGGTTCTGGATGCCGTAGGTGGCGTTCGTGACCACCCAGATCGGATGGCACGTGTAGTGGATCGAGTACCTCGCACCCGTGGCGGGTCCCTGCCCGGGTAGCCACTCCAGAGTCGCCTTCTCGGTGGTGGTGCCCTCCTTGAGGAGGAAGTCGGTCCCCGGGTACCAGATCGTCGTCTGGTCTCCCACGAAGTTGATGCAGAGCGGTTCGTACCGAAGGACGGTCTTGCGCTGATCCGTGGTGCGTCCCCCGTGGCCGACGAGGACCGTGTTGCCCGCAGCACGCTCCAGCACCTCGCTGTAGGGCATCTCCAACTCGATCCCGACCCAGCGGTCGGCGTACCCCACGTCAATCGCCCCAGGCGCCGTGAGGAGTGCGTCGCCGTGGATGAACTCCCCCGCCTCATGGAAGATGTTGGGCTCCAGCTTGGCGTCCGCGAAGACTGCCTTCACCTTCATCCAGTCGACGGAGGTATCGGCCTCCGCGTAGAGCCTGGGGTGGACGTACCGGAAGCCGTTGAAGCCACACGTGCCGCACGTGGGATCCGGCTGCCCGGTCTCACCGTTCAGCTGGCAACTGCAGAGAAGGGCTCGCGACCACCGGAAGTCGGTTGCCAGCCCCTGGATCATCTTGTCGAAGAGTTCGGGCTGGAACTTCCCCAGGGGGCGGAGCTTCTTGATCTCCGGTGGGGCTCCGCTCGACATCAGGCCACCACCATCCTCGTCCCCTTGCCGTAGTAGCGGCGCAGGTTCGGAAGCATCTCCTTGAGTTCCTTCTGGTACTCGATGATCCGGGCGCCGTAGCCGCTGTTCGTGGCCGAAGAGGTCGTTCCGATGTTCTGCGAGAGTCCCGGTACCGAGACGCTCACGTTCGCGATGCCCGCTCCAGCGATCAGGTCACCCGCGATGTTCAGCACGCCGATCGAAGCCATCATGCCGACCGCGTGGACGATGTCCTTCGGGATGCTCCCGGGCGCGAAGCCCGCCTTGTAGACCATCGTCCAGATCCCAGGCACCCGCCCGGTCGCCCCATCCCACATCGGCATCAGTGCCCCCGGGATCAGGAGGACGTCCGCGATCCCGCCCTGGCCGGGGACCACCTGAATCACCCCGGAGGTCCCTTCGTCCTCCAGCACGATCCACTGAGGATTGATGGTCACCGAGTCGGTCTGCGACGGGTACTGGAACTTCAGCGACTCCACCTCGGCCACCGGGTACTTCTTCAGTTGGAAGTAGCCCCACCGGCCGTAGTCCTTGCCCCAATGGTCGTGAGTTTCGGTGATCCGCTTCTGAACCACGGGGATGTCGAGTTCGTGCTCCAGCCAGGAGATCGCCGCGTCTACGTAGTGCTGAAGCATGCGCTCGGGGAAGGGGTTCCCGTCGTCGTCGGTCAGGTCCACCCCGAACAGGTACAGCTCCTGAAGCTGGCCGGTGGTGAGGATGTGCTGCGACTCGTTCGAAGCCGGGCTCAGGGGGAAGCCTCCCTGGCTCTCATCCCCGTTCGAGTGCTTGTACTTGCCTCGGTAGTGGTACGTGGCGAGGGAAGCTGCGTCCACGTACTCGTAGAAGATCGTCTCGTCCGCGAGCGAGATGTCCGCGATCTCGGTCCAAGGTCCGGTCCGGCTCGGCCCGCGCTCCACCGCCACGGTCTCGAAGCGCTCCAGCAGCGTCGGGATCGGCTCGCACTTCAGCGTGATGGTGTTGTCGATGACCGAGGTGTCGAGGTCGAGGAAGTCGACCACCGACTCGACCTCGGGCTCAAGCGCGAGCGTGTCGAAGCGCGCCGATGCCACCGGGGGAGCCACGAAGACTCGGTCGAAGCCGATGGCCGCGATCTGAAGCCGGAAGCGGAAGCCCTGAACGGAGTTGATCGTGAAGTCGCCGTTGGCGTCCGTCCGGACCTCAACCACTCCGAGGTGAAGCCCGATCCCGCCAATGGCTTCAGCGCTCGACGGGTGCGGGGCCTCCGGAGCGAGCGCGACGACGACGTTCTCGACGCCCGTCCCCGTGGCGTCGTGGATTGTCCCTGTGATCGCGCAAACTGCCACGCCCTGCCTCCACTACGGCGCGAGCATGTGCCTCGACGCCCAGACCTGTACTTCCTCGGTAGCTCCGAGTCCCGCGAGACCGAACACGCGGAAGCGGACCCAGACTCCGTGGCAGGGGAAGGAGAAGGTGACCTTCTCGTCCACGCTGCTCGTCAGCGTCCACGTCCGCTTCGCAAGCGTACCCGGAGTCACCCGATCGTCGTAGTAGTCGAACCACTCCGAGTCGGCCGGGTTCATCGAGTAGGAGTACTGCGGCACGACCGTGAAGCCGGTCACCGCGGATCCCCGCACGTAGTCGACCAGAAGCCGGATCTCGTCGTAGCCGCTCACCCGAAGGGGAACGGACCAGACCGACGAGCCTTCCACCAGCAGTGGATCGATCTTGGCGCGGAAGGCGGGAGCGTTGTCAGAGGGCTCGGCTGCCCCGGCCTCTACGAACAGCGGAACCCGTCCACCCGGGTCCTCGTAGTTGAGCCGTCGCCGTTGGCCGTAGCCGATGGCCCGGGGGGACTGGGTGGTGGTTTCACGCTGCGCGACCACAGGTCACCTCACTTCTTGGGCGGGGGCGGAGCCTTCGGCTTGGCCGGGGCCTTCTTCTTGGCCGGGGCCTTCTTGGGCTTCGCGGGGGCCTTCTTCTTGGGCGCGCGCTTCTTCTTGGGCGGAGCCGGTGGAGACGGAACCTCGTCGGCTTCGGGCACCTTCTCAGCCCCGCCGCCACCGGCAGCTTCGCCCGAAGGAGCGTTGCCGCCCTCCCAGGCTTCGTTCTCCGGCGTCTCCGGGTCGTCGGCCTTGAAGGTCCCATCGGGCTCATGCGCCCGCTTGGGTTCCTTGGCGACGGGAGGCGGCGAGGGTGCCTTGGTCTTGGCCGGGGCCTTGGGGGCGGGAGCAGGCGCCTTGGGGGGCTTGCTCGCGGCCTCGGAGGCTGCGACGGGGACGAAGGTCACGGCGAACTGAACCAGCT
>Ga0098052_1002170_pt1 | contig 11914 bp, 5 predicted proteins | sample 15_taG_FD_81591 | JGI IMG/M metagenome (GOLD analysis project Ga0098052, IMG submission 81591) | Marine viral communities from the Subarctic Pacific Ocean - 15_ETSP_OMZ_AT15312 metaG | ecosystem: Environmental > Aquatic > Marine > Oceanic | place: Pacific Ocean | collected 2015-01-18 | reverse complement strand
TCGATGCTGAACAATGCCTGGGAGTCGGTTGATGAGTACCCCAGTGGATTCAGCGTGGATGACTTTGTGATCGCCCTTTACGGGGAACGCAAACGCCTGTACGCGACCAATTCTGAGGGGGTCTTTCTGCTGGAGGAGGAGTATAAGGATGAGTATTTGCAGACATCGGCCAATCCCCTGCTTCCATTTACATTACCGGCGACGATCAATTCAGAGTTTGAGCAGACTAATATTGCACCGCAGTTGGTGAGTCGCCGGTATATTTTCAACTCCTACGGAAGCAAGAGGTTCGCATCGCTTCAGGCCAACTTCAACATGAACGCGGGCGATGCGGTGAGTGTGACTGCGAACGTGACTGATCCAGATTCCAGTGCCGAGGTTTTGGCGTTTGGCAGCGGGTCGGCGGAAGATTTCACCAAAAGGGCGAGGATAGGCAAGCAGGGTTATGGTGTGGACCTGCAATTTGACGGCACAACAGGTCGTCCAACGATCAGAGGTTTTCGCGTTGAGGCAACCGTGCCTGGGCGCAAACTAATTAACGCGGAGTAAATTATGGCACAACTACAGAAAGGCACTACTTATACGACGGGTAGCACCGTAACGGCGGCGAACCTCAACTCCCATGTATCCGCAGCCATCTTGCTGGATGGAGCAGTCTCCGACCAGACCGCATTGGGTGTCTCACCGGCAAGCGATGATGTGGTTCTGATCTCGGACACTGATGCGGCAACGCTAAAGAGCGCGACCACCACTGAACTGCTCTCAACCGAGTTGGCTGCGTGGGTTGGTAAGGGTGCTTCCGGCGGCACAGCAGCACTCCAGATTGATGGAGTGGATAAACTGTCAGTGGATTCGGGAGGGGATACGACGGTGGCAGGTGACCTTGCCGTGACGGGTGCCTTGACCGTGACCGGCGCAGGCTTGATGCCTGCTGGCGCAATCACCCAGTACGGTGGCGCAGAAGCACCAACAGGATGGTTGCTTTGTGATGGAACAGAGTATCCCGAGGCAAGTTATGCTGCGCTTTTCACCGCAATCGGTTCGACATATAACACGGGCGGGGAGACGACTGATTACTTCCGGGTGCCGGACTTCAAGGGCAGGGTTGCTGCTGGCGTGGACAGTTCCGCAGGCAGAATCACCTCTGACAATACGATTGGCGCATCGAGTGGTGAGGAGGATCATACCTTGACCGAGGCGCAACTGGCGGCTCATACGCATACGATTAAAACATACACCAAAGACAACGACTCAGTCGGGGTTGCTGGGTATGCGCCATCTGGCACAAACCAATCGAGTCCGACTGGTTCAGAGTATTCTGGCGATTCAGTTCAATCCACTGGCAGTGGCACCGCGTTCAACATCCTGCAACCCTATCTTGTGGTGCAATATATAATTAAAACATGAAACCCTGGCAGCAGGCAAAGAAATGGTTCATGGAGAAGTCGCCGGGAGCGTCATTTGAGGCATCCTTGGTGGACTATCTGCGCGACGGTTATGTGTGGAGCGGTGACGATTGTTTCATCATGGGCAAGCCGGTCTTTTGGGATGGTGAAACGATGTACTCAGGTGATGTCAAGGAGAAGGCAAACACATGGTTTGTATTTCTTGCCGCCGGGAAAAACTGCCTGAAGGAATTTTTGAGAAAAGCCCCCTTCAAACTGAAGTACGTTGCATGGCAGCGACGGGGCAAGGATGAGTATCACGTTCACGAATGGAAGCGTTATCAACGCCGCGTTAAGAAAGGATAATATTATGGGGACAAAAGTAGAAGCACCAGAACCGAGGGATTACGGACAGGAAACACGCGACACATTGCAGGCGCAGGTTGACCTTGCCCCGCAGTTATATGCATCAGAAGCAGAGTATCAACCCCAGTACCTCCAGCTAAATCTTGCCAACCTCCAACGCGCATTGGGAGGTGTCGGCGATACACCAGGACTGATTCAGCAATATGAGGAGGATCTTTATCCTGCGATGAGTCGGATCGAGGCTGACACCCTCGCCCAGCAACGCGCAGCGGATGTTTCTGCCGTTGAACAATATGGCCCGCGTGCATCGGCGGCATTGCGTTCAGCAGCAGGCAACCAGCAATTGATCGATGAACTGGGCAGGCAGGCTCTTGAAGAGGTTCAAGCCGGTCAGTCATTGACACCCAGTGAACTACGACGGGCGCAGCAATCCTCCCGTGCAGCAATGAGTGCAAGGGGATTAGGCATGGGCAACCAGGCAATCGCTGATGAAGTCCTGAAAGGTTATCAGCTTGGACGACAGAGGCAGGCCGAACGCAGGACATTTGCCGGTGGGGTGGCAGGCTTGCAACAGCAAACCGGCGCAGACCCGTTCATGGCAATCCTTGGGCGACCATCGCAGGCATTTGCATTAGGGCAAGGTGCAATGGGTCAGGCGGCAGCAACGTCACCTGGGCGTCAATTTAACCCGCTCGACCCGTATGCGGGTAGCCTGTACGCGAGCAACCAGCAGAATGAGATGGCAGCAAGGCAGGCAACTGCCGGGAATCGGGCGGCAATCATTGGAGGAGGTCTTTCGGCATTGGGCAGCATTGGCGGGGGAATGGCAACGGGGAAAACTGGATTCTTTGCTTGAACTGGATGGACTCGAAAATCAAGGGATAAACAATGGCAACATTCACAATCGGGGGCGGACAGTCAGGCAACATTTCACCTTTCCTTACAGGGAAGGCAACACCGATGTCTCTGCCGCCGGGATATCTGGCTGAATCGGGTAGGCAGGCTGCCGCATTACAAAAGGGAATTGCTGGTGTCGGTGCGGATATTGGGAAGGTGTTGGTTGCGCGGGCGAAGGAGGAGGAACGCTCCGAGGGTTATGATGTACTGATTGAGGCACTGGAGAAACGGGCGCAGCAAAGCGGGGAGTTTCCTGGCACAGAGGACAGTGGTAAGTTTACCTTGCCTGTTATCCCCCCGCCTGGCGAGTTAGCCACCGAGCATGAGACATATGAAGTTGCTCCAGACAGTCTTCACCGCGCTGATCGGGTGACGAAAGGTAAACCCGGTGACGCACTTGCAGGCATTCTTGGGGGCGATGTTGCCGAGAAATATCGCAGTGGCAAAATGAGGTCTTCCCAGAAAGAGGCAATAATCAAGGCCATGATGGGCTGGGAGGCAAATATGTTTGGCAAAACAAGGCGTCAACTGGATGACCTCTTGCTCGATAAAGCATTAAGGGAAGAGGCGGACAGGAAAGCATTCAGCAAGACCTCACAAGCAGTGCTTCAAGACAGGATGATCCCCGAACAGACTGTTACGGAAATAACTGAAAAAACAATAAGTCCACAGGCAATTAATGCGATGCAGGTGAAGCTGGCAAATCAAGAACCGCTTTCTCCTGATGAATTTGATGCAATTGAGGCACTTGGTAGACAGGAAGACTTTGAAACGCGGGTTCCTGAAGGTATCAAGGCAAGGACACTTGAAGAGCAGGGCGCACGGCGGGAAGACATCAACCTCATTTGGGAATGGTTAGGGCAGCCACCACTAGAAAATTATTCGCCCAGCGTGCAGGCAGGGGTTGCTAAAGTTTACGACGAGTTACCGGAGGGTATGATGGCTAAAGCCAAGTCCCTCGGACAGGCACGCGGCGCGGGCTACAAGGAGGCAGTAAAGAAGAGGTTAGCTGATCACGTTAGGGAGTCAGGAGAAAACTCCCCCGCCCCATATACGCGCACAAAGGAAGAGATTGAAAAGTGGAACCTGATGCGCGGGCGCAAGCCAGTTCCCAAGAGTGAGAGGGAGACTGCGGTAGAGATGGAACTGAGGAAAAATGAGGCGGAATATATAGCCCTTACGTCCACCCCTTACTCGACCGCGACTGGCAAACGGTACGAAGAACGAATCAGGAAACTCAAGCGCGAGTTGGGTGGATTGCGTAACAAAAGAGAGGCAGGGCGAGTTATCCGCGACAGGGATGGTAACCCCATAGTTCCCCAATTCAGACCCCCAGCGGGCGGGCAAGGCACTGCCTCTGAGAATATTTTGAGCGAAGCAGTGACGCCTGAAAGCATTAGCCGAATGAAACCCGAGGATCAGGCACTCTTTACCGACAGGGTTGAACCCCTCTACGCCGGTGGCGAAAGGGTTATCGATACTGAGGAAGTGGAGCGGGTTATTCCCGGCAGGGAAAAATCACCAACGGAGTTGCGCGGTGAGATTAGGGATGCACTGATGGCGGGAGACAACTGGACCCCTGACACAAAGAAGAAACTTGATGAACTGATGCCAGAGTATGCGCCGGGTGAGTTGAGGCAGGCGACGGTAAATATAAAAGGGCAATCGGTTCCGCTTGGAGGGTTTCTTTTTGATCCCATTAACAAAAAGTACATTGAAACAGGGACGAATGAACCGCTGGAGTGGAATGAGGTTCAGTCAAAGATCGGTGTTTATCGCAACCAAATGATTGAGGCTGAAAGTCAGATCAATAAGATAATGAAGCGTGCCGGGGATTTACCCGGCATGGAGGGGGAAAGGTGGGATCCCACAAGTCCTTACGTTTACTGGAACAAACTGGGTTCGCTTGGCACAAACTGGTTAAAAAGTGATCTTTATCTTCAGTATGATGCCGCAATGATGGCATGGGCGTTAGCCAAGGCACGCTTCGATTCAGGGGCAGCAGTACCGGAAACCGAGCAAAGGCGTTACGTTGAGACATTCTTCCCAAGGGTTGGCGAGAACGAGGCAACAGTGAAGGCAAAGAGGCGCACTAGGTCTAACTCCCTAAACACCCTGAACACAATCCTCGGGACACAACGGATTAATGAACTAGACAAGGCATTAGGGGGCGCAACTGCCACTGGCGGCGCAGCAGGCGGCACCTCCGGTAAATTCTCTTTCCAGGGGGGTGAACTTAAGCTGAACAAGTGATATGCCGATCCTTGTCGATATGCCATCGAGGGGAACGCAGTACGAGTTCCCAGACGAAGCAACTCCCGAACAGATTCAAGCGGCAATGCTGGAGGCATTCCCCCGCAACGGTGAAGATGTTGCCTGGGACTTGCAGGACACCTCCTTTGAACCCTCCCTGGAGGACTTCAAGAAGTATCGCTCCCATATGGAGGAGAAAAAGGTGGACTGGGGTGATGCGCTTATTGGCGGCGCAGGAGAAATTGCCAAAAGGGTCGGTAAAGGCATCCTAGGGTTGGCTGAGTTTGAAAGTGCCGCGCAGGTTCCCGGCACAGCAGTCGAAGGTGTCGCGGCTGGGACCTACTCACTATATGGAGTCCTTGCCCAGAGTGATAATCCAGCATCGCCACTGTTCAAGTTCAAGGACTGGGTGTCCGGTACAGGAACCGATAGAGGTCAATACGGTCAGTTTCTTGAGGCACGCAAAGTGTGGAAGAACATCAGGGAGGCAGAGGAAGGCGGGGAAACAATTTCAGGCATTGACCCTGCCTATGTCAATCAGGATGTCCGCAACGCACTGGAACTTGTAGCCGACCCCTCAGTGTTCATCCCCTTTGCCGGGGGTCCGAAGGCGGCAGCACTGGCAGCAAGGGCGGCAGGGCGAGTGGGTCATGCTGCTGGCACCGGGGTTCGCGCAGTTGGCAGGGCGGGAACCGCAGTCGGTGCAGTACCCGAATTTGCCACCACCCTTGGCGCACGCGCAATTGGCGCACCAGCAGAGGCAGCGGCAAAGGCAGGGAGAGGGGCAGGAAGTCTCACCACCCTTGCCGGTGTCGGTGAAGTTGGCCTTGGTGCGGCAGGAGCGGGAGTTGGGTTGCCCTTCGGCACTGCTGCCGCAACATTTACCGGCGCAAAGATAATCGGTGGAGGACTTGATGCCGCAGGCGAAGCGATGCAGCACCTTTCCCGCAGCATGGGTACGGGTGCAAGTCGCACAGGAGCATTTGCCGCACTTGCCGCTGATGAATCCGCTTCCCTGGGAGCAAGGACACTGGGCGGAATCGGCAGAAGATTTGGTGCAGACGCAATCCTTCCCTACGTCGGTTCTGCGGCAGCAGGCGTGGGGATAGGTGCAGGAGTAGGTGGCACACTCGGATACCTCTCACAAGGAGAGGAAGGACTATTTGGGGGTCTTGGTGGCGGAATGGTATTGGGAGCAACCGGCGGACTCGCAGGGCGAGGTATAAGCCACTTAACAGGAGGTGTCAGGTCGCAGAGGATAATGGGGGATGCATCCCGCGCCATAGCATTAATGCCGGAGGCGGAAGGGGCAAAGGCCCAGTTCCTAGTGGAACGCTTTGCGAAGGAGGGCAACACTGAGGCTATTGCCGAGGTGATAGATGCCAAGGGTTGGCTGGGTGAAGAGGCACCCATGAAGTTTGTTCGTGATGATGAAGTGGTGATGAAACCGGATGGCACCCCTGCAATGGTGATGGATGCCGATGGGAACATGGTTCCGCTCAAGGGAACTGATATTCCATTCAAGGGAGTCCACTTCGATGATGCCAGCAATACAATTTATATCAATGTAGACCGGGCCGAGGGAGGTACAGCATTCCATGAGTCTTTGCATGGTGCATTAAGGACCAGCATCGGCAAGCAGTATGCCAAGCCAATGGCTGATGCGTTGATGAAGAACCTTAATGATAATCAACTGGGCGCATACATCTGGCGTTATGTGGATTACAAGGGGTTGAAGGGTAAGGCACGCGAGCAGGCAAAGAATGATTTCCTTGCTGATCCCCTGAAGGCACTGGAGGAGATCAATGCCGATTACTTCATGGACTTCCTGCAACGCAGGGAAAACCGTGACCTGCTCCTGACAGGTAAGCGCAGTGTTGACAACATAATCCTGGGCAACCTCAAGAATGCATATGATTCAGTGCTGCACAAGTTGGGGATGTCCGAGGAATACAAGCTGACCGGCAGGCGCGATGATCCCTTCACCGGGCATAAGGCAGTTGACTCACTTGTGCGTGAGTTGATTGATGCGCGGAGGGTGATCAATGAGAGGAATGTAAAGCAGGGAACGATGGCAACGCCATTAGATCTCAGTACCCCGGCAAAGATACTTACCTTCAATAAGGAACATGGCATGGATCATGCCATTATTCGGGACGAAAAAGGCAACCCCATTGGCGTCAAGGACGAGGCAACACTGAGGCGCGAGATGTTTGAGATGGGCCTGAAGATTGATGCGGCATTAAAGGATATACCTGGGGCGAAAGAGGACTTCCTGTCCGATAAGGCACTTGCGGCAATGAAACCCATCCTGCCTCCTGAGATTTTCGCAAAACTGATGACTTTCAGAGCATTAAGGGACGGGGGCAAGGTTGCATCCATTGCCAATTCTCCGGTTGGCGGGAAAAAGGGTGAGCAAACCCTGATCTTTCCAAGGGGCATCAAGGAATCTGATACATTGATTCACTCAGCAAGGAGAAGCAACACCCCCAAACCAAAGAAGGACGGCACCTATTCTGCAAGGCAGATGAATCGCGGGTTGGGACTTCTGCTTAAAACCATTGATCTCTCAATGCTCCGCAATCGCGCAGATGAGTTCTTTAGTCGCCCAGGAATGCTCGACCCGTGGGGAGGGGACAAGGCTGCGGCAATGGCTGATGTAAAGAGGTATGCTGAGAATCTTGCCTCTGATGCCCCCACTCCATCCGCAGAGTTCTTTGGTGGAGGCAGGAATGGTGCCATGAAGCGGGACATCCTCAACAAGATTTGGGGCGCAGTAATTAAGGCGAAGCAGTCTGAATTGGTGATGAACGAGAATGCCCTTGGCCGCAATGTCAGGAAGGAATCCTCGGGAGGGGGAGAACTCCTGATCGGGAAGCCCGGTGAGGGGAAGCATACGCGGGTAACTGAGGACATCAGAGTGGATAGGGTCGGGAAGATTACCGAGACAGGTGAATCCTACAGGTACACCGAGGGTGAAGTTGATCCGGTAACCGGCAGGCCCACTGGTGCCTATGCGGGAATGCAGGTTAACTTCCTTCCCGACTCCTTCACCCCTGAGAAACTCCCAGGCGGCGAAGCCTTTGTGCATGAGTCTGGTTACAACATTTTACAGAAAGGCCGAGGCAAGTTCCGGGTGTACAAGCCTGACGGTGAACTGCTGGGACTGCGTGACACCATGAAGAGTGCCGCTTCCCTGGCCGGGAGAAATTTCCGAAAAGGGGAGGCACGTTTCCAGCCAGACAGGGCAGAAAGGTCTAGACAAGACCCGTATTCGGAGTTAATTTACTCCAACGAAAAACTGCCCAAAGGGGTGACAAGAGATGAACAGGCTAACCTCCAATATAAAGGGAAGCAACCCTCAGAGTGGACACCGAAAGACTTTAAAGAATTTGGTGAAAAATTCGATGTCAAAAACCTTGGCCCGCTATCTAAAGTCAAACAAGTCAGCGACCCGGTTTCAGGACACACTGTACACCTCCCCGGTGGACTAGAGGGCAAGTTTACATTCTACGACCTTCTCTGGATCAAGAGTAATAATCCAGAGGTATTCCCGTATTCTCGCAAAACAATCAGGGGTGAGGTGGGACTGGAAAACCAGATCGTTTCCGCAGAGAATATTTCTGAAGGTCTTCACGCCAAGATTACAGATAAATTAGCGAGAACGCTGACACCTCCAAAGGGGGATAAGCTGGAAACATTCAATCGAATGGTATTCGGGATGCTCTCCCCAAACACTCCGCTTCTTCCCAACTTGTTTGGATATTCGCGCACTAAATTTTCCAGTCTCGCTGATGTGAGGCGCATGGCAAAAATGATGGATCTGCTGCCGGAGAACCCCACCCCCAAGGAAAGGAAAGTCGTCTCTGATAAAATCAAGAAAACTCTTGGGATTGGGGCAAAGGACAAAGGGGGATTGGGTATAGGCATTACGCAAGATTTCACGAACATAGCAGCATTTGCCAAGTTGTGGCTGAAAAAACCAGAGTGGTTTAACAAGAAACCAGATGAAGGGTGGGGGCTGTATGTTGATCGCATTGGGACACAACTGAGAGGACTTGGAACAAAGACCGCATCGTTTGGCGGGGTTTGGCAAGACCCGGCAAAGGCAATGATCAGCGCAGTGGATCGACACATGGCACGCCTGTTTGCTGAACGGGTACTGGAAATCCCAGAGATGCGGAAACAGTTTGAGGCAGGAATCGTTAATGAGTTTAACAAACTCCTTGCGGATTCCAAGAGCCGCACCAAGGAATTAAATGCGGAGGTCAGGAAGATAAGGAGAAGGAAGACCGACGAGGCAGTCAAGGAGGCAGAGATAAGTAAGCTGAGAGCCTACCTTGAGCAAAACCAGAGAGGGAAGGGACTGCCTGATCCCAAAATGAGAAAAGCCAAGACCTTGGATGATGTAATGGCGCAGTCCCAGGATGTAGACCCGACCATTGTTTCCGAGTGGATAGGGCAATCTGCACTGAATGCAATGGGGGCAAGGCAACCCTTATACAGAACCAAGGCAGGACGCGGCAAGGAGGCGGGTACTCAGGTCAACCCAGGCGTGAGGGAAGAACTCCGCATGGTTGAATTCATTTCTGACCCTGAGAAGTTCAAGGTTATGAGTGATGCGTACATGGAGGCTTTAAGGATAAACGAGGAAAAAGCCAACGAGATGGGGGTGGCAATATTCCCGGCACAATGGACTCTATGGGATCGCATCAGGGGAAGAGTTGAACCGCATGAAGTGATGTTTCCTGGGTTCCACAAATTGCCTAAAATGGGACCGGAACAGATTCGCGGTGTCCTAATGAAGCAATCCAAAATGGGATACGCTACTGCTCCCGGCAGGGTTACAGAAACCATGTCCAGTCCGGCATCTATGGCACACTTCATGCCAGACGATTCAACCTACCTTGCCGCAGTCGAGAAGGGTGACACTGCTACGGCGCAGAGACTCGTTGATGATGCGGCAAAAGCTGCGGGGTATACGACCAAGGGGTTTCATGGAACCAGTCAGAAATTTACTGTCTTCGATCCAGAAAAGTCTGGCACTAGTAATCTCAGTTCCGCGCTGCCTTCCGGCGATGCTCTCGGGGGTGGAGAGTTGGGTTTCCACATTACCGCTGACCCGAATGTTGCCAAAGGTGTCGGGAGCAACGTCCTTGATGTTCATGTTAAAACCAAGAACCCCGCTGTTGTTGGTGATGACCCCGGCAGTTGGGACATAGGCGGCCTTATTCAGTCACTTGGATTACCTGAAGAAGCAATTGCACACCGTGGCTTTAGGGAAAGTCAAGGCTGGTTAAAGCAGCATCGCGGAGAAGTTAAAAGGTTACCCTCTGGAGAAGTGGATGCTACATTAGGCTGGCACGACCACATGAATCGGCAAGCTGCCTTAAAGAATGACTTGAAAAGGTTACAAGGCGATGGTCGGTGGAATATTGCCCTAACCAAGACAGAGAAAGCCCAACAAATTGCCCTATTGCTAGACCGCCACGGATTTGATTCTGTTTTATACAGAAATATACATGAGGTAAATAACCCCAACCTTCGCGATACTTACATCGTTTATAGGAGCAACCAAATCAAATCCGCTGACCCGGTAACCTACAACGATGCGGGCAAGGTGATTCCCTTGTCCGAGCGGTTTGGTGTGGGGCGGGATGACATTCGTTTCATGCCAGCGGAACCCCTCCTGGGCGGCACAGCATGGCGCAATGGTGCCGGTTACAATGTTTTGCAAAAGGGCAAGCGGGGCAAGTTCAGGGCATACGCACCTTCAGGGAAGCTGATCGGCATTTACGACCAACTGAAAACTGCACAAAAGGCGGCTATTCGCAGGCTTGAAAAAGAGTCAGGCGCAGATCAGGCTAGGTTTATGCCTGCGGGGAAGAAGGTGGCAAAAGATATAGAGTTACTGTTGGACAAGTATGACGACGGGGGTCACGGGATTGATACTGTGGAAGATGTTTTGGTTAAGCTAAAAGACATCATTGCCGAGGAAAATGTTTACGAACTAGATGATGCCATCACTGCCCTGAACAGAGCAATTGATGATGATTGGGATTCAGCGGGCAGAGGGGGGGAACTGGCAGCGGGTGAGCAAAAGTTCCTTGATACGCTTGAGGCTTTTGTAGCGAAAAATAAAAAGCCAAAGAAACCGACGAAAGGTGGCAAGGCAGAGAAGGCAAAGGACTTGCGGGAAGAGTTAATTCGTAAAGGTGAGGCCGCCAAACAACGCAGGCTTGAAAAAGAGTCAGGCGCAGATCAGGCTAGGTTTATGCCTGCGGAGGAGAAACCTAATTTCCCCCCGCTTCCCACTATTGAAAACAGAAGTCCTCTAGGGTGGGAATCATATGTGTCAGATGTGTTGACGACCAATAAGGGGGGTAGGGTAACTCTCAATAACATGAAACCAGGGTTTCACTATGCAATGAAGTTTTTGCACATTCTTCAGCATTTGGGATGGGAAAGGCCCGGTGGGTCAAAGCATGGTTACCCTAACTTCAGCAAACCTGGGGCGAGGAAAATAGAGAAGTTTTTAGCACAGCAGATGTCTGACTTAATTGAGTCGTTGCCTCAAGGTAAACAGGTAAACGCCCAGACAGGGGAAATGGTTGATCCGTTCTTTGTAGTTAAAAAACATTTCCCAAGAGGAGAAAAGGGCGATGTCTCGCAAATAATAAAAAACATCTCCGATGCAATGTATACCGCAGAAATCCGTACAATAAAATCGAGCCAAGGAGATGTTCATAACCTACTCGAAATGGCGGAAAATCTAGGCGTAAAAATTGATAAGGAAATTGCCGATATCGTCGCAGCAAGGGCATATGGCAAAGGGAAAAGCTATCGGGAGCATAAGGCTGATGCCGTCAAGGCATTGGCAGAATTATCTAATCCAGAGTTCTATGACGTTCAAGACGTTGGGGAAGGGGTAACCCTCTCCACTAAAATACAGAACCAATAAAATGCCACTAACCAAATCCAAATCAAAGGCAGCGTTCAAGAAGAACGTGAAG
>Ga0098052_1002169_pt1 | contig 11916 bp, 13 predicted proteins | sample 15_taG_FD_81591 | JGI IMG/M metagenome (GOLD analysis project Ga0098052, IMG submission 81591) | Marine viral communities from the Subarctic Pacific Ocean - 15_ETSP_OMZ_AT15312 metaG | ecosystem: Environmental > Aquatic > Marine > Oceanic | place: Pacific Ocean | collected 2015-01-18 | reverse complement strand
TTTTCTTTCTGCTTCTAATTTTTCTTCTTTTGAAGTGTGTAAGTCATCTATAACTCCACCTACTCCTTCTACTAATTCTTTAGCTCCTCCGCTAAATATTGTTCCTAATATACTCATAACGTTTTGTTTTTAATTTTTATTCTGTTGAATCCAATAGGCCAGTAAGATCTAAAGGCATATTAAAATCTATTTCTTCTGTTTCTGTATTTTCGTTTTCGTTTTTAGTAAATGGGTTCATTTTATTCATTTCGTTTGCTACAACAGAAACAATAGCAAAAGAAATTACTAACATTAAAAATTCCATCATATACCCATCAAAATATCCCATACTTGCCCATTCTATTGAATCTGACAGCATACTTTGCATAGCCCCCATAGCTGTTATTCTTGTTAACGTACCCCAATGATTTTTTGTCCAAGTTATTATTTTTTTTCTTCTTTCAGGAGTGTTTTTTTCATTTAATAAAGATAATCCTTCTTTTACTTTTTTCATTAATTCTTCTCCTACTGCAGCTCCTGTCTTTTTTAAAGCTTCTTTTGTTTTTTCAATAGCATCAGGATGTTTTGCTTGCACTTTATCAGCCCAAACATCAAGATTATCAAACATTTTAACAAATGAATCCATTGCTCCCTCATTTATAGTTTCTCTAATTGATTCTCTAATTAGTTTTCTTAATTCTGATTTTTTCATAATTAATATGTTAATTCATTAGTTTGTTGTTTATTTTTTATTGCATTAATAGCTAGAGTTACAGCTAATAATGAAGCCGTTGCAATAGCATATTGAGTAGGACTTCCATAAAGATATTCAACAGTAGGTTCTACTTGATCTATTGTACCTTGAGTCCAAGAAAAATAATCTAATCCTTTACCTAACATGTTTTTTGCGCTATCCCAATAACCTATTGTTTCTTCTTTCCCAAGTCCCATTAAACCAACCCCAGCCCACATTCCTGCGGAAAGGGCCATCATTCCACCTGTTATTTTTGATAAAAAACCAGCAGCTGCTCCTTTTGATTCGTTTAATGAAGATGGTTCTCCTTCTAAATCATAGTTTTGAATAAATGCTTCTAAGTTCTTTTGTAAATCTTCTAATGTTCCTAAATCATTAGCTAATTCTGGATTATTATTAATTATATCTGCCATTTCACTCTCATTAGATTTAGCTATAGGGAGTATAGTAGATTTTACTGTTGATTTAATTTGTTCTTCAGAGCCAGCCTCCAAATCTTTTGTTTTATCAACTAAATTATCTATAACACTTTCTTTTAATGTATATAAAGGTCTAATACCCGCTAATTGTTGAAATCGTTCTTTTAATAATTGTTTTTTCATAATTTTTTTAATTTTTATTTATACCACTCTGAACGCAGCACCTCTTATTCTGTTTCCTCGTTTTTTAACTGTGAATTTTATTTCTCTTTCTATATAATCTAATAAGTCATATGTAGACCCACCACCTAAACTAAATTCAAAAACTTTTCCAGTGAATGGATGGTTCCATTTACACCATGATTCATCAATTGTAAAACCACCACGATCATGATTATATTCTGCCATCATAGTGATAGTCATTATACTATCAAGGTTTATTTTTCCACCTTCTTTCACCTCTTGGTACTGCTCATCTGTTAGAACTTTGATGAATATTCGAACAATACTTAAAAGTTGATTATCATCACTTCCTCCAAACATTCGTCTAGGTTGTACTATTCTGGAACGCACATACTGGATTCTCGACCCGAACGGCATCTCTACCTTACTCCACTCTGGACCTCCAAATGATCCTCTAGCTTCCATCTTATAATTTTTCAATTTTTCTTCAAGACTTTTTCCAAAGTTATCCCAAAACCTTGTTGGTTTGTATATATCAATTAGTTCTCCTTCACTTGCTTCATTGAACATTTTAGATATCTCTTCTTTGATTATATTTCTTAGTTGTGATTTTTTCATTTTATTAACGGTTAAAACCCCAATTATCTGGATCCATTTTTGGAAGTCCATAATTTTTAAAATTATCACTCATTTTAATTGCTTCTATTACCTCTTCAGGGTCTATTTGATGAGATTTAATTAGTTGAAGTATTTCACCTATTACTTGGCCTGTTCTTTTATCTGTGCCTGCAGCACCAAATGATTCATCTTCTTTTAATGCTTCTGATGTTCTTTTCATTTCATCATCAGTTAATCCATCCAAAATAATTTGATCCATCTTGTATCCATCCTCTTTTGGAAGTTTATTCATAAGTTCATCATATGATAACTGTGCAAGAGATTCTTGTTCAATTGGATCATTTTCTAAATCAGATTGATTTATTATAATTTTTCTTTGTTCAATATTATAATTATTCCAGATATCTGATGGATCTGATTTGCTTGCTAAAGCTTTAGCTGCTAAGCCCAAAGTTGCATCATCACCATACATGCTTTCTTTTAGGATTTTACCATGTTTATTTTCAGTTACCCATTTTTTGTAATTAAATTTTGTCATTTTTATTTTTGTTTTATAATGGGAGATTATCGTCTCCTGTTGTGTCTATTCCATCTATATCATCTACGTCGTCTTTGCCTAAATCTCCTTCTATTTCTTTGACTTTTTCTTTAGCCCAAGCGATGTGTCTATCATTTAAAGTTCCATTAATTATTGCATTAATAATATTGAAGAAACTTTTATGACCTAGTTTATATACTTCAGCGAAAAATAATTCTCTTGATCTTTCATCTGTGTACTCCGATGATAAATATAAGTCTCTTAAACCATCATATATGAATTTACCATACCTTAAATCTTCTGGTTCATTTTGGAGTTTATCTACTTTTCCTATGATTGCTTGATTTTTTTCTCTATCTGACCCAAATCCTTCTGTTCCTATAATTTCATGTAAACCTTTCACAATTTCATGAACTAACATAGGGAAACAAAGAGCTGTTGCTTTAATTATAAATTGCTCTTCTTCTTCATCATACTCCATTTGGGATTCACCTCCTTGCTGCATTTGCCCCTGTCCCATCATAGACAGCATAAGCGCTATAGCTTCATCGTTATCGTATATACCAAACGATAATTTAAGGATTTCGTTATATTTTTCCACAACTTCAGGGTTGACTTCATCTAAATGTTCTCTAAATAAAAGAAAACTAAAAGCTCCTCTAATTGACGCACCTTGTGTAATTGCGTTGATGATTCTTCTTTTTTTCTCAGGATCTACATTTGGAGCTAATCCTGGTTCTCCTCCTTCTTCTTCCTCCTCATCGTCTTGTTGTGGTGGTTCTAAACTAAAATCACTACCTAAAGATGCTTCAATTTTAATTTCATTATAGTCAATAATAGGATATACTTGTCTAACAATATCAATCGCTACTTTAACTAATTCAGCTTCATGGCCCCTTTCTGCTTCTGCAATTTGATCAAGTAGTTCTTTTGATCTTCTCATTGCTTGCATTAGATCTTTATCCCCCATTAATTGTTGGAGTGATTCTCCTGATCTCCCTTTTAAAGCTTGGAGAGTTTCTGGTGAGAAAATATCTTCGTATTTGGCTTCTGTTAAATTAGGCATCTTTTTCTGCTGAATATCTTTTAGCTATCATATTAATTATTTCCTTTTCTGTTTCTTCTAAACCTAAAGCTTTAGGGTTTGGATCAGCGTTAGGGTTTCCTATTTTTCTACGTCTGGTTTTTCTTCCTGGTGTAGTAGTAGGTGCTGGGATTGTTTCACGTTCTTGATCTTGATCTGGTTCTACAGGAGATTGTTGTGGTTGGTTTTCAGCTAGTACCTCTTTGATTGCTTCTTTTACTAAAGCTTGTAATTTACTAAGTTTCATAGTTTGTTTGTTTTTGTGGTATAGTGATTCTTTAATTATATATTTTTTTATTTCATTTATAATATCTGCGTTTTCTAGTGCTGTTCTTAAATCTCTAGGAGAGTTTAGGTTTATTGATTCATTTGGGGTTAGAACATAATGTTTATTACCTGGTTGTATTACAATAGATGCTATTGTTGTATCATTTATATTTATTAAGTATATTGCACTTGGTCCTACTGTCCATGAATTAGTTACCCTCCCCCTGTAATTCATTATTCTTTCTCTTGCTGTTGCTCCTCTATTACTATATGTGCTTCTAGCAATTGCAACATCTGACATTAATTTGTTTTTGCTTCTTTCAGGTAGTAAATCTAAGTTTAGTCCGTGATGGTTTAATATAAAATGTGCTGAGTCTTCATTAGTTTGGTCTAAAAGTGTTACTGGTTCTCTTGGTGTTGTTGCTTGACCTGGTTGTCTTCCTCTGCTAGCTCGTGTGTATGTTATATCATCCCCTGCTATTTCTTGAGCTTTGCTCATTGTTAAATTTGCTTTTTTCAGATTATTTCTAGCGGTTGATAACATCCTACTAGATTTAGGGTCTGTTTTATGTAAGAAATAAACATCCCCGTGATAGTATTTTAATAGATATGTGTCATTATCCTCTATTGGTGGGTTTTCTTGGACGAATTTTAATTTTGGTGAATTCCCAGTATGCATATTCATTATATCCATTACAGCATGCATAGTGAATTCTTGGTTTGTTGATCTTAAAAACTCAAAATATTTTTGATATACATCGGGGGTTGCATTACTACTATACCATCTTGCGCCTTGATGGTGTCCACTATGGTCATAATAGTACCATGCTAATGTTGCATTTTCTACTTCTACTACAGATTGAGGGAGTATAAATAACTGATTATCGTCTGAAGGTATGAGTACTCCTTCAGCGTTTCCTTTTGCGTGTATTTCTAATGTTCTTTCCTCTATAGATAAACCTCTAATATAATCCATAGTTGCTACTACATCTGTTCCTCTAGGGAAGTCTCCTGATGTTCTTATTGTATGTAATATAGAACTTAATATGTCTTCTGCGAATATTGATTTTATTTCCTCTGAGTTGAAATCTTGTTTGATAAATCTTCCTCCCTCAACTGTGGCAACAAGGGATAATGATGGTATAGAATAATAGTCTTTATTATCATGTTGTTTATAAGATATTTCATCATTTTTTCCTCCTCCTTTGAGAGCTTCTAATTCTTTCTCAACATCTATAGTGTTAGGTTTTAAATTTCCTACCATACCCATTTCTACTCTCTTTATAAGATCAATAGTATCCCCTATATTCGCCTTTTCTAAGTATTTTTCGGTGTTTTGGTTTATTTTTACTTTTGGGTAATGATTAGTAGCTGTTAGTGCTTTTAATTTTAATTGTTCTCCTAATAATAAGAATATGAATTTTTCATCATCAGATACCCATATTTTATTTTCATCCCTATTTAAGTTTATTATTTCAGGTTTATATTTTACTACTATTTTTTGTACTGCAAAAGGAATGGAATCTGTGGTGAAAAAATCTCTTAAATCTATTTTATCTCTTATATTTGCTAAAGCTGATTTAAATTGTTGGCTGCTTAATTTATCTCCTACTTTTAATAATTCTATATCCTTTATTATACCTGGAGTAACAGAAATAAAATCCATTAACTTAGGGTATTGAAGTAATATATCTATTTCATGGCTAGGATTAACATCATTAAATAAGTTTCTCCCCGAAGTTACTGTTAAGTATTGTTTTTTTATATGGAATGGGGCGTTTCTAAAGTCCCTTGCATCCATTCTTGTATTTTTATATTGTTGGGTTAATTTTTCTTCATCTGTTAGAGGAAGATAAGGTACTTTATCTTGTACGTTTTTACCTTTTAATATTGGGAATTCTGATTCTATTTCCCCCCATGTTTTTGCCCCTGAATAATTAGGGCTGTTGTTTCTTCTAGTATATTCGTACTCTCCCTGGTTATTAAGAGAAATTACGAAAAAACTTTTATCAAAGTCTTCATGACTAGTATCCCCTTGAGCGTTATTAAATTTTTCTTTATCTATAAAGTAATAGTAACTAGGAAAACCTCTTCTATCGGAATATCTATGGTTAGTGAAAGAACCTCTACCTAAACACCAACTTTCCTGTCTTCCACTGGGATCATGACCCTTTAAACTAATACATCTTTCTTCTGTAGAAGCATCATGTATTTCTAAATCTTCATCGTTATATACTATATTTGCTGGGGGTGCTATTGGTTTATCTTCTCCCTTAAGTGGTGTTTGTGTAATTAATTGAATAAGATCATCTAAGTCCCATTTAAGGAGATCTTTATTTTTAATTTGCGGGGAGTTTTTAATTTGGTCAAAGCGTTTAATATAAAGTTCAATTTTATTATCATCAATCTCAATACCAAAATCCTCAGCTTGTTGTTTAAATTTATCTATTAACTGTTGCATTACTTTTTTAGAGTAAGCTTCATCAATAGTATAAAGGCTTCTAATTATATGTTCTAATAATTTATCCATTTTGGTTGGTATCTTTATAATTCTTATACCAATCTTCCCAATCTCTAAAGAGAAGATTTCCTTTTAAATATGCTTCCATTTCCATTTTTCTCATGTGTTTATCATCTTGAGCGTATGTTGGGTTGGATGCATCGCCCATATCTAAATCACCTCTTTCATTCTGGTGATGATGAACTAATTCATGTGCAAAAGATCTACAAACATCCTTATCGTGTCTACCTGTAGTGTATAATACAATAGACATGTCTGATGGTTGGTAGTATGCTGTTTTACCGAAGATACCTTCGGCATTTTCGTCATCTTGGCGTAGATGGAGGGAAGGAATGTTTTCAAAATTAAATTCCTTGTGTGCTGCTTTATATATTTCTGCTAATGCTTCTTTTAGTTCCATTATACTTCTGGTTCTTCTTCGCCTCCTGTTTCTGGTTCCATTTCAGTGTCTCCACTATCTAAGTTATCAAAAGATTCCTCATCGCTTTCTGGATCCTCAATTTTTGGAGGTAAAGGTTGAGTTAAAAGTCTATTTAATTCTTTAATTCCCTCATTTATTTCTCTTGAATCATTTAACCAATATTCTTTACTGTTGATTGTAGCGAATATAGCGGTTTCTGCAACTGATAATGTAAATGATTGAGTGTTGTGTAAAAATACTTCGTATGATGGTGGAACAGAATTTACTGATTTAATAGTATCAACATATCTTACTATTGGTTTTAATTTTAAGTCGTGTTCTAAAGCTCCCAAAATTTCTGGTGGTGTAGGATATTTTTCCTCCATCAGGTTTTTTATTTCCTTTTTTATGTGTTCTCTTAGTGTTTTCATATTGTTAGTTAAATAAGCCTGATGCCATTTGTTTTTCATCCATTGGTTCCATACCTACTACATCAGTTTCTACTGTGTGTATTTGTTTGAATCCTTTTGCTTCTTTTTCTGATAATTCAAGATCTAATTTTGCTTTTTTCAAACTTTCCCATTGTCTTCTTGCTTTAGAAATAAATGCCTCAGGTACTGTAAGTCCTGCTTTGGCATATTCATGAATAACTTCGTCGTCCGTTTTACCACCATCAAATGCTTTGAAGAAACGTTTCATAGCACCTTCCATAAGTGTTGATCTTTTTCTGTGTTTATCCATATGTTCCATAAGGTTGGAATCCTTTCTAGATTTCATATAATCTTCCATCATTTCGTCAGGTGCTGCTCCAGCGTTGGGTGCATAGTCATTATATAAATCTTCTAAAACGTAATATGCTCCTCGTTTAAGTTCTTCAAAAACGGTATCTGCGTCTTCTATTGTTTGATAATTAGAAGTGGCTAATGCTTCTTCCATCGCTTTTTTGCCTATTGCTACTACTCCTGCTAGGTTTTCTTCTAATGGTTTTTCATTTAACTCTACAGGGTCACCATCTTTAAGTGATTGTTGAATTGCTTGTTTAGTTATGGAATCTGCTTGTTTGTATGAATCTGTGTCTTTTGCTTTTAAAAAAGTGTCTTGTTTTTTTCCTACAAAGGTTGTTTCTTTTAATTTTGATTCTCTTATTTTCATGTCGTTTGCGTATTTATTCATTGCTAATGCTTGTTCTTTATTTATACCTTTTAAGGTTTCTGGAAATGAAATTCCATATTTATTTTTAAATCTGTTTTTGTGCCATTCAGGTGTTTGTACTGGATGTTGAGCTCCATTTACTTTATCGAATACACTTTTAATTCTTCCAGCCATTTCTTTTGGAGCCATTTCTTCATTCATATTATTTTTAGGCATTACCCACAACCAAACATTACCATATACCCCTGATTTAGAATCAGATATTTCGTAATCTTCTATATTATCTTGAAATTTAGTGTATGTTTTAAGTGCTGCTGATTTTGCTGATGATATTGATTTTTCAATTTGAAGACTTACCTCTTTACCAAATAATGCTCCTGGTCCAGGTCCGTTATAATGAGGAAATTTAATGTAAAAAGCTCCTGTTCCTTCCATTCCTGGGCTATTATCAGGATGAGTTGAAACACCTTTGTCTGCATCTTTTAACATGTCAGAAGCTAATGATTGGTTTTCTTTTAATGTACCTACATCATCAGCGTCTTTCATTTTAACTACTTCAGCGTTTATGTTTTCTTCTTTAGCTAATGCTACTATTTCTTCTGCTTTTGCTTGGTCTATACCAAAGTCAATTGTTTTTCCTGTGTCTGTATTTACTACTTTAAAAGAAGTAGATTCACCCTCCCATACTCCTGGTAATCTTGATTTTGGTTTTATTGTAAAGGGATATTCATTCTTCCCTGTATATGGATCCTTACCTGCAGGTGCTACAGCTCTAGAGCTGTTAGGTGGACCTTGTGTTGTTAAAGTAGCATCGTTATATGCTCCCTCTCTGATTGTATTATCTAATGTTTCAAAAATGTTTTTCATTTTAGTATCTTGTCATTTTAGTTCTATTCATGTTACCTGCGCCCCTAACTGGTTCCATTCCTCTCGTTTGCATTCCTTGTCCTCCTTCTCCTGCGTTTTTATCATTGTAGTTGGTGATTTCTTCTTCATCATCAACAAAAGGTCTTGGAGAAGTAACATTATTACCATCAGTAGGGTTATGTCCCCCACCAGCAGCTCCAGTACCAGTATATTCTTTGATTACTGTTCTTATTAATTCTCTAAGTTCTCTTTTAGTCATTGATTTCTTTTTTCAATTTATCTCTTCCTATTTGGGCGTTTTTCTTAATTTCGGTGGTCATTTTTTCTTTATCAATACCTCCAACCCATCTTTCAACTTCACCATGTTCTGAAACATACCCACTATTAGAGCTATTCACTACGTCTAATAAATATTGCTCTGTTTCATTTAATATATCGATTTTGTTTTTGTTTTGTAGGTCTTTTATATAATCATCATATTTGCCTTGATTTCTTAATTTACCCTCCATATCAATAACACAATCGAAACATTTTTTATGAATTTTATAATTAGGTTTATCTAATCTTTTCTTCATTATTCTATTACATTCAGGGCAACATAATGGTAAAAATACTTCTTTTTTAATGGCATCTAGTTTTGATATTGTTTGTTTAATACCATTTTTGATTGTCCATGTTCTTTTATTTTCTGTCCAAACATCCCCTTCTTTGTATTCTGTTCTTTTTTTATTGTAACCTATCTGAGTTTCGGATGAAGCGTTTGCATTACCTGTAATTAGGTTTCGCATACGTCTAACATCTTTTTTTCTGAATTCTTTTTTTAACATATTTTATTTTTTAATCTATTGATCTGCCTGCTGCCATTTCTTTATCAGCCCAAGCTTGTTTTCCTCTAATGAATTTATCATTAGCTTGGTTGAATTTTTCATTGTTTATAAATACTTTATCAAACCAATTTTTTGCTTCTGGTTTTAAAACAACAGCAACATCTCCATATCTGCTTCTCATTTTTTCTTTATAATCCTCTAAAGCTCCCATATCTCCTATTTGTGATGATTTATCATCTCCTTCTGGGAAACTAATTGCATCTCTATAGTATGGTCCTTCTTCTCCATTGGGTTGTGTACGTGTAAAATGTACATTTTTGTAATTATCTATGAAGTGTTTTTTAATAACATCCATAGTTAAATCATCTAATTGAACTTCAATCTCTTCTTTTAAATACCCTAATTGAGTAGCTGTTTCTTTTAATGATTTTTTAATCTTATTTTCCATTTTTGTTGTTTTTATTTTTGTAGGGAAAACGCTCATTTAATTTTTCTTTTCTTTCATTACATCCACAATCATCACCTAAAATTTTTTTAGTTGCATATTTAATTCCTGATTTTTTAAGAATTTCTTCGATTGTGTCTCCTATTCCTTTATGTGCCATAATATTAGTTTATTATAAATATAAAATTATTCTTACTTAGCGAAACCTTTGTCCATTGCAAAGTTAGCTCTACTGAACTCTAACCTATCCACCAATTTAACACCATTACCAATATGATCTACGGCAACATACCCTTCAGGGTTTGTTACTTTTAAACCACCAGCACCATCATCCACAAAATGTTTTGTTCTGTAAACCGCGTTATTGTATTTGGTGATGAACACCGATTTGGCTTCTGAAAGTGTTTTACTTAATCTAAGTACATTTATGATGTTTTCTTTGTTGGAAGTAATATTGTTGATTTCTTCTTCTGATTTGATTCTGTGTTTTTCTTTACCTTTATCAGATTTTAATTTTTCTCCTTTCTTATTCAACTTTTCTTGGAGCCAAGATAAGAAAGTGTCATATGATTTTGATGGATCCTCTAAAAATTGACCTGTTCTAATTTCACTATTGATATAAGTGTTTAAAAAGACTGAAGGTAAACCATCGTAATTGACTTTGATTGAATCTGCTTCTTTTATTTTTCCTAAAACCTCCTCAGCTTCCTCAGGTGTGATTGTTACTGTACCTGTATCATCATCAAACCAAGCGTCATCAAACCAAACTTTATCACTTTTATTTAAACCACTAACATCCGCTCCAAAAGATGCATTGCCTTTTAAATCATCGTAGGTTGTGTGGAAAACTATTCCTAAACCAGCATTGCTGATTTTTTGTCCTAAATTTGAATCTGCTTCTACTGCGTAAGTTATTGTGTTTGGTCTAAAAATATAATGTGCAACACCATCTATGTCTTTAGTTGATACTGTTGAATCACTAAACATGAAATCTCCTTGTAGTATATTTTTGATTCCTAAAGAAGGAAGATATTCTAATGCTAATTTAAGTTTTGTTGCTAAACCAGGTGCATGTCCATGGTTTTGGTTTATGTCTTCTTTGGTGTAATTGATTTTTGGTTCTTTGTTAAATACTGATTTAGTACCTACAAAAAACTTTCCATTTTCAGGGTGTGTTCCAACAAACATTGCAGGCGCTCCATCCCATTTAACTGATGTATTTACTTTAGCATTACTATGTCCTTTAAGGTTTTGAATTAATTCTAAAAGAAAAGATTTTGCCTTATTATAACCATCTTGCCCTTCAGTTAGTATTAATTCTTCAAGGTGTGTTAAGTGAGTGTTTGCTTTTGCTTCTAGTATATTTTCTTTTAATTGTTTTAACCACCAATCTTGTGAAAATAATTTTGATTCATCTACTGATGTACCACGGAGGGAGGGTCTTATTGTTATATCCTTCTTGGGTAAATCACCTATATATTTTAATTTACCTGATTCTAATGCATCTCTTATCTCCTTATCTACTTCATTATCTTGTTTTTGAGACATCATAAGTTGAAGATTTCTGTACCATTGAGGGTCGATCTCTTTAATTTGATCTTGATAAGTTTGTAATAGATTTTGTGAACCATATTCTATTTCTTCAAGCTCCCTAGTTGGGTCTTCTTTAAAATAACCATAAAAATACTCTAAAGCCTCTAAACGTTGAGAATGGGAGCTTATGTTTTCAGGATCAATTTTCATTAACATTTTAAGTTTATTTTTTAATCTTGAATATGTTTCTTCAGCATCTGGAGTGCTTAATTTTTTATATAAATCTGCATGTGTAGCCCATTGTTTTACATCATAATCGTTAAATTCGT
>Ga0098052_1002167_pt1 | contig 11917 bp, 18 predicted proteins | sample 15_taG_FD_81591 | JGI IMG/M metagenome (GOLD analysis project Ga0098052, IMG submission 81591) | Marine viral communities from the Subarctic Pacific Ocean - 15_ETSP_OMZ_AT15312 metaG | ecosystem: Environmental > Aquatic > Marine > Oceanic | place: Pacific Ocean | collected 2015-01-18 | reverse complement strand
TCATAACAGAACATGGGCTAACTCAGGGATGATGGGCTTCTTCAGAAATGCCTGCTATAATACTCTGGTCAACGGCAACAAGCTTGCCTATGTATACGGTAGGCATGGGAAGAACTTCTCAGTACCATCTTTTGCTGCAAAGATAAAGAACGCAGCAGAATTTATTTCTGGTGATGGCCTGAATGAGATGAAGGTGTGGTATAATAGTGAGGTTGGCAGAGATAATGTAATCAAACTGTTCTCCAACACACTTGCCAAGCGTATGGATAATGTAAGCAGGGCGACAGTGCCTAACAAGGTTATGCTATCCAACCTGATGAAAGTATTTGATGAGGAGACCAGACACCTGGAGGGTCACGGTAAGTATGAGAAGTATGGCACACGAGACAGGGGTAATCTCTGGACTGCTTATCAGGCAGCTACAAGCTGGTCTACCCACGTAAAGAAGAACAATACCAAGCCGTTGCGTGAGGAGAAGGTGCGGAAGATGCTGGCCTCACCACACTGGAAGGAGTTGATTGCGGCATGAATAAATTATCATATAACATCTATGCTTATGAAGGTCTTGGTAATCTGCTTGAGTTTGCAGAGAGCCAAGGCTGGTCTGAACCAGACGTAGATCTGGAGCGTGTAGATGCAGTAGATTGCATTGAGATTGATGCAATAGACTACCTGACCAAGAAGGGTTGGGAGATTTCACTGGACATGGAATGAGTGTGGTCATGAAACAACTCCGAGATATTTTTCAATTCAATATCTCGGAGTACCACGCCTCAACCTCTGTGAAGAGACCTAAGAGCGGAGACAATAAATGACATACATAATTGTGCAAGAACTACCTGAGTATGGCTTTGATGGTGTAGATGCCATGCTAAATGAGGAAGCTACTGCTATAAAAACTTTCAAGACAAAGGAGGAGGCGGCAAGGTTTCTCTCTTCAGCAGGACTACGTGAAATGGAGTTTGGATTTCCATACGACATAACAATACAGGGACTACACTAATGAGAAAGATATTCTTATTGATGGCTTTAGTGTGTCCAACAATTTGTGTAATGTTTTCAACAGCTAAAGCTAGTGAACTTAATTGTTTAGTTGAAGCAGTATATTATGAGGCACGATCAGAACCCATCACGGCACAGTTGGCAGTAGCTAATGTTATACTTGAAAGGGTGAGGGATGAGAGGTTTCCCAATACAATATGTGGGGTGGTACATCAAGGAAGATATAATAGAAGGGGTCATCCTATCAGACATCAATGTATGTTCTCTTACTGGTGTGATGGTAAGCCAGAGAGGATGAAAGAAATAGAAGCACTTAAAACGGCAATATCTGTGTCTGAAATGGCTATCACTGGAGTAATAGTAGAGATGACAGTAGGTGCTACACACTATCATGCCACTTATGTAAGACCACATTGGAGACTGTCTCACACCTTCATGGAATTAGGTCAGCTAGGTAGACATATATTTTATCTTGACACACGTTAAGAAATAGTGTATAATAAGTAACTTTATGTGGAGTTAATTATGAATGAATTGGAAACACTAAGAAAACAGGTTAAACAATTAAAAAAAATAAATGACACTCAAGATAAGGCCATAAAAGAATTAATGAAAGACCTATCAAAAGCTAAACAGGAAGTTAATAAAAGATCACAGTGGGTAGAATATGAGAAAGATATATAACTTTAAAGATTATGTTTTCAAGAAAGAGGAGAGAAACAGATTAGCTTATGGATATTCAAAGGAACTGTGGAATATTATAAAAGAAAATGGATATGATGTAAATGATCCATCAGATATAGATCAATTCTTTAGGGATTTAGAGGAAGAATAATGGTAAAAAATTTATGGCAGAAAGAAAGAAACGCACTATTCCGTGATCTGGTGCGTCAGTATATTGAAGAGGGGTATGACCATAAGGAGGCAAAGAAACTTTCGCGGCAGGAGGTGGATGAAATCATGCAAGATAAAGAAGATTTTGTAGATAATCTGTGGGCAGAAACATATCGTGACAGTTAGATTAATAACACACATGGGTACGGATCTTACCGTAGTCAACGCGGCCAGAGTAAGCTTTGACAAAGAATCTGATTGGGATGAGATACCTTTTGCTGGTAAGGTGGATGGATACCTATCAGCAAAGGATGAGAAGCTAATAAAATATCTAGCAAAACATAATCATTGGACACCCTTCGGGCATTGCTCTGCACAATTTAGAATTAAAGCACCAATCTTTGTTGCAAGACAGTTAGCTAAACATCAGGTGGGATTGGTATGGAATGAGGTTAGTCGTAGGTATGTCAAGACTGATCCTGAGTTTTGGATGGCTACTTACTGGCGTCAGGGTGCTGATGATGTTAAGCAGGGATCGTCACCAGTGGAAGTTAAATCACAAAGTCTTGTAAACTATATATTTTCTGATGCAGAGCGTCACTGCGCCGATGCTTACAAAGCAATGTTAAAGATGGGAGTATGTGCAGAGCAAGCCAGAGCTATACTACCACAGAGTATGTTGACAGAATGGTACTGGTCTGGTACACTTATGGCGTTTGCGCGAGTGTATGGTTTACGTAAAAGTAAAGACACTCAACTTGAAACTAATAGAATAGTATTACCTATTGGAAAAGAAATGGAAAGACTATTTCCTATATCATGGAGAGCTTTATGTGGGATATAATTTTAAGGAAAGACTATGGCGATGTGGTTATTCAGAGTTTTAAAACTAGGAGACAGGCGGAGGAAGAACTCAAGAACAGAGAATTACTCACGCAACATCTTGGAGCCAGAAGTAATAAAATTTATTCAATCAAGAGAGGAAAGGGAAATGGACGTACTCTTAGAAATATATAGCGATGAAGAGAAGTCGCAGCCCACACTATCTTTCAAAGCTGCTTGGAGAAAGATGGATAGAGTCGATAAAATCGAGACGCTTGTATCAATGGAGAAGGAGATCATGGGGTACAGAAAAGAACTGTGCAAAGAACTGCTTGACATGAGCAAGGGGAAATGGTAGTATGTCAGAACACAAATCAGACAATAACTTTGTCAAACATACATCGTGTGACAGGTGTGGTTCAAGCGATGCTTTAGGAGTGTATGATGACGGTCACACCTATTGTTATTCTTGCAAGACGCGAAGGGCAAACCAAGACATAGGAGAACTTATGAAGTCTGAACAAAAGGTTGTAAAAATGGCACAGACAGTAAACAAAACCTTTACATACTCAAGCATTACTGATCGTAAGATTAGTCTGGAAACGTGTAGAAAATATGGGGTTGGTATTTCCAGAAGCGGTACGGTAATAGACCACCATCAATATAAATATTATAACAGTGCAGGTGATCATGTAGCATCAAAGTTCAGACGCACTAAAGACAAAACCTTCTGGTCTGAGGGGGACTTGTCCAGTTGTGTTTTGTTTGGACAAAATCTTTTCAATCAGTCTGGCAAGTTCATTACCATATGTGAGGGTGAACTGGATGCCATGTCTGCCTATGAACTGATGGGATCGAAGTGGCCTAGCATCTCTCTGAAGAATGGTGCAGCATCAGCCGTGAAGAATTGTAAGGATGCACTTGAATATCTTAATAAGTTTGAAACAATCGTGCTGTCATTTGACAACGACAAGCCAGGACGCCTAGCTGCTGAGAAAGTAGCGAGATTGTTTGAACCTAACAAGTGCAAGATAATGACTCTTGAATTAAAAGATGCCAATGAATATCTCAAGACAGGACAACGCGAGAAGTTTACCCAAGCTTGGTGGAATGCAAAGACCTATACACCAGCAGGTATTATAAACCTTAAAGATCTTAAAGACAGTTTGTTTGAAGAGGATTACAGCGAGACTTGCATGTATCCTTGGCCTCAGATGAATGAGAAAACCTATGGCATGAGGACAGGTGAACTTGTCTGCTTCACCAGTGGTGCTGGCATGGGCAAGTCAAGTGTCATGCGGGAACTAATGTATCATCTCATGCATAACACACAAGACAACATAGGTATCCTTGCACTGGAGGAGAACACCAAGAACACAGCATGGAACATCATGTCGGTAGAGGCAGACGCTAGGCTATACATACGTGAGGTACGAGAGAAGTATAGCAATGAACAGATAGAGGGTTGGTTTGATGATACCGTAGGATCAGGAAGGTTCTTTGCCTTCGATCACTTTGGTTCAGTGGAGAACGATGAGATACTGGATCGTGTACGATACATGGCAAAGGCTCTTGATATTAAATGGGTGGTACTTGACCATCTAAGCATCCTTGTTAGTGGACAGGAGGACAAGGGTGATGAACGCAAGTCCATTGATATCCTTATGACCAAGCTACGATCTCTGGTAGAAGAGACAGGCATAGGTCTGTTACTTGTATCACATCTACGCAGGCCATCAGGTGATCGAGGGCATGAGGATGGTAGAGAAGTATCACTCTCACATCTTAGAGGGTCAGCCAGTATAGCACATTTATCCGATAGTGTTATAGCCTTGGAAAGAAACCAACAGGCAGACGACGAGATCGAAGCCAACACAACTACAGTCAGGATACTAAAGAACAGGTACACTGGAGATACAGGCGTGGCTTGCTACCTGCACTACAATAAGGATACGGGTCGTATGACACAGATTGATAATCCCTTTCTGGAGGATACTGACTGATGCCTCAATCTAGAGAAGAAAAGAATGCCAAGGCTAGAAAACAGTATGCCAAATATAAAAATGATAAGGAGTGGGTCGAATTGAGGTATTGGCAAAGGTTAATGGCTAGGAAAAAGAATCCAGAAAAATATAGACAACATGAAAGAAATGCTCATCAGAGGACTTTAGACATGGATCATCCTACATTCTTTACCCGAAGAGTTAGTAGGTGTAATCTGAGATCTAAAAGAATTAATCTGGATTGTGATATTGATGCATTGTATTTAAAAGAAATTTTTCCACAAGATAGGAAATGTCCCATACTAAATATACCTTTTAAAACAGGGAACGAGGAGGGCAGGTTTAATTCCCCAAGCCTTGATCGAATAAATAATTTAAGGGGATATGTAAGGGGGAATCTAATCTGGGTATCACAGTTAGCAAACAATATTAAATCATCAGCAACGCCCGACCAAATTATTGCAGTAGGTAAATTCTATAAACAGTTAGAAGAGGAAGGATTAACCAAATCAAATGATATATAAATATACCTTAACTGACCTTGAGCAAAAGCTTTGCTCCGAAGGTGCTGCAATGCGTTACAATACAGCACGATCATCTAATGTACACAATGGTAAGATTGGTCCTCAAAGCAATAAGGAGACAGATCTTCTAGGACTGGGAGGGGAACTGGCAACAGCCAAATGGTTAAATGTTTATCCAGACTTAACTATATATGCCAGAAAAGGAGGCGTTGATTTACTGTCTCAGTCTGGCCGTCGCATAGATGTTAAAACAACTAAGTATGCATCAGGAAGGTTACTTGCAAAAGTAAATACACCCTATGAAGAGATTGACATTTTTGTTTTGGTTACCGCTGACTACCCTACGTTTCTTATTCGAGGATGGGCAACTAAAGATGAATTAATTAACCCTAAAAATATAATTAATTTAGGACATGGTGATGGTTATGGTTTAAATCAAAACCAGTTACGGACAGATAATTGGTTAAATGTTTATCCGAAGATAAGGCAGGGCGACGAATAGTGAGAGCTATCGTTGACATAGAAACGGACAAGCTGGATGCAACGAAGATACATTGCATAGTAGCACAGAACTACTATACAGGACAGGTATGGGAATGGGTGCAGGATTCTTGTCGCAGGTTTAAAGAATGGTCTGGGAAAGTAGATCAATTCATAATGCATAATGGACTTAGCTTTGATGCTCCCGTCCTGAATAGACTTATTGGTACCGACATAAAACCTAAACAGGTCAGGGACACTCTTATCGAATCCCAACTATATAATCCAATCCGCGATGGAGGTCATTCTCTTGAGGCTTGGGGTAAGAGATTGAGTTATAAAAAACTGGAGATAGATAGCTTCGATGAGTACAGTCAAGAGATGCTTCTCTATTGTGTGCGTGATGCAGAACTTACGAGGAAGCTTGCTTCTCAGCTTGAGGTGGAAGGCAAGAACTGGACAGATCAAGCATATAATTTAGAAAGAGATATAAGAGTTATTGTGGACAGGCAACAGGATAATGGCTTTGCATTTAATATAATGCGGGGGCAGTTACTCCTTGCCAGATTACAGGACGAGATGCACACAATGGAGGAGTGGGCTGACCAGAACTTTCCTCCCAGAGAGATACAGCTAAAGACAAAGGTTAAAGAAGTCCCATTCAACATAGCAAGCCGCAAGCAGATAGCTGAACGTCTTATGGAGTTGGGATGGAAGCCTAAGAAATACACTGATAAAAAGAATATTATTGTGAATGAGGAAGTCCTCTCCAAGATTAAGAACATGCCAGAAGCAGAGATGTTTAGCAGATACTTCCTTCTGCAAAAGAGAACAGGTCTTCTCAAGTCTTGGATACAGGAGTGTGATGAGAGCGAGCGTGTACATGGCAGGGTGCTTACCCTTCGCACTGTAACAGGACGTATGGCCCACCACAGTCCCAACATGGCACAGGTTCCGGCAGTCTACTCACCATATGGTAAGGAGTGTAGGGAACTATGGACGGTATCCAATCCAGAGACACACAAGCTGGTGGGTACGGATGCGTCTGGTCTGGAGCTACGTTGTCTTGCCCATTATATGAATGATCCAAAGTTTACTGATGAAGTTCTTACGGGTGATGTGCATACAGCCAATCAGAAAGCAGCGGGACTGAAGACCAGAGATCAGGCAAAGACTTTCATCTATGCCTTTCTATATGGTGCCGGCCCAGCCAAGATAGGCAAGATAGTTGGCGGCTCCGCTGGATCAGGACAGATCCTTATTAAAAAGTTCCTCAAGAATATGCCAGCCTTACGTGTCTTGCGATCTAATATACAGGAAGCATCCAAACAGAAATGGTTGAAGGGGTTGGATGGGAGACACCTACAGATAAGACACGAACATGCGGCATTGAATACTCTCTTGCAGGGAGCAGGAGCTATCGTGTGTAAGCAATGGCTGGTAGAGATGGATAGGCAGGTAAGGAAGGCTGGACTGGATGCCAAGCTGGTAGCTTCAGTGCATGATGAATATCAGTTTGAAGTAGCCAAGCCAGACGTACAAAGGTTCAGCCAGATAACAAAGGATGCCATACATAAAACACAGAAGGTATTTAATTTCAAATGTGGACTGGACTCCGATTATAAAGTTGGAAATAATTGGGCGGAAACACATTAAAGTAGTTGACACCTGTAGTAAAGTATGTTATAATACGTCTGTTGTTTAATTAGTAGTAGACAATGAGGAATGATCCTCACTCATGGCCGTAATGGTACGGCAATTTAAAAGGAGAAAAGAATGAACGATCCAATTTTTATTACTGGTAAGTGCCACTATGCTTCTATAACTGAACCCAATACCAGGTTTGATCCCGTGTGGTCAGTCCAGGTTGAGGTAAACGATGACAATCGCTCCACCATTGAAGGAGCAAACCTTCTTGTTAGTAATAAGGGAGATGCTCGCGGAGACTTCGTAACGATCAAGCGTAAGGTGTTACGTAAGGATGGGAGCCAACGCCATCCACCCATTGTTAAAGATTCTGAGAATAATCTCTGGAATGGTAAGTTGATTGGTAATGGTAGTACGGTAAATGTTAAGGCCATTCCCTATGATTGGAACTATGCTGGTAATTCAGGTGTGTCTGCTGACCTTGCGGCAGTTCAAGTGGTAGACTTTATTGAGTACTCCTCTGGTGAAGACTTTGAACCAGTTGAAGGAGGCTATGTGCAAGAAGAAAGTATACCCTTTTCTTAAACCCTGATAGGAGTGAGGGAGCATCATTGGCGGTTATGATGCTCCCTCAAAAATTTTTATGAAACAAATTGAAACATTAGTAGAAGACATTTATAATTTATTTACTCTTGATCCTATTGATATGAATGAAGAGGAGGTAGATGGACATATAAATACTTTTGGAGAGATGCTGAAGGTCCACATAAAAGATTTTCTGTATGACAAACCAAGAGATAGAGGAAACCTTAGACTCTCTGCGATAGGAAAACCTGACAGACAGTTATGGTATGATGTGAACAAACCCTTAGTTGATGGTGAGTTAAAGCCTTCAACAAGAATTAAATTTCTATATGGCTACATATTGGAAGAACTATTACTTCTCTGTGCTTCAGTAGCTGGACATGAAGTTAAGGACCAACAAAAGGAAGTAACTGTTGAGGGAGTTATAGGACATCAAGACTCAATGATTGATGGTGTCTTGGTAGATTGCAAGTCTGCCAGTGGTCCTGGCTTTGACAAGTTCAAATACAATAGAGTAGCGGAGGACGATCCGTTTGGTTACATTGCTCAGATCTCAGCATACGCTGAAGCTAATGGGGTTGATCGTGCTGCATTCCTGGCTATCAATAAATCAACAGGTGAGATATGTCTTTCTCAAGTTCATAAGATGGAAATGATTAATGCTAAAAACAGGATACGACACCTTAAGGGACTTGTTAAGAACTCTAACCTACCTGATAGGTGTTACTCTGATGTGCCTGATGGCAAGTCTGGTAACTATAAACTTGCTATTGGTTGCGTTTATTGTGGTCACAAGCAGGAGTGTTGGGCAGACGCTAACAATGGTAAGGGCTTACGTGTATTCAACTATGCGAAAGGCAAGAGACATCTTACGAGAGTAGGTAAAGAGCCTGAAGTAGAGGAAGTAATTAACTGGTAATGCACTGGGAGTATAATAAGGAACCTGATCCTGTAAACAGCTTTGGATTTGTCTATAGAATCACACACAAGAAAACAAAGAAGGCATACATAGGATGTAAACAATATTTTATAACACGTAAAAAAAAGAAAGTCGAATCCAACTGGAGGGTTTATACCGGATCTAATAAACATCTTAACGAGGAGATTAAAAGATTGGGTCGTAAACATTTCAGGTTTCAAATTATAGGTGAGTATAAAAACAAAAGAAGTTTAAGATATTATGAATGTTATTTTCAAATGATCTATCATGTATTAACAGCCAAGATGGAGGGAACAGATGAACCTGCTTATTATAATAATTATGTAGGTGGTAAGTTCTATAGACCTGTTCAAGATCCACTTGAAGATTGATCAAGAATTAGAATCATTATATGATGCTGCTCAGAAAGATCCATACAAAAGTCTTTACCTGGCTGTAATTCTACAAGCTATTCTAGATGCTACAAAACCGACAACAAAAAAAGAAGGTAGTGATTTAAAACTACAAAGAGATCAAGCCCATGCGTGGGTCTTCGCTTCGATAGGAGTGACCTGTGAAAACTTTGAAGATACATGCGCTTTGGCTGGAGTGGAGCCGAGGCTGGTGAGAACATTTGCTTTAAACGTAATTAACTCAGGAGATGCCAAGGATGTCAGAAGAAAAATCAACGCACTCTTATAAGAATCTAGGAGACAGAAGCTATTTAAATAAACTAAAAAAGCTCAGTAAGCTCAGAAAGAACGATGGCTCTAGTCCAATGGATTATCAAGTAGGTGGGAACCATTACAAGGATTGTGGTATCCAGCCAGTAGATTATATATTTCAAAACAACCTTGACTATTTTGAAGGGAACGTAGTTAAGTATATAACTCGCCATCGCAAGAAGGCAGAGGGAAGAAAGGATGTAGAGAAAGCCATTCATTATGCACAGATGATACTCGAACTTTACTATAATAAATAGGGGAACTAGATGTTTAAATCAAACCGCAATCCACAATTCCGATCCAAGTTCAGTGAAGATATATTCAATACCAAGTATTCCCATGAGGGGGCAGAAACATTTCACGAACTTGCATGTACCCTGGTTAATGATGTGTGTCAGGACTACCTTCTGAAGGATGACAAGGACGAACTTATAGATCACATATCCAACCTGAGATTCATTCCAGGTGGCCGGTATCTCTACTATGCAGGAAGGGAAAAGAAATTCTTTAACAACTGCTATCTTCTCAAGGCAGAATCAGACACAAGAGAAGACTGGGCCAAACTTTCCTGGGAAGCAGAATCGTGCCTTATGACTGGTGGTGGTATAGGTATAGACTACTCTGCATACAGGCAGGAAGGACAGACCCTGAAAGGTACAGGGGGTATCAGTAGTGGTCCCATACCCAAGATGCAGATGATCAATGAGATAGGTCGCCATGTAATGCAAGGCGGTTCCAGAAGATCAGCCGTCTATGCCAGCCTTAACTGGAAGCACCCAGACATAGACAAGTTTCTTATAGCCAAGAACTGGTTTGACATGCCAGTAGGCAGTACAGGAAAGACACTCTTTGATATCAAGCAGGAAGACTTCAACTTTCCTGCACCTCTGGACATGACAAACATATCAGTTAATTACGATACTGAGTGGTTACTTAACTATTGGGAAAAAGGAGAAATAGGTGATGTTTTCAGGACTAATGTACGTCAGGCTCTTAGAACTGCTGAACCAGGCTTCTCATTCAATTTCTTCGAGAAGGAGAATGAGACATTACGTAACGCTTGCACGGAGGTTACATCTGAAGATGATAGTGATGTCTGTAATCTTGGCAGTCTTAATTTTGCTCGTATTGATGACCTTAACCAGTTGCGGGAAGTTGTCACACTGGCCACCAAGTTTCTATTATGTGGTACTTTAAGAGCGCAGCTACCCTATGAGAAAGTATCCCAGGTCAGGGAAAAGAACAGACGCCTTGGACTTGGACTTATGGGATTACATGAATGGCTCATCCAGCGTGGGGGCAGATACGAAACAACCCCCGAACTACACAGATGGCTCAAGGTCTATGAAGCAGAATCAGACAAGACATCAAGAGACTTTGCTTCATTCCTGTCAGTTTCGAAACCTGCTGCTGTCAGGGCGGTTGCACCAACAGGAACCATTGGAATACTGGGAGGAACATCTACTGGAATTGAACCCATCTTTGCGGTGGCCTACAAAAGAAGGTATCTCAAGAACAGACGGTGGCACTACCAGTATGTAGTGGATAGTGCGGCACAGGAGATGATCGATCTGTATGGTACAAAACCTCAAGAGATTGAGTCGGCTCTGGATCTGTCTTCTGATTATGAACGCAGACTGAGTTTTCAGGCCAACGTCCAGGAATATGTTGACATGTCCATCTCCAGTACAATCAATCTGCCTGCATGGGATACAGAGAACAACAATGAAGACAAGGTAGAAGACTTTGCACAGACACTGGCCAGGTATTCTCACAGGCTCAGAGGCTTTACATGTTTCCCTGATGGGTGCAGGGGTGGTCAACCACTCACGGCAGTACCCTACACTGAAGCTATGGAAAAGCTTGGTGAAGAATTTGAAGATAACATCCAGCCACATGACATCTGTGACATCAGTGGTACCGGAGGTGTGTGTGGTGTTTAAAAAGTTCTTGACAAACAGGCATTTATAGTGTATAATATATGTATGGTGCCAATAATGGGCCATGTAATATCAACTTGCTTAGAAAGGAGAATGATATGAACGTACACGCATCTTTAACCAGTAATCACCCATTCTTTTCCAACTTCTCTAATTGGGCTATCGGACATGATAGACTATTCAGAGAGATGTTGAAGGTGGTTGACACTGTTCCTTACCCAAACTCTGCGACATCGGGGTATCCTCCCCACAATCTTATCAAAGACGAGGTTGGAAAATATCGAGTTGAGTTAGCGGTTGCTGGATTCGATAAGGAAGAGTTAGCAGTAAAAACAGAGGATGGTAAACTTGTCATTAGTGGCAAGAAGAAGACGCAGGTAGACGAGGAGAAGGTTGTTCATAAGGGGATTGCTCACCGATCCTTTGAGAAGGCTTT